>JAEEGL012862335.1_pt1 | contig 18851 bp, 9 predicted proteins | sample 9134231 | NCBI WGS metagenome assembly JAEEGL01 (sample SAMN16246548, study PRJNA631951) | gut metagenome | biome: gut microbiome; feature: rumen; material: fiber-attached | host: Bos | place: Iran: Karaj | collected 2018-10 | reverse complement strand
CTATTTGTATCAATACTTTACAAGGTTATAGATTTGATAAAAATGATTTAGTTGGTTTACATTGCTCTTATGGTGTTAGCAAAAATAAAAAACATTAACTTTATATTTTTATATTTATCTGAAAAATTTTTCTCATTATAATGTTTCTTTAATGTTTATGACAAATGTAATAATAATTTTATATAATATTATCAATTTATTTAAAATTATGAATGAAAATAATAATTGAAAAGTACAATTAAAAAAATAAATAATTAAAACTAAATTTAATTTTTATATGAAGAAAATATAATGAAATTATTAAATGTTAACAATATGAATTTCATGTTTCAAAATAATAATATTAAATCATAATTAAATATATAAAATAAGTAAAATAAAATAAATAAGTAAATTTAGAATATATTTTATATACAAGCTTATTAAATTTTTCTTTTTTTTATAATTTAATATGTTAATAATATAATATATTAATAAATAAGTTTTATTTACTATTTTTAAGGAAACAACTTTCAAATAATTCTAATTTAAATTTTTCATCAGCTAAAACTTTATATTCTTTTGAATTAGAAATATTTGATAATTGCTCATCTAAATCAAAAAGATTAAAAGGAGCAGTTCTTAATTGATAAAATAATTTTGCATTTCTTGGAGTTAAAACTAAAAATTCTAATAAAATAACATCTTTTATCAAATTATATAATAATCCATAATCCATTGCATTAAGAAATTGATTTACTTCAGAAACAATAAATCTTTTAGAAGTAAAATGAATATTTCTTGAGAAAGTAGAATCAACTTTTCTAATATTAACATCATTAATTATATTTATTTCATTTTTATTATATTGAAAATGTGTTTCAATATTTTCTTTTTGTTCATTTGTTATATTATTAATTGATTTAATATTAATTAAAAGAGGTTTTTTAATATAAATTTCTTTATTATCATTTACTTCATTATAATTATTTGAATTGATATTTGTGTTAGTATTTGTATTAGTATGATTTGTATTTAATCCAAAATTATTTTTTTGAATTTCTTTTAAATTAGGTAAATTAGAATATTGACTACTAGAATTTGCAATTAAATTATATTTTTGTGAATTAGAATTTACATTAATTTTATTACTTTTTTTAGAATTTATAGTATTAGTTCGAAAACAAGCTTTAAAATCAGTATGTAAATTTCTTTTAATAGAATAAGTTAAAAAAATCTTATTAGTAGCACCTCCAATAAAACTTAAAATAACAAAACAAACATTAAGAAATCCTCCAATTGAACTAATCTCTTCTTCAATATCATAACCAATAAAAGTATATGACTGAATCCATCCAGTATAAAATATTTCAATTGTATTATAACCATAATAACTAAAAACACCTAAATTATCAATAACATCAAATGAATTTAAAACAGTATAATTTTTAATTGAAGCTGGAGTTTCAAAAATACCAAATCCATATCTATTTTGATATTTTACTTGTAATTTATCTAAATATATTTTTAATGCTTTTCCTTTTGAATTAGCTGAATTAATAAATGCATGTGATGTTCTATTTGCTAATGGATTTTTATAATTTTCAATAGAAGGGTAAATTTTAGGAAAATCAAATCTGAGATTAAAAAAAGAAGTTGTATTATTTTTATCTACTCTAAACATATAATAAACATAAGTTTGATTTTGTTCAAGGTCACTATCTTTTAAAGTAAAATTTTCTAAATCATATTTTAAACATTCATATCCATTATGATCTCTCGCAATTAATTCTCCTTCTGAATTAGTTGTAAAATTCTCTTGTGTTATATTATGAGTTATTAAATTATTATTTATTGAAAATGTATCATCTGCACATATTGAAACATAAAAACTTGAAATATTAATATAATTATCAATATCAGTAAATGTTTCATGTTTATATGTAAATTTATCTTTCTTAATAATATGACTTATTGTTAATGTAATTTTTGCTATTGCTAAAAATACTAAAAGAAATGTTAGAAATGCACCAATTATTGATTTATTTTTATTATTTGAAAATAAAGTTGGTGTATATTTAACCCCAAATAAATCCATATTTGAAATTAAGGATGGTAGATATGATTCCCATGCTTTTATTTTTTGTTTTTCGGATTTCATTATATTGTAACAGAATTAAAATTAATTCTATATTTATAATTTTAATTATTTTTATTATATATTAAAAAACAAAATATTTTTTTTTTTTTTTTTAAATAAAAATTAATGAAATTTATAAAAAATGAATATAAAAAGAAGTTCAAAAATTAGACAAGAAGAATCAGAAAAAAAAAGAAAAAATAAACATTATAAAACTTCATTTGATTATAACCTTAATTCACGTAATAGAGGAATATATTTAACACAAGTTTCAAAAAATTCAAAAGCAATTCTTAATAATTTAGTAAATTCTATGAATTCAACATTTAACGATATGTCTTTAAAATATAATAATGATGAAAGAATTAATAATAATTTAAGTAAAATAATTTTTGAAAAATCAAAAAGAATAGGAAGAGAATTAAAAAAATTAACAAGAATAAATGATCAATATAATTTACAATTTAGAGAAAATTACTCAGATAAAAACGATAATACTTCAATAAAAAAAACTAAAAGAACAAATAAATCAAATTATAGTGATATAAAAAAAAATATTTTAGATATGAACTGTGATTCAAGATCTCGAATTTTTGGTTTTGAATCAGAAAATAATAGTAATGAATCTTCTTTAGATTTAATAAATAAAGAAAGAGAACAAGAATTATTTTTAAAAACAAAAGAAATAAATTCAAAAATAAATAAAATTGAAAAATTATCAAATTTAAAAAGTCAAATTATAATGGATGAACAAAAGAAAAAATATTCATTAAAGAAAGAAACAGTAGAAATTATGAGAGAAATTCCTCATGGTAATTTTTTTAGAGATGTTACAAAAAAGTTTGCATTTCAACCTTTTAATTTATATAATAAAAATAAAATTTTTTATAATAAAAAATATACTTATGAAAGTAATCTTGACTCAAATGAAGATAATGAAATTTTACCAGAAAAAAAATCAAATTTGAAAAATGGAGAATATAGTTATTTTAAAAATTCAAATTATTTAAAATTTAAATTTAAACCATTAAAAAGAAATTCTAGTTTAAAAAAAAAAATATCTTTTAATACAACAACTGAAGAATTTTTTAAGAATAATTCAGATAAAAATTTAAATAATATCTTATTTAAATCAGAAAAAAAAGTTCAATTTCAAAATCTAAAAAAAAATATGCTTTCAAATAAATCACTTTTTTATGAAAGTCTTCATAATAAATGTTCAAATAAAAACTTATTTTCTCAATCACTAAAAAATATAACAAAAATGCAAAATATAATATTTAAAGAAAACGAAAAATTATATAAACATTTTAATAAAAAATTAACTCCAGAAATAAAAAAGAAAAAAAAAAAAATTAAATCTTGAAGAAATAAAAGATGACATTAAACAAAATTATATAGAAAATAAAGGAAATGAGAAAATACTATTAAAACAAAATGCTAAAAAAGTTGAAAAAGTTTTAGATGAAAATGGGAAAAAAATATTATGGAATATTGTAAATAATATAATATTAAATGATGATAGATCAGATAAAGAATTTGAAATGAAAACTTTATGGGATAGAAGATTGCAACGTAAAAGACAAAATAAAGAATTTAAAAAAATTGCTCAAGAAACTACAATTCTTGAACACAATTTAAATTTTAATCACAGTTATGAAAATAAAAATGAAAAAAGAAAAATTAATCAATTAATGAAAACTGTATTTGATTATAATTATGATGATGTTGTTAGTTTAAAACAAATGATATATAAATCTAAAATATTAAAAGTAAAAAAAGAGAATTTAATTCCATTTCCAAAAAAAAGAAAAAATCAAAAGAAAATTGTATTAAAAAAAAATGATAATATATAAATAATTTTTGGTACTTTATATAAATTATTTATTTATAAATGAATATTTAATTAAAAATCAAAAAATATAAAATTAAAAAAATCCTTAATGGCAGAAACACCAATTTTATTATATTCAATATATGGATATATAGGAATTTCAATATTTTCAAGTTTAATGAGATATGATTTTAATGTCTTTTTTAGTTATTTAATATTATTTTTATACTCATTATTTTATCCAAATAATAAACATGGAATTGGAAAATTAATTCTTCATATATTATGTGGAGTTATCATAGCAGATATTATTTGGATGATTTTTATTTTATCATATTATAATAGTTCACAAAATACAAATCAATGGAAATATACTTCTGGATTAAGAACTTTAATGAATTTTTTTGCTTTTTGTAATTTAATTATTAAAGGAGTTATTGGATATTATTTCTTTAATGAATTTAAAAATGAAAATGGTGATATTAATGACTTAATGAAACTTGGTAATTATTTTACTAATAATTCACCTTCTTTAGACAAAATGTATAAACAAAGTAATCCTTTAAATATAGAAAATAATAATAATTATTACAATAGTAATAATGAAGGTAATATGGCTGAAGAATCTCAAACTTAAAATAATTTAAATTATGAATAATTGAAAGATTTAAATATGAAGATTTTATTTAATTTTTTTTTTTAAATGAATTTATTTTTTTGAAAAATTTTATTTTTAATTTATGAAATAATATTTAATTAATTAAATTCTTTTTTTAATAATTATGAATAATTGACTTTAAGATGGAAGAAAAAAATAAAAATCAAAATAATTTATCAACAGCAACAACAAGATTTATAAATAATATAAGAACATTAGTAACATCAGGAAGAAAAGGAAAAACTGCTTATTTTAGAAGAAGAAGACAAACAATAATAAAAAGAGAATGTCCTTTTATTAGTCTTTTAAGAGAATTTATTGTTAAAAATTTAGAATATGAAAAAATATATTCTTTTTTTAGAAAAGATCCTTTAATTAGAAGTAAACAAAATATAAAAACAATCGGAGACTTTCTTGGTATGGGAAAAAATCCTTTTTTTAATGATTTAAAAGAAAAAAATTCAAGATTACTTTATACTGTTATAAATTGTCTTTTATTAGAACATTATGAAAAAGATCAAAATTTATTTTTTGAAAATACCGAAATTGAAAAATATTATATTGTTCTTAAAGGAAAAGTTACATTATATAAGAGAAAAATAAAAAGAAAAGAAATGACACTAAAAGATTTTGTGGATTATTTAGAAAGTATTTATAATTTAGAATATGATATAGAAAAACAAGTTTACAAACAAATTCAAAGAAAAAATTATTCATTACATAAAGATTTAAATTTTATTTTATCAGATACATTTGAATTACCTGATGATATGAATAAAAATGAAAAAAGAGTTTTTTTAATTGATGAAAATGTAAAATATTATGATATTTCAAATGGAGAACCAATTAATGAAATTTCAATATTAACTACTTATAAAGAAACATTTTCTGCATTTGCGACAGAAGATTCATATATACTTTATTTAAAAAAACATACTTTTTATTCTATTCTTCATAGATATCTTGAAAGAGAATTAGAATATTATATAAAAGATTTAAGAAAAAGTTATATTTTATATAGAAATTGGACTTCAAATGCAATTGAAAAAGTTTTAAGAATTTCAATACCAGAAAAGCCTTATTATAATGATATTATATTTGAACAAAAATCTAATTCTGATTATATTTATTTTGTCAAAAATGGACAATTTCAAATTTATATTGATATATCAATTGAATCTTCACAAAATTTTAAAAAATATATAATAAATGATAAAACAAATTTATTAAATTGGTTAAGAAAAATTACAATAAAAGGTGATGAATTTTCACAAAATGAAATTGATGAATATATACAATCACAAAGAAAAAAAGTTGAAAAATATCCTATTAATTATTTATTTAGATCAAATTATGATAAATATATTAAATCAAAAATAGGTGAAAAAGATAATATTTTAGATATAAAAATTAAAGAAGAAAAAATTGCAAATAAAAAATATATTCAAAGAGTAAATATTTGTAATGTTATTGAAGGAGAATTTTTTGGTTTAGAAGATTCAATTGAATTAAAACAAAGATATTATTCTGTTAAATGTTCATCTGAAAATGGTGAACTTAGAAAAATTCATATTAATGATTTATTATTTATTCTTGCTAATACAAAAACAATTAATCTAGAAAATATTTATAATATTATTCAAGAAAAAAAAAATTTATTAATTGAAAAAATAAATAGATGTATTTCAGTTATTGAAAGAAAAAATGAAATTGATATAGATTTTGCTTATTCAAAAGCACTTTCTTTAGAAAAAAAAGTACCTAAAATTTATAAAAGAACTAAACTTTTAGGAATGAGTAAATGTTTATTAACAAAAAATATTAATGAAAGTATTTTTGATACTAATGAAAAATTGGATTTAGAAACTTTAAAAATGAATAAAAAAAATTTAAAAAAATATCATATTCATAATAGTATAAATATTAGTAAAGATAATCAATTATCAAATTTAATTTCATTAAATGAAAATTTATCAGGTGCACAAAAAAGAAAACAATTTATTTCACTTCTTAAAAATAAAACATTTCATTTTAATTCATCTTCATTTAATGATTCTGAACAATTGAATTCAATTCAAAAAAATACTCAAAATACTAATACAATTATGAATAAAGATTCATTTAATTCAATTTCTTTTTATATTCCTTTACAAACAAATAATATTAGAAAAAATAAAATAATAAATAATCTTAAAAATTATAAAAGAAATACTTTAAAATTTAAAGATGTTGAAAAAAAATTATTAAAAATGACTGGAATATTTAAAACTGATAGAAAAATAAAAAAAAAAGTAGCTTATAATTTAAATTTAAATTTAATATCTTCAGCTAGAAATGATTTTTTAAGTAAACAAATTATTAAAGAACATTTAAATAATAATAAAATAAATTCTCAACCAAAAAAAACAACAAATGGAATAATTCATAAGAGAGTATTTAGTGCTTCATTAAGTCAAAGAGCAAAACCTATTTATAAAATAAAAATAAATTCTCCTAAAAAAACAATAAATGATTTGAAATTTTATACACCTTAATTTACTTTACTAAAAATTAAATAAAATATTATTAAATATATATTCATAATTGTTTATATATAAAAATTTATAATATTATTAAATTAAATATATAATTTACTATAAATATATATTTATATTTCTAGAAATTATTTAGAAATTATTATGGAAGGTTTTTTATAAAAATATTATTACTTTTCTCCTTATTTAATGTAAAAAAAGGATCTAAAATATTAAATAATTGATTTTCATCTTTTGAATAATTTGAGTTTTGTTTAAACAAAAAATTATTACCAAAAATATTTTGTTCATTCTTTAAAAAAGGAAACTTATTTTTTGAAATATAATTATTTATTTCATTATCAATAGGGTTAATTGGATTTAAATTTATATTTTGTTCATTATCAAAATTAAAATTCATTAACTCCATAAAATTATTATTACTAATATTATTATCAATATTCTTTTCTTCTCTTACTTTAATTTTCCCTCCTTTATTCTCTTCACCATATGGTTGACTTAATTGATATATAATATCAACGACTCCATTATAATCAATATAATCAACTTTACAATAAGTATTATGTGGTTTTTTTAATTCTCTAAATCTCTTATTTATTATATCAATCCTAAATATTTCTTTTTTTAAACTATTTTCCCAAATTGTATATTTTTCAATAAATTTTATATTTTCTTTTCTAAATTTAGAAAAGAATAATGAACAATCCTTATTTGTTATTTGTTTTGAATATAATCCTAAAAATAATAAAGATAATTCATCATTAAAATAATTATTCCAATTATATTGATCAATTATAAGAGTATAAACTGTAATTTCTATTTCATTCATCATTAATTTTTTTATTATTTGAATTAGGTTCATTAAAAATTTTTGAGATTTTTTTAAACGTTCAGGAAAAACTTTTGATTTATTAATAAATGAAACAATCATTGAAACTAATTGAGAATTAAAAGAATTATTTATATATTCATGATACTTAAATTCATATTGGTTATTATTATCAACTTGTGATACATTTTTTGTTGAATCTTCATCTTTTATTTCTTTTGAGTATAATTCATTCATAATTTCTTTTTTAACTTTTTTAATATTAATCCCTTTTAATTTCATTGCTTTTTTCTCTTTTGCACTTAATTTTGGACGATATTTTTTACCCATTCTACTTTTTTCTAATATTAAAAACAATAATTTACTTTTTAAGGAAAAAAATATATTATTAAATTAAAAAAAACAATAATTTGATTTTCTAAATTATCTTATTGAACACTATCTATTTTTTTAAAGGATATGTATAATTTTTATACTGATTAATTATATTGAATGATAATTTTTTTATTTATTCTTCATCACAATAAATAATTTTTAAATAATTAGTTTAAACAAATAAATATTTTATAAACTATTATTTTATAAATTGACTTATCAATTCTATAATAAAATTAAAATATATAATATTAAAATAAATAAATTTAAAAAGAATAAATTATATCTAATAAGACAAAATATATAAAAAAAATTAATAAAAATCCAAAAAATTATTAAATTAATTGAGAGACATTCCACAAAAAGTAAAAAAAAACAGGATTAAAAAAAAAAAAAAGATAAAAGCAAACAATCAAAATTTCTTTTAAAACAAAACAAAAAAGCCTTTTCCTCAAAAACAAAAAACAAAATCAAACCTAAAATCTCATATATAATAAACAATAAACAAAGAAAAAAAAAACAAAAAAACAAAAAAAATAAAATTCAATAAATAAAAAAAAATTAAATTTTAATACAAATAAAATAGAACAAAATACATGGACAAATCAAATAATACAAATTTCCCATTAAAAACTAGAATAACTCCAGAAGACTCATTTAAAAAATCTCCAAATTTTTCATTATCAACAAATCAAAATAAAAAACTAGATTCTTCAAATCAAAAAATAAACATTTTAGAAGAAGAAGATTCAATAAAAGATTCATATTCAATAGACAATCCATCAGATTCATTTCTTGATGAAAAATCTGAAAGATCAAATCATTCAAAACATTCAATATCAACATCAAAGAAATCTTCATTAAATTCAAAAGATAAAGTTTTTTTCGATTTTTTAAGTTATATTGAGAATAATGAATTAGGTAAAATGGAACAATTATTAAAATTACCTCAAAATCATAATTTTATAAATAAAGTTTCTCCTTTTGGTTTTACTCCTATACAATATGCAGCTTATTATGGTCAAATAGAAATTTTTAAATTTTTATATGACCATAAAGCTCAAATTGATAAAACTGTTGAAGGACTTGAAATTATTCATTTATCTTTATCTTTATGTATTTTTAATAAACATAAAAAAAAATGTGCTGAAATGCTTCAATATATTTTACAAAATTTTCCTGAACAAAGAAAAAGTGTTGATAGATTAGGAAGAATTTATTTACATATTATTTTTCAATATGATTTTGATATTGCTTTAGATTATTTTGAATATTCTTTTGATGAATTATTTGCTGTTGATAATAATGGTGATTATGTTATTAATTATGCTTATATTTATAATAGTAATAAATGTTTTTTTAAATTATCTAAAAATTATGATGATATACAAAGATTATATTTAACTATTAGAGAAAAATATTATAATAATCATGATATTCATTATATTCATAAAGAAAAATTTCTTGAAAATTGTTTAATTCATCATGCTTATCAAATTATTGGTTTTTTAATATTAAATTGTTTAAAATTTAAAAATGAAATAAAAGAAGATTTAGATAATATATTAAAATTTCATTCAGATTTACATAAAGCATATCCTGATAATGAAGGAATATCAAATTTATATTATAATACAAATGCATCAATTGAAAATTGGGAATCATTAGATTTAGTAATTGAAAGTGAAGAATCTCTTCAATTTAATTATAAATTTACAACAAGGAAAACAGCATTAATTTATAATAAAGATAACATTCTACATATTCAATTACCAGAAGAACCAGTAAAACATTTTTCAAGACGTGCAGAAATGTTTGAAAATTCTGATAGATTATCATGTTTAGTATCCCCAGATAAAGGAATAATAGTAAGTGACTTTTTATTTGATGGTCAAACAAATTATGATTATTCAAATGGAATAAACACAGATTTATTTATATTAAAACCAACAAATAGAAGAGCATGTTTAAATGACATATTAAAATGTCATGATATAAATTACATAAGAAAACTAAAAGAAAAATGTGAATCATTTGGTAATAATTCTCAAAATAAAAAAAAAGATAATCATCATTCATCATCATCAAATTTATTATATACATATGAACAATTAGATTGTGATACATGGGTAAATAAATATACATATGATAATATTTTTAATACAGCTGGTTGTGTATTTGATGCTATTGATATTGTTATGAGTAGAGAAGCTACTAATGCTTTTGCTTTAATAAGACCTCCTGGTCATCATGCTGGTTACTTTGGTCCAGTTGAAAATCCAGTTACAATTTCTAATGGTTTTTGTATTATTAATAATGTTTGTGTTGGTGCTGCTTATGCTAAATATTTTTATAGTGATAAAATAAAGAAAATAGCAATTTTTGATTTTGATGTTCATCATGGTAATGGAACTGAGGAAATTATACAAATGTTAAATACTAAAAAATTCCATAAAATAATGGATTATGAAAAATTTGGTAAAGTTGACTTATTTTCAGATATAAAAATAAATTGGTTTGATTTTAATGATGCTAAAAATACTCTTTTTATTTCAACTCATATTTACAATGAACAAAATCCAAAAACATTTTATCCTTATTCAGGTTCAATAGAAACAAATACTCAAAAAGATGATGAAATATATCCTGGTGGTATATTAAATATACCATTTGGTTTTAAATCAAATTATTCACATGAATATAGAAATGTAATAAGAAATAAAGTAATTCCTCGTTTATGTAAATTTAAACCAGATATAATTTTCTTAAGTGCTGGATTTGATGGTCATGAACTTGAAGGAATAAATCAAAAACATATGTCATTACAAGAATATGATTATGCATTCTTAACTGAAAAATTACAAATAGTTGCTGATAAATATTGTGAAGGGAGATTAGTTTCTGTATTAGAAGGAGGTTATAATGTAACAACAGGATTAATTTCTAGTTTTGCTCAAAGTGTTTTTACTCATGCTAGATTTTTAAATTTAGCTATTAATATTGATCAAGTTTGTGATGTTAATTTAAGCATACTTGAAAGGAAAGTTGAATTTAATAATGATTTAGAATTATTTAGAAGGATTCAGAGATTTGAAGTTAAACCTAGAAGAAGTGATAGAATTAAACATATGGAAGAAATTAAGGAAGATGATGAGAAGAGACATACTAGAAGAACTTTTAAGGAAGTTCATAGTAATGATGAAGTTAATAAAAATGATGATAAAGATGAGAAAGATGATAATAATATTATTGAAGAAAATGATAATAAAAATGAAAGTGATGGGAATAAAAATAATGAAGATAATGAAGATAAAAATAATAAAGATGAAGGTGAGGAAAATATAAATAAGAATTATAAAAGTAATAATAGTCCTGTTCATGATAATAAAGATAATGGTAATAATAATAATAATGATATGGAACAAAATAATGAAATTCATAATGAAGAGAATAATAATAAAATAAATAATGAAAATGAGGAATCTCAATTAATAATTTATGAAAAGGAAGAAAATAAAAAAGAAGAAGATGAAAATATTAATTATAACAATAACAATAATAATTAATATAATAATAATAATAAAAAAATATTTTTATTTATATAATTTAAACTAATATCATATAAAAAATATAAAAAAAAAATTATTCAACAAAATATTAAAAAAAATAATAAAATAATAAATCCATAATTATTATATAATACAATACTAAATAAAAGAAATTAAATATAATAAAAAATGGGAAATGATACTTCAAAAGAAAAAACACAAGATGAATATATTACATTTGAAACAATACATAAATATATAGGAATAACTGATAAAAAACTTTTCAAAAATTATCTTCATGAAGTTTTTATTGATTTATCGTTAAATGAGCCAACAACAAAAAAAAAATATTTTAACAAAGTAATATTTTATGATTATATGAAATTACCTATTTTTATAAGTGAAAAATTATTTGATTCCTTTGATTCAAATTCAGATAATAAATTAAAAGAAAATGAGTTTGTAAATGGATTAACTAAATTATATTTGGGAGACTTTAATGAAACATCTTTTGTAATTTTTAATCTTTTAGATTTTGATAAAGATAATTTAATACAAAAAAATGATGTTAAATTAATTTTAAGTTATCTTCCTTTAAAAATTGAAAAAGATTCAATTGAAAAACAAGAAGAAATTCAAATTAAATCTTCTTTTGAAATTGAAGAAATAATAAATAAAACATTTAGTAAATATAATGGAGTATTAAATTTTAAACAATTTGTTGATGTTGTTACTACAAAACAAAGTGATGTTTATTTACAAATAATTTGTTATTTATATCAAATGAAACCTTTTACTCAAGAAAATGTTGAAAGAATTAGAGATAAGAAAAAAAATAAAACTGAAATTGAAGATGATGAATATAAAGACTTAAGAGTTAAAGATAATAGTAATAATAATGAAAATATTATTTTTAAATTTCCTAATAGAAAAAGTAGTTTATCACCAGCTGAAGATTTCATTTCACAAAAAACAAATATTGAAAAATTATCTTTAGATAATGATAAAAAGAAAAAAAATATTTCTCCTTATGCTCAAGTTGATATGTTAAGATTTGCAAATGAAAATATTGTTACTTCAAATAATAATAATAATACAACATTTAATTCAATTAATGTAAGTAAAAATACAACTTTATTAGGAAATAATATTCAAAATAGATGTAGTGATTTTAATAATATTAATTATGAAGAATATTTAAAATATAGTAGACAAAGTTTTATTTCTCCTTCTAAATATTTACAAGAACAAAATATGTCAAAACATCATTTTGGATTAATAACAAAACAATTATTAAATCCAATAAATGAAGAAAAAGAAAATAATATAAATAATGAAATTGTAAATTTAAATGATGAAAATACAAGTGGAAGTTCAAATGATAGTATAAATTATAATTTAAATCAAAATAAAAATATAACATATGAGAATTGGGTATATAAAATTTCAGAAAATAAAAATATAAAAAAATTTTATTTAGTTTTAATAAACAAAGACATTTTTTATTATAAAGATAAAGAAAAAGATAATTTTTTAGGAATGCATAATTTAAGTGGTTGTATAATAACAGAAGCACAAGAAGAAAATTACACAATAATAAATGATCAAAAATTATATTATTTTTCAATAACATTTAGCAACAAATCAAAAATAAGAACATTTTACACATTAGAATATAATATATCAAAAAAATTTACAGACACTTTAAAAAAAGGAATAGGTTATTTAAAATTTACAGATTATTATGAAATAAAACAAAATATAGGAAAAGGAAAATTTGGTTTAGTAAATTTAGGAATACACAAAAAAACAAATATGAAAGTAGCAATAAAAATAATAAATAAATCTTCAATAAAAACTCAAGAAGACAATCAATTAGTTCGTAGTGAAATAGACATAATGAAATTATGTCATCATCCAAATATAGTAAAATTACTTGATCATTTTGAAAATAGTGAATTTATATTTATAGTAATGGAATATATAGAAGGAGGAACATTAAATCAATATTTAAAAAAGAAAAATTTTAATTTTTCAGAAAGACAAATTGCAATTTTAATAAATCAAATTGGAAATGGTTTAAAATATTTACATAAATATGGAATAATTCACAGAGATTTAAAACCAGATAATATAATGTTAACTGAACAAAGTGATAAAGGAATAATTAAAATAATGGATTTTGGATTAAGTAAAATTGCAGGTTATAATGAAGGTTTAATTGATGGTTATGGAACTTTAAGTTATGTTGCTCCTGAAGTCTTATTAAGAATTCCTTATAATAAAGAAGTTGATATTTGGAGTATGGGAATTATTTTATATTATATGCTTTGTGGTAAATTTCCTTTTTATGGTCCTGATGAAGAAATTATTGCTAAAAGAATTTGTTATGGTGATTTAGAATTTGATGATGAAAATTGGGAAATTAGAAGTAAAAAAGTTATTGATTTAATTGAAAAAGTTTTAGTTAAAGATCCTTCTAAAAGAATTAGTATTGATGAGTTTTTAAATCATTCTTGGTTTAAAAAAAATATGAAACAAAAAATGTCTATGTAAAAGAAAAAAAAAGGAAAAAAAAGGAAAAAAAATATTATGGGTTTATTTTTTTTTTTTTCCTTTTTTTTTTTTGGGTTTTTAATATTTTTGTGAATAATAAAGGAGCAAAAAAATTTTTTTTCATGATTAAGTTTGAGTTATATTATAAATTAGGAAAAAGGGAATGTTAATTAATGATTAATAAAAAATTTATATATAATTAGATTAAAAATTGGTTGGTGAAATTTGTAATTGTTTTGTGAATATATAAAATATAATATAGATTATTGAATATTGATATAAATTTATAAATATTTAGATTATATAAATTAAAAAAAATCTAATTATAAATTATAAATAATATATATAAACAATAAATATTTATTTTTATTAAATATAATATTTTAAATTGATTTTTTGAATTAAAAAAAATAAATATAAATAAAATAACTAATTTATTTTTTTATACTGAAATTTTCAATTAACCATAATTCAAAATCTTTTCCTTCATTCGTTTTTAATTGTGTTTTATTTTGAGTATCAAAAAGTAAAAAAACTTTTTTATTATTAAATAAATAATTATTATTATCAATTTGTTCTATTTTAATCATAGGAATTAAATTCATAATATAATTCCTATTAACTATTTCTTCAATAGAACTTACAATTGGATCATTTTCATATTCTTCATTTTCACTATTTTCATTTTTATTATCATTAGAATATGTTTTATCTCTTTTTTTTAATATTTCATTTAATTCAAAAGCTTCTTTTCTATTTAATTTTTTTGTAATATCTAAATTACTTTTTTTTAAAGTATTTAATATATCAATCATAATATAAATATCTTTATTATCCGGTATTTCTATTAAGTTTAAATTATATTTTTCATTTATTTCTTTTTCTTTTTTTAATACTTTGTTATAATCATATTTTGTTTTTGCTATTTTTTCTTCCTTACAATTTAATTCTTTATTCATTGAAGATAAATTTTTTAAATATTCCTTTTTTTCATTATTATATTTCTCCTTTTCTAAAACATATTTTAAATGAACTTGTTTTGTTTTTTCTTTTAATTCTTTATTTATTCTTCTTATATTGTTTATTTGATCATTATATTCTTTTGATAAGTTGATACTTTCATTTAAAATTTTAAAATAAATTCTTCTTTGTTCTTCAATGTTATTTGGAATAAATAAATCAGTATTTAATATTTTTAATTGATTAATAAATTGACTAGATTTATTAATAAATGATTCAAGTGTATTTATATTTTCATTATTAATTTCATTATCATCTGAATATGAAATATTACTTAAATTTTCACTGAGAAAATTATTCAAAATATCATCTTTAAAATTTATTTTATTTTCTTCATATTTTTTTCTATCTATAGTTTTTAATTTTTTAAATATTTTTTTATTACCATCAATTACATTTTTATATTTTTCACTTATATTTTGAGAAAGTCTTTCTTTATTTTTAGGAACATTTTTTAACATATCAGAAATTGTTTTATTCTTTAATTCATTAAAAGATATATTTGAGTCTAATAATTTTCCATCAATATAAATTTGTCCTTTTAACATTTCAGCTTTTAAAATACTAGTTTCAATCCCAATTAAATTTAATTGATTATCATTTATCATAAAATAAGCCCATTTTTGAAAAGATAAATTATTTGAATAAAAATATTTTTTATAAATATAAAAATCACCTTTCCCAATTCTAATATATTTATTTTCATTATTATATAATATTGAAAATTGAATTTTATTTCCTTTTTCATTAAAAGGATTATTAAATTTCATTATAAAAGGATTTTTTTGAGGATATGATATTCTATATGATGAATTATTATAATTTATTTCAATTTGACATTTATTTAAAGAAAAACATGGTATTAATAAATTAGAAAAAGAAAGTTGAAGTTTACAATCTTTTAAGTTTTCAAATGGTTTAATTTTATTATTTAACGACATTTAATATATTATTATAATATTAACATTAATAATTTTTTTAAAAATAAAATTTAATGATATTTAATTACAAATATAATAAAAATATTTATATTCACTTTGAAAAATTATTTCTTCATTCAGGAATAGTCCCTATAATATTATTATTATTAAAATTATTAATTCTCATATTCCCATGATTTAAAAAAATACTTTGATTTATATTATTATTATAATTATTATAATTACTAACATTTGAACTTAATTCAGTACTTTCATGTGAAATATTATTATAACAATTTTTTTTTAATTTCTCATAATTATTATTTGAAATATGCGGTAATATAATATCATTATTATTTTGTTCTGATAAACTTTTATTATTATAAAATTTATTAATATTATTATTTGTATTTAAATTATTATCGTTTAAAACTGCACTTAAAATTCTTTGATGTAATTGTAATTTTTTTTTCCTTAATTTATTTATTTTTTTTATTGATTCTACTTCAGTAAATTGTATCATTTCACTTATTCCATTTGAATTATTATTTGGATTATTTATTATTGAATTTGTATTAAATGAAGAAAAGTTTCTTGTTAAATTCTTTATTTGTAATTGAGAAGGGGAATTTTCTTTATCTTTATTAGAATCTTCTTTTATATTTTTAAGAATATTACTCCCACTATGATATTTATTTAATGATTTATTTTTCATATTCAAATCAAAAATTTTTTTATTCTTTTCCAAAGGTATATTAAAATTTTTTTTTTTTAAATTTATTTTAGGTAATTTTGGGACTTTATTTTTAATTTTATTTACTTTAAACTTCAAATTATTATTTCCATCAACATCAAAACTATCAATAGAAGAAGAATTATTAACATTAATTTGTTTATTATTACTATTATTAATATTATTATTATTACTATTATTAATATTATTATTATTATTATTACTATTATAATTATTATTATTAGTAATCCCAGTATTATATTTAATAAGTTTACTTCTAACATATCTACTTTTACAAAAAGCACTTTGTGAATTTCTATTAGTAACCAAATCATTTTTATTATTATTAAAAATATTAAAACTCGAATTACTATAATTAGCTTTAGGTAAAATTTTATTAATTTCTTTCATTTGTTTTGGAATTTTAATAGTACTCATCATAAAACAATTTTTAATATTATTCCCATAATGAAATAATTCTTCATCATCACAATCTCTAAAAAAGCTTTTAATAGGCATAGTATCCATCCATTTTAATAAAATATCACAATTTGGTCTTTCATCACTTCTAACTTTTAATAAATTATTAATAACATTTCTTAAAGAATGGCTATAAATTCCAGGAATAACTTTAAATTTTCCACTAATTACTTTATTATAAACATCTTCAAAATTTTTTCCTATAAAAGGTGGTTTTAATGTACACATTTCATATAAAATACAACCAAGACTCCATATATCAGTTTTATAATTATATGGTTTATCATTCCAAATTTCAGGCGAAGCATAATATGGAGTTCCTGTTTGAGTATTATTTAATAATGAATTTTTTATTACTTTTGATACATTCATATCACCAATTTTACATATACCATTTTTATCTAAGAAAATATTTGCACTTTTTAAATCTCTATGTATTATTTTATTATCATGTAATGATTTTAATCCTATTACTATTTGTTTAAATATTTTCCATATTTCTTTCTCTAAAAATTGTTTGTTTAATTTTTTATATGAAATTATTTTATTTTCTAAATCACTATCATCTAAATAATCCATTATTAAATGAAGGGATTTTGTATTTTCTGAATAAAATGCTTCATGATAAGAAACAACATGTGGATTATGTATTGAAGCTAAAATTCTTATTTCATTTAAACTGTTATTTACTTCTTTTTGAGATAAATTTGGTATATTTACTATTTTCATTGCATATATTTTATTATCTGTTTTTCTTAGCACTTTATATACTGCTCCAAATGAACCTTTTCCTAATTGAGATAATATTTCGAAATTTGATATTGACATTATTTTTTTTTGTAATTATATATTAATTTTTAAAATATTAAAAAAATTTAATTTCATTTCAATTTTATTTTATAGTTTAATAAAAATAAATAAAAATTTTCATATCAAAAAAAATAATATATTAAAAAAAGTAATATTTAAAAATACATAAAAAAAAATACACATGAAAAAAAAATTTATTTCACTATAATACAATCATGTTGATATCTTCCTTTAGGTAAACTAGCAAAATTTTCCCATTTATTATTAAAAATATCATATCTTTCAATACTATTTAAAGCTATTCCACAATAACCACCAAAAACATATATAAAATTTAAATCATTACTTAAAACTGCTTTACAAAAACATCTTTGAAATTTCATATCATTAATAAAAATCCATTTTTTACTTTTAAATTCATATTTTTCACAACTT
>JAEEGL017158584.1_pt1 | contig 18852 bp, 19 predicted proteins | sample 9134231 | NCBI WGS metagenome assembly JAEEGL01 (sample SAMN16246548, study PRJNA631951) | gut metagenome | biome: gut microbiome; feature: rumen; material: fiber-attached | host: Bos | place: Iran: Karaj | collected 2018-10 | reverse complement strand
TGAACCAGGACGGAGTCAACCGTCGAGCCCTCCTGGTACATGGCAAGCACGGGAGACATGTCACAGGTAAGGGTAAAAGATTTGGATGTACAACCAACCACCAGCAATGCGGCAGTCAAGAGCATCAGGTTCGTTCTCATATAATTCCAGATTGCGAAGGGTTATCGAGACCAAATATAGGTATTCTACTCCATAATACAAAACTAAATGAACGAGTGATATCGTGTTGCGTGCAGATAATCTTTTAGGTCAATGTGATACAGTTTTGAGGGGGTATCTCCCTTGCTGGCAAGATTATCCTGATACATTTCAAAACTGATACAAGGCCCTCCATACTCCACCTCAGGTAACCGGCCATATTTCTAGCTGAAACTCTTGCGAGATGATGGTCGTTGAGGTGCCTTCGAGGTCCCTCCGGTCCACCCTGTGACCTCAACTCCTCAACGTAAGTCGCTAACGAATTCTGCCGTAGTGGCAAGTCTGGTAGGCCCAGGCTCGTCTCGTTCATCACATCATCCCGCTGGTGCAGGATGTTTGGCTTCTACTACTCTTGTCTTTTTTACGGGGGTTATCATATTTATCATGTGGAGGCCGGCATGGAAACGCCGGGAGACTATGACAGAATATAAACGGCAATGGAGGGAACTCTCCGACGAACACAAAGAGAAGATAAGCCAAGCCACGGCAGGAAGGCCCAAGAGCGCCGAGCACCGGCAGCATATCAGTCAAGCCATGACATGCTATTGGCAGACGGTTCCGCACAGGCCAGATACCGAGAGTGGGCATACAACCATGAAAGACCTTATCGGGGCTTGACTTCTCCACTTGTCAAGGGGACGCGGACGTAAAATAATGCAGTCAAAGATGAGGATGAGACGTGATTACATTAGACAAGGTGAAGCTGGTCGCCACACTCGATTGCTTGGAAGGGTTTGACCCAGCTAGGTTCTCCGCTATCAAGGAGGGAGGCAGAACCAAAACAATGAAATTTAAAGTGACCGAGCCGTTCTCGCTATCAATAGAAATCCACCAGGATGTGAAAGAGTTGGTCGTCGAGTTTACGGGGAAGATACTGGGGAAAGACTACCCTCAACTGATATCAAGGGATACAATCATGATGTGTTTTGAGCGGCTGAACGAACTAGGGGTATGTAAAGTTGATCCAGCTAAGATGATGAGTGCCGAGGTTGTCAAGTGCGACATTACGAAGGATGTGCCCGTTGAGGACATTCCTGCCTTGACCCGTTACGTGAAGGGAGCGGTGCGGAATTATGAGGCTTTCTCCTGCACCAAGTTCCGTAACGGCAACCTCGTGGTTGAAAAGAGCGTGACCACACACAAAAGGAAGAAACGAATAACAATCTACGACAAGGAGCATGAAATGAACTTACAGGGAGAGCGGCCATTCGTGTCTGACAATGGCCTTGAAGGGAAATACGACGGAGTATGCAGGTTCGAGTTGAACCTGACCTCGAAGAAGCAGATTAGGGAGGCGCTTGGCCTGACCGGGAACACACTCGCGGAAGTCCTCCAAGCCGAAGGGAATCCGATTCAGGATTTCTTGGTCGACGTGCTCGCCGAAGACCCGTCGGGTAAAGCCGTCACAGACTGGAATACCTTTGAAAAGTTTGCAGTACTGGCAGCATGTGGTTTTGATTTGGCAAAGGTCGAGGCGAAGGTCAGGCAGTACAGGAATCCACGCACCACCAGTATTCCGAAGATGATGGCGTCATTCCGGGAAATCCTCGCCGGTCTCCCCACCAGCTGCGCGACGTGGTCGAAAGAAAAACTGTTAGACGCGGTGAGATGATGAGATTTGTTTATTTGGGGTCTTTACTCCCGGAGGTTGGATTGCAGGGGTCAGGAATGACAAAACGCAGTTCCCAAAGGCGCTCCAAGTCCTCCAAGAAGGAGTTCGAGAAGACATAGTCTGACGACCCCAACTGAAAAAGGGACGACTCATTCGGGTCGTCCCTTTTTTTTTGATTGTGCCGAGCGCACTTTTGGCGTTTTTAACTCTGAATGGCACTTTTTGCGCTCGGGTACAATAATTACGGTATGCCCGAGGCTATGGGCACCCGATTACAGCCCGAGGGCCTCCTTCACGGCCTCGCCGACTTTTTCTCCGCGGAGGTCCCGCTTGAGAATCGTACCGTCTGGGCCGAAGAGGATGGTAAGCGGTATCGCGTCGAAGCCGTACGCGTTTCCCGGGATCTGCTGGGCGTTGACAATCTGGTTCCAGACGATCCCCAACTCCTTGGCCGCCTTGACAGTGTCTTCCACCTTGTCCGCAACGGCGACGCTTAGCATGTCGAATCTGTCGCCGTGATAGGTGTTGTAAACGTTGATGAGGTAGGGCATCTCGGCCTTGCAGGGGCCGCACCAGGAGGCCCAGAAATCGACCAGCACATACTTGCCCTTGCCAACATAGTCGGATAACCTGACGGTTGATGCTTCCGGATTCTCCGGGTCCTGGATGACGGTGAAGTCTACGAAAGGCATTCCTTCCGTGGCATTGGCCAGTCCACTGTAGATATTGAGCAATTCGTTGTACATGAGGGAGGACATCGGCGAAGTCTTAATCTCATCGGAAAGGCCGTCCAGCAGGGTGAGCATCTCTTCGGCCTCCATGGCCCGTTGTTCCCCCATGGATGTGAAATAAAGCAACTCCAGGGCCTGTAGACCAAGGAAATTGTCAGAGTTTCTCCTGGCGACCTCCTTCGTGTATTCCATGAAAGTGCCAATATTCTCGTCCCTGGCCTCCGCGTCAGCTCCGAAGCGGGCAATCTTGGTCTGGTAGTCATTCCATCGGTTGGCGAAATCCAAATACCGGGAATGCGGCCCATCCTCATCCGATGAAACGGCGGTGTGGCCCTCCGGGTCAATGGTAATGGTGGAGCCGTCGGAAATGAAATTAACGACGTCGCTCCCATTTCGAAACTCCGTCGTCGTGGAAGTACACTTCGGAATCTCAACCTCGAATCGACCGTTCACGACCGCAACGGTGGTATCAAAGAAAGAGACAAATTGATCTTCGTCAAGTAAACCATCGTAATAGCCTCTGACAAGTCTTACGGTTTCAGGAGCGTTCCCGGCAAATCGGCCCACGACCTTGGTGGTGTCGGAGGATTTCGTGGAACAGGCGACCGCCAGCAATGTGGCGGCCAGGTACAACATCTTTGTTCTCATACAATTACAGAATTCAAATGATTGTCATGAGCAAAGTTACTGTTTTTTTATATAATTGCAAGAGACGGGACAGATGACCAGGGACGCCTAGAGTGAGTAACGGATTATTACAGGACCATTGAGTCCTTCGGCCTGTCCCGAAGGAAGGTATCGGCTCAGATCGGAAGCCGGACAGCAGTAATAATTGCTGCCGGAATAGATGACTCCAAGCGGGAAAGCAGTACCTTCCTTGGTTTTCCGGACGACCTTGTATTCCTTACTCGCAAGATCATATATGAGCACAGAATACTCTCCATCCAACTCGAAAGCGAGAAACAGCCGGTCAGCCGTTATCTGGACATTGGTAATGGACAGGGCGCTTCCCCCGAAATCAAAAACATATGCCGGCCATATGAAATCATCCTTAGTGTAAGCGAAAATCTCCCCTGAATGGGATTGGAAGCTGTAAACGGAATCATCACAACGGAAAAATCGGCTGTTCTGAACTTCTGACGCCGGAACGTATCTATGAGAAGTCGGATAATCCGGTGCCGGACGCGCCACGGAGTAAAACCTGTTCTTGCCTATGGTATAGCCGCAGTCATACACATACCCGTTCAGATAGCCAAGCATATCTATCGAGTCGTCGTCCACCCTTGCTACACATTTCAAGGTGACATCATTATCCTGGATTGCGTAAGATTCCGTGAGGACGCCGTCATAAATGGAATATTCGACAATGGCTTTCTCCGTCAGAACATCAAGGAACTGATTCTGATACACCGAGAAATCGAGGACAGGTTCTTCGCATTTGACGGAGGTTACAAAACTGCCGTTCCAGTCGAAGAACAGGATTTCATTCTTCTCCTTGTCCAAAAGGAAGAAGCGGTCCGCAGCTACATCCATCACTAAGTGTCCTTCCTGTCCGAGGCTGGTCCCGCCGGGGCAACGGAGAGGGATTACATCTGCCCCGGTGTACAAGTCCTGGTTGCCGACCTGTCTTTTCAATGCCTTGTCGACATTGATTTTCAACAGGTTAGAATCGCCCTGTCCGCAGGAACAAACCAGCAGGCAGATCAGGATAGTGGAAAGTAGCGGTCTCATTGGGATAACTAAATACGGGGCTTCTTGACAATCCTCAGGATGAGGGAGACCATGTAGACGATTATGCCATAGAACAGTGGGATCAGACCGACCTTCATGCCCCCGAAGAAAACGCCAGGAGATATCAAGTCGAACAGGCCGGTGACACTTTCTCCCAGGGACATGGAAACTTCCTGCAGCGCTTCAAACATTTGGTAAAAACCAATCAGCAGCGTAAGGAATCCGAATACCAACGCCAGGATTCCGAACTCCTTGATCCATCGCGGGGCTTTCCAGGCGGCGAAGAAAACGGCAACCAGGAGAATGGTGAGGATGATCATGAATACGGGACCTCCCTGCATGAAAACTTTGAACATAGGACTATTGTTTTTAGGGTTTGACATTCTGTTGCAAATGTAGGAACCGGAGGCCCTTTTTCAAAGCCGAAACCCCACGGACGGAAGTTAAAACCCCAAAGTCGCGGTTAAAATTGGCTGAACCTCCGTTTGTTTGCTATATTTGTGTCAGAAATGAAACGCTTGCTGATCATATCCTACTGGATCGTCTCCATTCTGTTGGTGGCGGTTTGCCTCAGCAGTTTGGGATACCGCTTCCTTGAGGCGTCGTTCATAGGATCTATGTTCCTTCCCGGTGCCCTGGCAGCCAAGTATTTCTTTCCAAAAGTGAATTTCAAGGACAGATGGTCGGGCGTGATGGAGACCGTCTATGTCATATTGGGAATCCTGGTATTGGAAATCCTGCTGTTCCTGATCGCCCATTTCTGCATTCTCACATTCAGGGGAAATCTTCCCGGGGATATATCAGATTTGCCGGACCTTCCCCACATTTTGTCCAATCCCGTCTTCATCGCCATCATCCTGACATCCCTTGCAGCGGGCTGCCATTTCTTCGAAGCGTGGCTGGACAGGAAGCGTCCAAGCCGGCCCGGCAGCATCTCCTTCACCTCGGACAGGAAGCCGGTGACGCTGCATATGGACGATATTCTCTACGTAGAATCCAACGACGATGCCACGACCGTCGTCGCGTCAGATGGCCGGCGTTTCAAGAACTACACTCCCATTTCACAGTGGGAGGCCATCCTTTCTCCTCATTTCATCCGAATCCATCGTTCTTTTCTTGTGAACAGGAGCGCAGTAACCCGGATCGATGTAGATCTCCTGTACATCGATGACGTCGAACTGCCCATTTCCCGGAAATACAAGGATGCGGTCTCCAAATGTTTCCCGTCCGCGTAATAATTCTTTTGAAATCCGGCGGGGAAGGGATATATTTGGAGAAAACAGATTCAGTGTCAGTATGGTATTCAGTATTATAGTTTTCGGAGTCATTGCGGCGGTGTTGGTCGCAATGGGGATAGTCATCCTTGCGGGCAAGGGTGACAATCTCATAGCCGGTTACAATACCGCATCGCGGGCGGAAAAGGAAAAAGTCAACCTGAAGCGACTCAGGCTGTTGATGGGAATAACACTATTTGTAATCGCGCTTCTGTGCGTGCTGCGCATCTGGGACGATTCTCCGTCGTCGTTGTTCGGGTTCTGTGCCGCGATAGTCTTCATCTGCATCATCGTGCTGGTCCTGGCCAACACCTGGGCGATGAAGAAGAAGTAGCCCCGGGTCAGTCCTCCGCTCGCTTGTAGGTCCTTACGCGGCGGCCCTCGGTGTCGAAGGGGCTTCGTGCGGTGAGAATCCCACTCTCAGGGTCATAGGTATAGACGTACCCCCACAAGTAATGCTCCCAGCCGCCGCCGGGGGCGGGGATAAACTCGTTCCTGAGGTCGTCGGCCCTGAAGGACCTGACGTCCGAGGCATCGGCAGTGTTCACCCATTCGCCGACGACCGGACTGGAGGTCAGCGCATCAAGGTATGCCGCGCTGACGGTGCCGGGTTCCGCTTTCTCCATGCTGACCTTGATGCCGCGTTCGGTACGGTCGCTTTCGTTGAAGTGCGAGAGGGTCTTGTCCTTGCGGTTGATGATGAGGAAGGTGTCTTCGCCATAGCGTCCGACGAACTCGAGAAGCTTCTCGTCGGGCCCCAGGTCGAACATGTCGGCGTCCATCTCATTGTATGCGTAGTTGGTCTCGGGGATGGCCGCGAGGGGGATGTCCGGGAGGCTCCTGTCCTTGATGCGGATCTGGTATTTGGTGATGGTGATGTAGAAATCGTTCTCATCCGCGCCGCCGTCAGGAACAGACTCGACGACGTGCCAGGTGCCGTAGGCCCAGGTGTATCCGCTTGTAAGGATACCGACGTTGCTCACATTGACGGCTTGCGCACCGGCATTGAGAGATACGGCGGAAATAAGCGTGGCCGCGAGCAGAGCATAAAGGAGTCTGGTTTTCATGATCTTTTGTCTATTGTCTGTTACGACGGTTCAGCTGGCGGATGATGCGCCTGATGACCACGTCGATGGACTGATCGGGTTCGATGATGTTGTAGTCCTCCCAGAAATTGTCGTCGGTGAAAGAACTGACCTGGTCCGAAAGTATGTCCTTGAATTTCACCCTGTCGGCGGGGTCGATGGCGATGCCGCCCTCCTTATGGTCGGTGACAGCCATCTCTTCGCTGACGGTGAAATTGTTGCGGAAAAGGGAACGCTGCTTGCGGGCCGTGAAGTTGAGGTCCACACGGCAGTAGTCATAGTACCACTTGCCATCGATGCAACGGTAGCTGATGACATAGTCGGCGCGGTTCATGGCGAATCTCATTCCGGGAGAGCGCTTGATGATGAATATCCTGGCGGCTTCTTCGGCACGGTCGCCGATGTCCAGCGAGAACTCCACCCGGCCGATGGCCAGGCTCTCGGTCTCGATGTACACCGTGCCGCGGTACAGTATGCCGTCATCCCTGTTGCGGGGTTTGAAATCGATGGCGTAGAAAGTCCTGTCGTCATAGACGGCCGTCCCGGTCAAAGTGAACTCGAGGAGCGTGGGAGCTTCTTCAAGCGTGATGCCTGCAAAGGGATTCTTGACCATGTCGATGTCCAAGGCCGTGCTGATACCGCCCTGCAACTTGACGAAAAGGGTGTCGGTGCTGTCGTAATTCAGGCTGCCGCGTCCCTTGTAGATACCAACCCTATCCACGGCGAACCCGGAATAAGGAGCCTTGTCGATATCGATGACCGCTTCGTTCAGCACCAGATATTTGGTGTTGCCTTTCTTGATCATCTCGCGGTAGAAGGCGGTCATGCCGACCCTTTCCGTGGGGAAATTGTCCTTTACCTTGAACCAGGCAGAACGGAAAATGGAATACCCGTCCATAGCCCGGACTTTCGCCGGGTCGAGCTGGATGGTCATCGGAGCGAGGACGATCTCGAGGGGATGTTCGTCGGTGCTGCCCGCGAACTCCCCGACTTTGATGGATCTGGTGAGGAAGCCGAGGTGGCTTATGGTTATCTCAGCCTCGGCGGGAGTGTTCTCGGGAATCTTCAGGGAGAAGACTCCGTCGTTGTTCGAGACGTTGCTGATCCTGGTCCCCGTCAGGCTGACGGACGAGAAGAAGAGCGACTCCCGGGTGGATCCGTCGATGACGTGTCCGTGAAGGGTGATCACACCGAAATCCTGCCCCGCTGCCGTGACGGCGGTCAGGAATGCGATAATGCAGGGCAGAAGGCCCTTCAAAGAGAGTTTCATAGCGTTGGTGAATCAGGTTGCAGGTTAATTCGTTTTTGTAGGAATGTTGCCCGACTTGTTGATCTTGGTGCGGGTAACGTTGAACTCGTCACCCTCGTACCATACCCAGTCGAAATGGCAGATTGGAGTCTGCCCTTCCTGCAGGATGCCAGTGAGGGGGAATGAAGCATATGCGCCGCCGATGACGAAAGCCGCGGGGTTGTACTCGGGATTGTCGGGGCACTCGCCGCGGGCGTTGTGGCGCATTTCGAAGTAAAGCGTATCGGAATTGCTCTTCTGGTCGTTGAAGACGAGGTTGAAGGTGTGGTCCACTTTCGAAGGGCTCAGCAGGGCGATTTCAACGTGGGCGTTGAGATATCCTCCGGAGACCCAGGCCTGGTCGATGTTGATGCCGTCGTTGCCGACAGCTTCTTCGTCCAGGGTGCTCTTGAGGAGCGGAGTCTTGTAGAATGCGGCGAGGAACTGGAGGAGGCGTATGTTGTATTCATTCTGTTTCCCCGCTACGGCGGTCATTGCGTCACAGCTGACCATGACCCTCTTGAGCGTGTCCGGGATGTCCAGTCCGGTGGCGTTCTCGGTGACGTGATAAATGTTTCCAGTGTCCGACTGGAGTTTGTTCAGTCCGAGTACGGTAAACATTCCTGTATCTGAAAAGAGGTACTCCTCGTCTGGAAAGCAGGAAACGAGCATGGTCGCGAAAGCGGCGGCTGCGATGGATTTGAGTAGATTGAATTTCATCTTGTCAAAGTGCTTTTTCGTGTTGTAGGGTGGCAGATGATCTGGATGTCCACACCGTCGACCTTGTAGCCGCGGTAGCGCTTGCCCCTTACCCTCGACTCCACCATTTCGAGGAGCTCCTCGTCCATTACGTCCTTGAAGTCGTTGTTGACCGTGTCGTACAGGTGGACGTGACGGAAGGTGTTGACATCGAAGTACATCTTGTTGTTGGCGCTGAAACGGTGTACGTAAACGCCGAGAAGGGTCATCTGGGTCAGGATGTTGTAAACCGAGGCCGCCGTGACGCGCCCTTCTCCGTGCGCCGCGATCCACTCGCCGACCTGGTCGGCGCTCGCGTGTCCGAGACTGAGCATCGCCTCGTGCACGGCAAGACGCTGAGGAGTGGCCTTGAGTTTATGGCGTTTCAGGACCGATCTGAAGCGGTCCATCGCGGAAGGGTCCCTGGTCTGCGCATTCATAATCCGGAATATCTGACTTACAAAGTTATAAAAAAAGATTAAATGATTATATTTGCAATTCATAAAACTGCATTATGGAAAGAATCGGACTCCTGATCATCGGCGGCGGCCCCGCAGGCTATACGGCCGCTATCTATGCTGCGCGCGCCGCGCTCTCCCCGGTCCTTTATGAGGGCATGGAGCCGGGCGGCCAGCTCACCACCACCACCGTCGTCGAGAACTATCCCGGATTCACTGACGGCATAGACGCCAATCAGCTGATGGACGCCATGCGCGGCCAGACCGCCCGTCTGGGCGCCGACATCCGCCGCGGTACCGTCGTCAAGGCCGACCTGTCTTCACGTCCGTTCCGATTCACGCTTGACGATGGGGGCGAGATCGAGGCCGGGGCGGTCATCATCGCCACGGGAGCGGCCGCAAAGTATCTGGGACTCCCTTCCGAGCGCAAGTTCCGCGGCATGGGAGTGTCCGCATGCGCCACCTGCGACGGTTTCTTCTACCGCAAGAAGGACGTCGCCGTAGTTGGCGGCGGCGACACCGCGTGCGAGGAGGCGACCTATCTTGCCGGCCTTTGCCGCAAGGTGTATATGATCGTACGAAGGGACGTCCTAAGGGCTTCCAAGGCAATGCAGAAGCGCGTCGAGGATACCCCCAACATCGAAATCCTGTGGAACTGCAACACCCAGGAGGTCCTGGGAGACGATTATGGTGTCACAGGTGCCAGGCTGCTCAGAAAGGATGGTACTGTTTTTGATATCAGCATCGACGGCTTCTTCCTTGCGATCGGGCATCATCCCAATTCCGACCTTTTCAAGGAGTGGCTCGAGACGGACGCCCTGGGGTACATCGTAACCGACGGCAAGTCCTCGCGCACCAGCGTAGAGGGCGTATTCGCCGCCGGAGACGTTCAGGATCCCACGTACCGTCAGGCCGTCAATGCCGCGGCTTCCGGTTGCAGGGCCGCGCTTGATGCAGAAAAGTTTTTGTTGGGCATTTAAAAGACAATGATGAGACTCTTGAAGTTTTTTATTCCGCTGATCCTGGTCCTGTGTGCCGCTTCCGGCTGCAAGTCCGAGTATGAAGTGCTCCTGGAGGGTAACGACGTCGACGCCAAGTACGCCGCCGCCTTCGACTATTTCAACCAGGGAAAGTATCTCCGCTCCGCCCAGCTGTTCGAGTCGCTGTCGTCGCTTACTAGCGGCACTGACCGCGCCGATACCGTGCTGTATTACTGGGGACTCAGCAATTACCGCTACCGCGACTACTATACCGCAGAGACCAATTTCACGAACTTCATCTCCACTTACCCGTACAGCGCTTTCGCCGCCGACGCAGGTTACCTCAGGATCGACTGCCTCTTCAGGCAGACCCTGCGCTACGAGCTGGACCAGAAGCCCACGCACAATGCCATCTCCGCCATCGGCCAGTATCTTACCGCCAATCCCGACACTCCATACCGTACGCTTTGCGACAACATGCTCACCGAACTGAACGGGCGGCTTGACCGCAAGGCATATGAGAACGCCCGTCTGTACTACAAGATGGAGGATTATCAGGCCGCGTCGGTCGCGCTCAAGAACGTCCTCAAGGACGATGCCGAGAATATATACCGTGAGGATATCCTCTATTACATCGCCATGTCGTCCTACAAATATGCCTTCATGAGCGTCCAGTCCAAGCAGAAGGAGCGCTATCTCGTCTTCGTCGACGACTATCTCAATTTCGTCGGCGAGTATCCCGAGTCGGAATACCGCCACGAGCTGGACGGCCTTTACAAGCGTGTCCAGAGGCTCTTGGGACGCACTTCCGTCATTCCTGGCGTAACTCCCGACGAGGAAGAAGGGGAGGAGATTGAAAAATAATGAAACTTTCAGGAACCCGCCCGGAGTATTCATTTTGTAAGAAAGAAGAAAAAGATATGGAAAAGACAAAGAAAGTCCCCGCCAACACCATTACCCGCGACGTCAGGGAACTCGCAGCCCCGACCGGCAATATCTATGAGTCGGTGGTCATCCTTTACAAGCGTGCCAACCAGATCGCTCTCGCCGAAAAGAAAGAGTTGAACAAGAAACTCGAGGATTTCAAGAACGAGCGTGACACAATGGAGGAAGTATTCGAAAACAAGGAGCAGATAGAGATTTCCAAGTATTACGAGAGGCAGCCCAAACCCGACCTCGTGGCCATCGCCGAGTTCGAGAACGACGAGCTCTTCTACAGGAAGGCCAAGCAGGAGGATTAATCCTTATGCTCAAGGCACTTAGCGTCAAGAATTACGTATTGATAGACTCTCTGGAGATTGATTTCCCGGAGGGTCTGATCATTATTACGGGGCAGACCGGTGCCGGCAAGTCCATCATCCTCGGAGCCCTTTCTCTCCTTATGGGGGCCAGGGCCGACGCTTCGGCCATTGCAGATGGGGCGGACAGCTGCGTCGTCGAGGCCGTTTTCGAAACGTCCGGCGACGGCGCCTTGACGGCTCTTCTGGAAAGCAACGATGTGGAGAATGGAGACGGTGAGATTACGGTGCGCAGGGTCGTCAACCGTTCCGGCCGCTCGCGTTCATTCATAAACGACTGCCCTGTGAACCTGCCCCTGCTGACGGAGGTCTCTTCGCGGCTTGTGGACATACACTCACAGCATCAGAACCTTGCGCTTGCCGACAGGCAGTTCCAGCTTTCCATCCTTGACTTGTATGCCGGGGACGCTTCCCTTCTCGGGGAGTACCGCGAAGCGTATGCATCGCTGCGCGACCTTCGTTCCGAACTGTCGGACGTGACGGAGAGGCTGGATCGCCTGGCCGCGGAGCGCGACTACAATGAAGCGCGCTTCCGTCGGCTGGAGGCGGCTTCGCTGCGGGACGGCGAACTCGAAGAGCTCGAGGCCGAGCAGCGGACCCTTGCGAACGCCGAAGAGATCAAGGAGAGTCTTTGCGAGATCGAAGGGTTCTTCTCTCCTTCCGACGAACTCATACCTTCTCCGGATGCAGGACTGCGCAACAGTGTAGGCATTCTCTCCAGGCTGTCCAGATATCTTCCTGAGGCTCAGGTCCTTTATGACCGCCTCGCCTCGGTGAGGATCGAGATGGCGGACATTGCATCGGAGGTCTCCTCGCTGAATTCACGAATGGATGTGTCCACCGACCGCCTGCAGGCGGTCGAGGACCGCCTTTCGACGCTATACGGCCTTATGAAGTCGTATTCCTGTGATACGGTCGCAGGTCTTATCGCTGAACGCGACCGTTTCTCGGAGGCCCTTTACGATTCCGATTCGTTGTCGGAACGGAGGGAGGCGCTTGAAAAGAGCGTCGCGACGGCGGCCGCGCGCCTCCAGTCCCTGGCTTCGCGACTGCACGACGTGCGCGCGGCCGCGGCCGGACCTTTCTCCGACGCCATCGTGGATTCTCTCCGCTTCCTGGAGCTCGACCGGGCGGCTTTTTCCGTCTCGCTCTCGGAGGTGCCTGCAGGCCCTTCCGGAGCCGACTCCGTACAGTTCCTTTTCTCGGCCGACGGCAGGGATCCGGTGGATCTCGGCAAGTGTGCCTCGGGCGGGGAACTTTCCCGTATCATGCTGAGTCTCAAGGCAATGATGGCCAGATACACCGAGATGCCCACGTTGTTTTTCGATGAGATTGACTCTGGAGTGTCCGGAAGTGCAGCCGACCGTATGGGCTCGATGATCTGTGATATGGGCCGCGATATGCAGGTTTTCGCCATAACCCACCTTCCTCAGGTAGCGGCCAAGGGGAATGCACATTATCTCGTTTCGAAGTCGACTGGGCCGGACGGACGTACCGTATCTTCCATCGAGCAGCTGGATGCGGAAGGGCGCGTCCTCGAACTTGCGCGTATGCTAAGCGGCAGCGTCGTAACCGACGCCGCCATCGCGAATGCCAAATCCCTTCTGGGTTAGTTTACAAGCCTTATACTGAAATCAGGGCCGTAGATGACACGTCTGACGGCTTTGTTGACGTGTCCGTTCCTGCGTTCGAAACTGAAGTTGGACTGAAGGCCGCGCATCGACTCTCCTGCGAGTTTGTCCGGCCAGCGGCGTCCGTACTTCGAGCACATCTTGATGAAATTGTAAGCCGTGTCGTAGCCCTGGAATGCGAAAGGACCGGGCTCGGTGTTGAAGAGGGCACGGTACGAGAGGAGGAACTTCTGCACGGCGGGCGAGTCATAGTCCACGAAGTAGGAGATGGCTACGTGAAGGTTGGTGTTGTGCAGGCTCTCCACTTCGATGGTGTCGAACGAACGTATCTTGGAAAGTCCGTAGAGGACTATCTGTGACTTGCGGTTGTTCCTGAGTGACAGGAGGTTGGCGTGACGGACCACGTCGCTTACGAAGGCTTCGCTCTCGGAAGCGACGACGAGGCGGGTGGAACCTCCGGCGGAACTGTTGGATTCGATGGCGGAAGAGATGTTCCTGCCTTCGAGCACTCCGTAGCTGACGGTGGAATAGGGCAGCCCGGACTCCTTGAGCCTGTTCACCAGTACGTTCGCAGCTGAAGTGAGCGTGGCGTTCTTCTCAGTGAGAAGGATGATCCTGTCCCCCGTACGGAAATCTTCCGCAAGCCAGTCGACGAGCTCCTCGCTCTGGTTGTCGGCGGAGCTGGGGGCCTGGACGAGATTGTCGAACATCGCCGCCATTTCGGCGGCCTTGGGCTCGAGGGGCGAGATGACGGTGGTTCCGGAATGGCAGAGCCTCAGTGTGTTGGTAAGGTCGGTGGTGGAAACGGGGCCTATGACCAGGTCACAGGATGAAAGGCTTCCCTCATTCGCCGGAATGTTGCCTCCGGCCGCATCATATACGCTGAGGTCCACGTTGATGCCCTCAGACTTGAGGTCGTAGGAAGCGAGCAGGACTCCGCTGTAGAAGTCGAGATAGTTCTCGCTGGGCGACTTCTGGGCGTTGAAAGGCATTATCAATGCGGCGTTTATGTCTTTCTTTCCAACGTATAGGATTTCGTCCGCCCTTTCGGAAATGGCCTCTCCGATGGTCTCGAATATGTTCTTGGATTTTTCCTCTTCCTGCTCCGTGGCGTCATCTTCCTCCTGAGGGGTGAACACCTCCACGGCAGGCTCTTCCTGAATGCCTGTGGGGATGCGGAGTTTCTGCTTGCGGGAGACGGTCGGGGAAGTCATGCCGTTGGCTCTCATTATGGCTTCCTTGGAGACGCCGTATTTCCTGGCTATGGAGCCGAGGTCCTCGAACCATTTGACAGTGTGGATGATGTACTCGGTCGGCTGGGGAGAGGGTGCGACCGAAACATTGTCCGCCGGGGCAGGTTTCTCGGCCGCTACGGCCTGGACAGTACCTTCCTCCTTGTTTCCGGGTGCATTCTCGACGACCGGAATCATCAGGATCTGGTAAGTCTTGAGGCCTTCGGTCTCGAGCTTGAGGGTGGGGTTGGCGTCATATATGTCCTGAAGGGAGACACCGTAGACCTTGGCGATGGAAAAGAGGGTCTGCCTTTCGAGCACGACGTGCGAATAGTACAGCTTGCCGTCCTTGCGAACCTTGTCCCTGGAAATGGTGACAGGGGTGGCCTTATACTCGGTATCCTGCGCGGGGGCCGGCAGCCCGGCTCCGAGGAGCAGGACCGCAGAGAGCAGGGTAATGACACTCTTTTTCATAATATCGTACTTTATAGTTTTCCGGCGAAGCTCAGCAGTCCTTCCGCGAACTTCGTCCAACTCAGCCGCTTTTTCTCTTCCCGGATGTGTTCCACACAGTATTTCCGGACACAGCCGTCGCTGAAATAATTCTCAATCTCCCTCCGTATGGCCTCGGGGCTGACCTCCTCCGCTACAATCCCCGTGCCTCTCTCGCCTATGGTCTCGGTGAGGCCGCCGACGGCGGTGACTATCATCGGCACCTCGAAGTGGTAGGAAACGGAACTGATGCCGCTCTGGGTGGCGCTGCGATAGGGAAGTACCGTAACGTCCGCCGCGGAGAAGAACTTCTTAACTTCCGAGTCGCGTATGTACTGGGGGAAGACCTTGATGCGGTCCTTGCCAGGGCTGGCATCGATCATTTCCTGGTATGGAGCGAACGAACCGTAAGGCTCTCCCGCTATTATCAACTGATAACCGTCGTCAAGTGCGTCGAAGGCTTTGAGGAGTATGTCCAGGCCCTTGTACTTGCGTATCAGTCCGAAGAACAGTAGATTCTTCTTTCCGGGCATAAGCCCCAGGGCGCGTTCCGCATCTTCGCGCGGCATCCTCTCCCCGAAATGGGAGTACAGGGGATGGGGCATGACCGTGTGCGGCTTCTTCGTCCCGAATGAAAGCAGGTCGTTCTCGACCTCCGAACACATGCTGATGAAGCCGTCGCAGGATGACAGGAAGTACTTGGTCAGCGGCCTGTCGAAGAAGTGGGGTTCGTGCGGTATGACATTGTCGAGGATGGCCACTGACCTGCAGCGGTCGTTCATGTGCCGTGCAACGTATCCCAGTGACGGGCCGAACCACGACATCCAGTATCTCATCACCAGGATGTCGGGGTCCCAGGCGCGGATGGCACGCGCCGTGCGCCCGTAAGAAAACGGACATGCCGTATCCAGGAGTGCTTCGGACTCGATGGATACGGCTTCGTCGTCGGGTGTTACATACTGTGTCTTGCCCGGGAAGAGGAGATTGGGGTACTGCCTGGAGAAATTGAAGGCCTTGACATCATGATGCCTGCCCAGTTCTTCGAAAAGGTTGGCGTTAAACTGAGCGATCCCCCCTCTGTAAGGGTAGAAAGTGGACAGTATGGCTATTTTCAAACCTAGTTGTTTTCGTTCTTGGTCTTGACGTAATCGGCGTTGAGACCCTCGATCAGGATGTCGGTGATGTCGAGGTCGGGATCGCCGGCTACGATAGGCTGGGGCAGGATGTCGCCCTGGGTGGCGATGATGAGGGCATACTGCTTCTCGGCGTTGAACTTGTCGATGTACTCCTTGATGGCGTTGGCGATCTGGTTCATCGTGACGGCCTGCTCCTCCTGCATTTCAGCCTGTTTCTGGTTGTAGTAGGTCTGGAAGTCGTTCTGCTGCTTGACGAGCTTCTCGTTCTGGGCTTCGGCGGTCGAGCGGGTCAGGAGGCCCTTGTCGATCTTCTCCTGGAAGGCGTTCAGGTCGCTCTGGAGCTTGTTGCCCCTGCGGGTGACTTCCTGGTCGATGCTCTGGAGCTTGCTCTGGAGCACGCTGCCGAGATCGTTGGCCATGTCATATTCGTTGAAGACTCTGTCGAGGTTGAAATATACGATGGCGCCCTTGGCGGGTGCGGAGTCTGTCGCCACTTCGGTGGTGCCCTCCGTTGCCGGGGCGGTCTGCTGACAGGAGTTGAGGGTGGCGAGACCGGCCATGACGGCCAGTGCGCCGAGGAACATAGTTATCTTCTTCATTTTATGAGTTGATGTTAATTATTGTCACAGACTGCAAAAATAATCAAAAAATCTTGATCTTCGAAAGATAAGCCCCAATAGTTTTCTCCAGACCCATATAGAGCGCGTCTGAAATGAGGGCGTGGCCGATGGAGACTTCGTCCGTCCAGGGGATGGTGCGGATGAAATACTCCAGGTTTTCGAGGTTGAGGTCGTGCCCGGCGTTGAGGCCGAGGCCGAGCTCGCGGACACGCTCCGCACAGCGGAGATAGTCCGCGATGGCGGCCTCGGGGCCGGCAGGGTATTCCTCGGCATAGGCGGCCGTGTACATTTCCACGCGGTCCGCACCGCAGGCAGCGGCCCCTTCGGCCATGACGGGGTCAGGGTCGATGAATATGGACGTGCGTATCCCCTTCGACTTGAAGAGTGCGCAGACGTCCGTAAGGAAATCCTTGTGTACCAAAGTATTCCATCCGGCGTTGGAAGTGATGGCGTCGTGCGCGTCCGGGACCAGGGTCACCTGGTCGGGTACGACTTCGCAGACGAGGTCGATGAATGAGGGGATGGGATTGCCCTCGATGTTGAACTCCGTGGTGATGTCCGGTCTGATGAGCCTTACGTCGGAATACCGGATGTGACGCTCGTCCGGCCGCGGATGGACGGTGATGCCTTCGGCGCCGAAGCGCTCGCAATCCCTGGCGGCCTTCTCCACGTCGGGGAGATTGCCCCCGCGGGAATTGCGCAGGGTGGCGAATTTGTTTATGTTGACGCTCAGTCTTGTCATGCCTCTGTTGATGTATAAGTGCCGGATGCGTTGCCGGCACGGCAACAAAAATAGTCAATAATTTCTAAGTTAATAAATAAAGTTTTAATTTTGACGATTCAAACGCGATATGAAACTTGCACTGTATATAAAGAAACGCTCTTTGGCTGGAGACCCCCGTATCGACGCCCTGCGCTCCGAACTGGAGGCGGGCGGCTGCGGGCTGACCGTCGTCAAGGAGCACGAGGACCTGGTGGGACAGGGCTATGACGCCTTGCTCAGCCTGGGAGGGGACGGTACTTTCCTCCTTGCGGCCCGCATAGCCGGCGATTCAGGCGTGCCTGTACTGGGCGTCAATTTCGGCCGTCTCGGTTTCCTTTCAGAATATAAACCTGACGAGGTCGTAGGACCCCTTCTGGCTGGGGAATACACGGTCGAGGACCGTTCCCTGCTGCGGATGGAGGTGGCCGGAACGGGCTTTTCCGACATTTCCCTGAACGAAGTGGCGGTACACCGCAAGGGTGCGGCCGTTCTCGGAGTGGACGTGACCGTCGACGGCGAGTCGCTTCCGACCTGCTGGGCGGACGGATTCCTGGTAGCCACGAGTTCCGGATCCACGGCTTATTCCCTCAGTGTAGGGGGCCCGATCTGCACCCCTGACGCCCGCGTCCTCATACTCGCTCCGATAGCGCCCCATAACCTCAATATCCGTCCGATAGTGGTCCCTGACAGCACCGTGGTGTCGCTTTCTTTCCGTTCTCGCGAGCCCGAGGTGATGGTCACGATGGACAACCGCAGCGTCGTACTGCCGGTCGATGAGAAGATCACAGTCTCAGTGGCACAGTTTTCGCTCAAGAGGATTCGCCTCGACAGGTCAAATTTCATCCATGCCCTCAAGAGCAAGCTCTTCTGGGGCGAGGATGTCAGAAATTTATAGAGAATGGAAGTGGAAAAGAGAATCCCAGTGCATGTGTCCATAATAATGGACGGCAACGGCAGATGGGCCCGGGAGAGGGGCCGCGAACGTGTCTTCGGCCATATGGAAGGCGTGGAGAGCGTACGCGCGTGCACCGAAGCCGCGGTAGAGGCCGGCGTGCGCTACCTTTCCCTCTTCGCTTTCTCGGAGGAGAACTGGGGACGTCCCGTCGACGAGGTCGATACTCTGATGAAACTGATGTTCAAGTCCATGGTGGACGAGTTCGGGACTTTCATGAAGAACGGCATACGTTTCGTCGTGCTGGGCAACCGCTCCAGGCTTTCGGAGACTCTCAATTCCGCCATCGACGACATGATGGAACGCACTGCGTGCAATGACAGGATGACGCTGATCATCTTCCTGAGTTACAGCGGTAAATGGGACATTCTTCAGGCCGCCCGCTCGATTGCCAGGGAGTGTGCCGGAGACCCCTCAAGGATAGACGCCATGGATTTTTCCGATATGGACTCGCACCTCGTTACCGCCGGATACCCGGACCCGGACCTCATCATCAGGACTTCGGGCGAGCAGAGGCTGAGCAATTTCCTGCTGTGGCAGGGAGCCTATTCCGAGTTTTTCTTCAGCCCTGTCCTTTGGCCGGATTTCCGCAAGGAGGCGTTCTTCGGAGCCCTTGAGGAGTTTGCAAAGCGT
>JAEEGL015551551.1_pt1 | contig 18852 bp, 17 predicted proteins | sample 9134231 | NCBI WGS metagenome assembly JAEEGL01 (sample SAMN16246548, study PRJNA631951) | gut metagenome | biome: gut microbiome; feature: rumen; material: fiber-attached | host: Bos | place: Iran: Karaj | collected 2018-10 | reverse complement strand
TGGAATGAATCCAAGTGATGTTGTAAACCGCATAACTGAATATTTTGATAAAGAAGAGTTAACTTATGAGTATAATGAAGAACTAATGCGCTTTGATTACGGCTTTTGTGTTGATAATGAGATTATTCAAAAGGCTGACTGCTTAATTTTGGTTGATTCTGAAGGGGATGATTGCCAGCTGGTAGGCTATCCTAACGTAAAGGCTAAACCAGCAACCAAGAAAGAGCTCGAATTGCTATTGTTTGGGATAAATTGCAACATGTTCCGTGGAATGTGGCAGCTATGCAGTAATGATGAGGTTCGCTATATAAGAAGCCTGGCATTGGAAGGGGATGCAGTTATCACAGATGAAATGCTTGATATTGCTGTGTTTAGCGTCCCCAATATCATATCAAAATATGCGGATTCCATAGTGGCTGTTGTAATGGGGTATTCTACAGCAGATAAAGAACTTAAGCAGCTGTATGAGGAATCGGAAGATGATGGAGATCAGGACAAAAAAGAGGAAGATGTCTCCAATCAGACGGAGTGCGACTTTGACGCACTCGAGAGCATTTTATTATGGGTAAAAGGTGATATAGATGAAGGAAATAAAGGGAAAGTATAATACCGCAAAGGTATTCACTGACAATTGCGAAGATGTTTGTGTTGAGCAGATAAGAGATTTACTGGATCAGGAACCATTTCGTGATTCAAAGGTAAGAATTATGCCTGACTGTCATGCAGGAAAGAGCTGCGTGATTGGCTTCACAGCAGATCTTGGCGATAAGATTATTCCAAATGTAGTAGGGGTAGATATTGGTTGCGGAATGCTGACAGTAGAGCTTGGCAAGGAAGCCATTGATTTTGAAAGGCTTGATAAGGTTATAAGGCAGTATGTCCCTTCTGGCAGAGAAGTTAATGAAGGCCGTCTCATGAGGTTTCCAAAACTTCAGGATATGAAGTGCTATCGTGAGCTTCAGGACACAAAGAAGATGGAAAGAGCTATAGGATCACTTGGTGGCGGTAACCATTTTATAGAGATTGATAGGGATGATGAAGGTAACCATTATCTCGTAATTCACACTGGAAGCAGAATGTTGGGGACAAGAGTCTGCGAGATTTATCAGAAGATGGCAGTTGGCCTTCATACGGGTAAGGAAGCACTATGGGATGAAGAGGACAGAATCAAGAGAGAATATAAGGCTGCAGGTAGAAGATCAGAAATTCAGGAGGTAATCAAGGAACTACATCGCAATTTCAGGCAGACTGCTCCGGATCTTTCGCTTGACCTATGCTTCCTGCATGGCAAGTACAGTCAGGATTATTTATATGATATGAAGATTTGCCAGGAGTTTGCTGATGAGAACAGGCACATGATTGCCAGATTGATCATTGATAACTATGGCTTCAAGCCTCTTGGAGAGTTCACTACAGTTCATAACTATATTGATCATGATAGCAATATAGTAAGAAAGGGCGCTGTTTCAGCGAAGAAGGATGAAAGGCTCATTATTCCAATCAATATGAGAGATGGATCTCTGATTTGTGTCGGAAAGGGTAATGATGACTGGAATCAGTCAGCTCCTCATGGTGCTGGAAGAAGATTCTCCAGGACGGAGGCTTTCAATAGATTCACAGTAGAAGAGTTCGAGAAGGCTATGAGTGAGGCAGGCATCTACACTACATGCGTTAATCATTCAACGCTGGATGAGAGCCCGTTTGCATATAAGGGCATGGGAGACATCGTAGATAATATCGAACCTACAGCGGATATAGTTAAGGTTGTAAAGCCGGTATATAACTTCAAGGCCAACAGTACTACTGTCAAGAAGACGAACAGGCAGATTGAAAAGGAACAGCAACAAGAATCTGAAGAGTAATCCGGGCCGATATTTTTGTGGATTAAACAACTGAATATGTGAGATATGCTAGGGCTTCTGTGACAGGAAGCCCTTTTTATAAAACTTTTATTTTAACAATATTTTATTAAGATTTAAGCGAATTCTGCGATGATATAATCTTTTTATAAACAGGTCTAAGGGACACATGTTGTCCAAACCCTTACTTATACTAAGGACATAACCGCAGAGAGGGATAGCTATGTACGACGATAAAGAAGGTAAGAGCAACAGATCACTATCTATCTATTCAAGGCTTATGCATGGACGCGAAATCAATAAGGCCGAAGAAGCGTTACGCTTTGGCGTGTCAGAGAAAAGTATACAAAGAGATATTGAAGGAATCAGAACTTTCTTAGATACTCAAGCTGCGACGGACGGCATCCCTAATACGCTCATATATGATTACAAGAAAAGGGTATACAGAATTGAGGAATCTGACGAGGTAAAGCTCTCCAATGATGAGATTATTGCGATATGCAAGATTCTCTTAACTAGTAGAGCTTTCTCGAAAAAAGATATGAATTCTATGTTGGATAAACTTGTGGAGTTCTGCGTGCCTGAGAAGAATAAAAAGCTTGTTTCGGATATATTGAGAAATGAGAGATTTCACTATGTAGAGCTTACCCACAAACAAAAGATTCTTGATAAGATGCTTGTTCTGGCTAATGCAATAAATAGTCAGTTCATAATTGAATTCGATTATAAAGGCGTTCAAGCCCATTCTTTACATCATAGGCATGTCGAGCCTTTAGCAATCATGTTTGACCAATTTTATTTTTACCTGGCAGCCAGGATTCTTAATGTTGACGATGAAACCTCATTTATGAAGCCACAAGACACTTGGCCTACTATATATCGCATCGACAGAATAAAACATATGAAGGTTACTGAAGAGCACTTCTCTGTTCCTTATAAGGACAAGTTTGAAGAAGGTGAGTACAGAAAACGCATTCAGTTCATGCGCGGCGGAAAACTTAGAAAGGTTAAGTTTGTATATTCAGGATATGCAGTCGAAGCAGTCTTAGATAGGCTTCCAACAGCCAAAATACTCAGCGAAGATAACGGAAAGTACACCATAGAGGCTGAAGTGTTTGGAGATGGAATTGATATGTGGTTGAGAAGCCAAGGAAATGATGTTGATATTTTGGAGTAAAGGAGACAGCTACTGTGATTACTATAAATAATAATAAGTTGGGTAATTTCGGATTCTTGCTTGATTTTAATCAAGACTATTTATTTGAATTTGCACAATTAGCTGAGAGCAATTTGTATATGAACAAAAGGCTGTGTGCTACTTATATTCGTCAGCTCACGGAAAGTTTTTTTGACACAATCATTGATTATGAAGAAATAACTCTTGAGGATGGAAACAATTCGGACATAGACAACAGGGTTCCTGGCATAAAGGAGAAAGAAATAGCAATTATCCGATATTTCAACGATAAAAATGTTAGAAGGCCTGAATATGGGAAAAAAGCCTTTCCTGACTACCCAGGCAGTGAATCAGTAAAGGATTCAAGGCTAGCATGCCCAGAAGGTGAAGGAAAGAATAAGATAGGAAATAAGTTAGTTGACCCTACGAAGAGTACAATATTTGTTTGGGATTTTATCAGAGTCTTAGGAAATGCTGGCTCGCATGCTGCTTTATCGGAAAAGAATGCGAAATGGCTTGAAGAGAAGTATTTGATTGTTGCATTGGAGCAAATTTGTAACAGAATGCGGATATATTTTTATGGAAGAGATAATAAAGAATCTAGAGCGGTTTATTCTCCAGAAAACAGTACATTATCAAGCCGAGAAATCTTATATGCAAGAGACGATGTAACAATAAGGAGAATTCCTGAATATGATATATTACCGGGATATACTGAACAGCAATATTTTTCAGTTATGCCCAAAATATATAATCAAAATAATGGAGTTAAATGGGAAAATTTTATAAACAAATATACAATAGTCAGAAAATATAAAATGGACAAACAAACAAATGCAAGAGATTATTTGCTACAGAGCCAAAAAGCATATTTGTTGCTTCAACAGCATGGTAGTCTAGATGGTATTGCGCCATATAGGGTTCTGGCGGATTTACGCAACAGTGCAGATTATTATGTGACATCATATGAGTTTGAAAATGAGCCGATGGATCTAAATGAGGAAACAATGAGTACATGCGGTTTGTCTGAGAACATCAAAAAACTGATATTACTACAAAAGAGCCTATTAGGGACAATAAATAATCTAGAAAAATTCAGAATATATCATAGAAACCTAACTCATGAAAGTATAAAAATCTGTTATACCGCCGATAGGTGTTGCCAGATAAAGTTGATTGATTTTGAAGTAGTTAAGCTTTTTGACGTAGAAGATGACGTAGGAGAGACCGTTTTGCCATATGCACTCGCAGATTCAAAAAGAGTGTCCAGTCAAATAGATAAAGAAAATGCACTGAGAGATTATTCCACAAACTATCAGGTAAATAGTGGATTGACTGAAAATGATTACAAAAACCGCCACAAAGAAAGGGTGTCTGTTATTCTCAAGAATACTTTGTGCCCTCGTTATTTTAGAAATGGATATTCCTTGAATTCCGTGACAAGTTTGGAAGATGTTATTTCTTGTGATAATTCATTTTTTAATATAAACGAATCAACAGTAGAAGTATTAAAGAGATTATATAAGGTGTTTGATAATTTGCAGAATAGTCAGAGCTATTCCTTTAAAATGGCAGAGGACGATTTGGAGAAAATGCTATGAGTTTTATCGACACTAATCGAGCCAATAAGATCATGAATGAGTGGGGCTACGAATCTTTTACTGCACTGCAAAGAGTGGTATTGGAAAAATGTCAGTATAAGAATGGAGCCCGTGAGTTTATAATCGGATCAACATCATCTGGAAAGACCGCGATTCCACTAGTGTGCTATAAAGAAAGCCTAATTGAGGGGGAAATAAAAGCAAAAATGCTCTATATGGTACCGTATAGAGCTTTGGCCACGCAGAAAGAACGTGAGCTGAGAAAGAAATTCCCTGATTGTAAAGTAATAGTTTCAACAAGTGAATACTGTGCCAATGATATTAATGTAATGAATGCAAATTGTGATATAGCTATTGTGATTTATGAAAAAGTGTACTTGTTTGCATCAAACAATAAAAACTTTTTTGAAAAATATTCACATATTGTTTTCGATGAATTAGGCATTGTAGAAAGCCCTGAACGGGGATTGAAAGTCGATTATATTCTGGCCTTAGCTTGCACTAACCCGGATAGTAATATATATGTTCTAGCAACACCTTATTTTGATTGGACGAAGTATATAAATGCGTATAGTTTTCTAGAGCATAAAGAGACATCTAGACCTATCGAAATAAAAAATACAGTTATATACTATGTGCTCGGTGATAAAGGAAATGAATTGAATGAGTTGGATGATAAAGTTTTGGCAATATGTTCTAGCATTGATGAAAGTAAGAAAATTCTAGTATTTGCGAACAGTCGAAAGCGAGTTCAGGAATTGTCACGCAAAATAAGCCTAACTATCCAATCAGACAAAAGTATCAATGTCGGAGAGGCAAAAAGGAATTTTTTAGACCGAATAATAATGACTGACGATGATTTATATGGGATTTATGACAATGAGGACTATTTAGCCTATGAGAAAGGGGTCGCTTTTCATAACGCTTCCTTGCCAGAGGAAATACGAGAAGTTATTGAAGAAGACTTCTTGTCGGACAATGGAGGAATTAGAATTGTCGTTTCAACTGAAACATTAGCCTATGGATTAAACAGTAATGTTGATGTTGTTATTGTCGCAGATATGGATAAGCCTACAGGCAAGAGCGAGAAACGTTTTTTGACTGTCAACGAGTACCAAAATTACATTGGTAGAGCGGGAAGGCTAGGTAAAAGTAGTAGAGGAGATGCATACACCTGCATTCAAGTTGGTGAACAGGAATACAAGTGGGAATTACTTGCTGCAAATTCAAATAATCCTGACGTGATAGAAAGTGAGTATTGTAATATTTGGCAGAAAGATGAATGCGTCTTTCTTTTATTAAATTTCTTTGATGCAAAGAATGGTATTAGTACACAAGAAGTGAAAAGAAAGTTACTGCAATACCCATGTGAAATTGATGTACTGGATACTGATATGGACGATGCTATTCAAAAACTGCTGGAAAGAAAACTTATAATAGAAGCTTACGATGAACTGGAAGACGAAAAAAAATACACTGTCAGTAAGATTGGAAAAAGAGCTTTAGGGTTTGTTGTCAGTATTGATACATATGATAGATTGGTCATTACGGCAGAAGGCTTTTCTCAAAAGAGGTTTTATGCATTCGATTTCTTACTTTCGGTTTGTAAATGTAAAGAACTTCAAATAAGTGATTACTATACCCCGAAGGAAGCGGTAGCATACAGGCATCATTTTATGGAATTCATTAACCGGCTTGAAGAGGCGGGGGCTGTATCGCGAGCATGCAAAAAAGGGATAACGACTAATGTTTCATTCGAAAAGTTTAGAAAAGAAACAGGAAAGTTTACAAAAAATGATTTTGATATTCTTAGACAGATAAGAATGGCGGAAGCATTATATATGTGGATGGATTGTTTTAGCTCCGAAGAGATTAAAAAAATCTGTGGTTTTGAATACAGTACTGTAAAAAAAATAGGAGAAAAGGCCAAGTATATAACAGATATAGTATCGGCCGATATTTCTTTTTCTAAGCATTCAGATGACCTGGAAATTCAATTAAAGAGAATTGGTTTGTCATTATATTATGGGATATATTGTTCTTTTATAGAGAAATTGAATGTTTTGGAAATCGAGCCAGCCGATGGAAGAATGCTGAGGACAATAGGAAGAATATATAATATTGAGCATTCTAATTCAAAGAAAAATGGAAAAAAATTAGAGATTCTTATGGATCATATCAAGAATTATCCGATGGAATACATAAAACTTTTGGAGGAATAAAAAATGATTAAAGAGTTTCAAGAGATTAATGAAAATAGAGGTATTCCTAGGCATGTACTTCAAAATATCGAATATGATTTGAGTGGCGGAGGAGCTAGAGCAGTTCAGCTCACGTCGTTACAAAGAGAGGCGATTAATAACCAAGACTTTTGGTGCAAAGATAATGACAACAAGAACTTGATTATACAGGGAGCTACTTCTTCCGGTAAAACAATGGTTGCGGAACTGCTGGCTCTCCAGTGTGTATATGAGACGCATAAGCATGTTGTATATTTAGTTCCGTTAAAAGCCCTTGTGTCAGAAAAAGTTCAACAGTTCAAGAAGGATGTTGTTGATCCCAATAGCCCCATCAGTATAAATGTGTTTGCATCTTCTGCGGATTACCAAGATCATGATACCGAACTAGCCGAAGGGCAATATGATATTGCTGTAGTTGTATATGAAAAATTTTTTGCTATGTTAGCAGAGCAAAAAAACAATAAATTCCTTGAAAAATGCTCACTGATTATTGTTGATGAAATACAATTGTTGGGGTCTCAGGATCGAGGTGCTAAACTTGAGTATTCTTTAACAAAGGTTATCAATAATTTCAAAAATGAAATAAGAATCGTCGGGCTAACCACGATTGATTGTGATACGAATTATATATGTAAATGGCTGGATGCATCGGTGATAAAGAATTCGCATCGACCAATTGGGCTTGTAGAGCGTATTGTTTCATTAAATGGATTATATTGGGAAAGAAGCATTAATCGAGATGAGGATGTTAGCGAAGACAATAACGATAAATCCCAGCAAAACTATACGCCAGGGAAGATAGAGATTGAAGGTGCAGATGGACTGAAAAACCAGCGTAATGATATTAAACGTGAAGCATTATTGAGAGCCCTTTTAAGCAAGATATATAGTGAAGATCCCAGTAAAAAGATTATCGTATTTACCAGCAGTAGGCGCAGATGTGAATCTGTTGCTAGAGCTATTGCAAAGAGTAATATTTTTGAGCGTCTTCCTGTCAATGTACATTTGGAAACAGAGCTAGATAAAACAGATGATGAGAAGGAGCGGCAGCTATTTAGAAATGAATTATTGCCTTATGGGATAGCTTATCATAGTGCAGCTTTACCAATGAGCCTTAGGGAAATGATAGAATCTGAATTCAAGAAAAATGATGGAGGGATAAGGCTAATAGTTGCCACAGAAACTATCACAATTGGAATGAACCTGCCCGCTGATGTAATGATACTATATGATAACCAGGTGCATCGAGGTAGTGATGGTCCGGTAGACATTAAGCCACAAGAATACAAGAATTATATTGGGAGGGCTGGAAGGCTTGGAATAACTGATAAGCAAGGCGAAAGCTACTTGTTTGTTAACACTGACAATGAAATCAGGTCCTATTGGAATCAATATGTGAACTGCAAGGTCGAAGCTATTTCATCCTCATTACGTAAAAAAGAACCACGGGAATGTGCTCCTTATTTTTTGAATCTTTTATGCAAGGGAAGAGATGATGTCTTTAACGAAAAAACAATAGACAATCTTGCTGGGCTCACATTAAATTCTGCCGAAGCACAATGCACAGGTGGGGCGTTTGACGTTGATGCGGCACAGATAATTAAGTATTTTAAAAAGGTACAGCTGATTACTGATAAGGTGATTGAGCGAAGTGAATTGGATGATGAGGATGATACTGTTGCGTATAAGTTAACTAATTTTGGAGAAGAGCTTGCCCCTTATGCTCTGTCTTTAGAAACCTGTGTTAGGATCAAAAAGTATTTTAGAGATGCTGGAGACGATAATGTAGGAGGGTTGCCTATTAGTTATACAGGACAAGACCTAAGAAACGGGAAATATCTTCTAGACATATTATACAATGTATGTAAAATGCAGGAAGTAAGTAGGTTCAGCCATCCTAGACTGCCAGAACCCTCAAATCCCAACAATAGAATGACATATCAAGAAATAGAAAAATCAATTCTATTATATTTAAAAAACTATAAGGATAAATTTGGCGATGATGCGTTTTGGCATAATTCAGAAATAAATAATATCTTCTTTGAAGCGGAAGAAGAAATTGAAACCGAACAATTGAACGCTGCGCTAAGGGCAATTCTGCTAATACACTGGATTAAAGGAGAGTTACCTTCCGATATTAGAAGCAATTTGTCAATAAAAAGCAGAGACTACGATCTATTCACTGTCGGTGATCTTGCTAGAGTGGGTGAGAGTTGCAGCTACATAGTCGAGGCCATATCGAAGTGTTTTTTTAAAAAGACTGAAAGAGAAGATGGCATCTCGCTAGAAAGAGCTTTTTATTCCTTGGCAATAAAATTGAAATATGGTCTAGAAAACAGAAGTTTAATACAAATTGCCAAGAAACATGTTTATGGACTGTCAAGAAGTACTATTATCAGAATGGATGATGCTGCAAAAAATGCCGGATTTGATAATATTAATTTGTTTATACGAAGCAAAAATGATGCGGTTTATACGCACTTGACTAAAGCTCAGCAAAAGGATTTAATACAGCAAATAAGCGAGAGGTATGATCAGAGAAGCGTAGAGAATCTTATCACAAAACTTGTAGAAGATGAAATAATAGATTATACCGTTCAGCCTGCTTTTAGTGGGCTCGCTCATCCCAGAAGCCTCCGGGAGTGGAATGAAAGCTTGTGCGAAGTCGTTGGATCTTTGTCTGGTCTAAGGATAAAGGCAAATCATAAGCAAGATGAGCCCAATTGTATAAAAATTAGTTGGAATGACGACGAAAGCTGTATTAATGCTGTTTTGTTGTTTGACGATATCAATATAAATGAGGAAATTCTTGCTGATATCAGGGAAAAGTATAAAATGCAAAGCGAAAAAATAATGTGCATTTATAATAAAGATCCTGAAGAAGTGATTGCATTTGACAACGCATGCTTTATTGATGCTGATTATTTCTGCAAAGTTATTGTTGAATTTTTGGCATTAAGTGGTGGCGTTGATGGGAAAGAACTGTTTGAGTATTTGTCGTGCTTGGATGGCTTTGTATCAGATAAAGGCACTGATTCTTTACAAAAAAATATAACTGACAGACTAGAACTTGCTGTTCCTATGATTAATTCTGATACCAGAAGTCCGTATGACATGTATATAGAAAAATATGATTATACTGACAATGGTGAAATATCATGTGTCAATGCTCATGCAAGAATACATAAAATTTTACGTCCCCATAATATGGGACCATATATTATAAAAGAAATCATTTTCCCTGAAACCAGTGATGAATTCCTCTATTACGATGAATTGTCACAAAAAAAGTCTGACCAATACATAGAGGACGTAAACGATGGTGATTTAAAAAATGAAGTGCAGATTATTACTGGTGGTAATTTGCCATCCGAGGATGTAGAAAAAATAATCCAGCAATCTCGTAGGAGAGTTGCGCAGCTAATGCCTGGAGTAAATAAAAAAAGATATTTATTTCAATCTTTGTTATTCTTATCAGAAGGCTATAGAAAATTGAATGAGGCTAGAATCACAACCAGTCTGCAAAGCCAGCAAATAGTAAAAATATACAATCCAGATATATACTTTAAAGATTACGAGCATCCAAGCCTAAATAATGTGGATAAAACATTTAACGGACTAAAGGCAACACTTCTTTTTTCTATGGAAATGAAGGATGGCAGTACCATGGATATAAAAGATAAATTGTACAATAATACTAACGAGATCATTACAATAGGAAAAATGATATGTGATGCCCTGATCGAATGTCACGAAAAAGGGATACTCCACAGAGACATAAAACCTGGAAATATATTGTATGAAAAGCGTGGCGATTATAATGCCTATTACTTAAGTGATTTTGGTTCAGCGTCAACAATTGAGAATAATAAAACAGAAGGCGTTGGAACGATAAACTATATGGCGCCAGAAGTAGAACGCACAGAAAAAAGCGATATTTATTCGTTGTCAAAAAGTTTAATATATCTCTATACAGGTTCAACGATTCCAGATACTGAGGTCAATGACAAGGATCTCATGGATGTTTTATGCATTGGAAGTAGCCCCAATCCAGATGAACGCTACGATTCAGTGCGGTTATTTAGACAGGCTTTAGAAAACAGGGGCGGCAGCTGAATATCAGCTGCTGTCCGTTAGTCGAAAATGGCTATAAAGTGATGTGCAATTTCAGCCTGTTACTCCTCATCATAGATCCTTAGTCCGGAATAATAGAAATCGCGCATACTTTTTCTTAAAGAGTCGGGTTCAATGACCAAAGCATTACATCCAAAGCGCTTGAAATATTCCTCAAGCAGTTTTTCGGGCCAATCAAAAGAATATAAATCTCCATTGATACTTGTAACAGTGGGTCTATTTTTGGTGATTCCCTTATACGCCCTTACGCCGATATCTGTAAGGCGTACAACGGCATGGATGTTATCAGATAATGAATGGGGGCTACGCTTTGCTTTTTCCATAAGCTCATCTTGAATTGCCTTATCCTTTATATAATTATCAGATGAGACAAAAACATTTCTAAGTCGTGAAATTCTAAATGTACGCGGCTTGTTTGACTTCTTATCAATACATAGGAGATAATTACATTGTTCTTCTTTTGATTGCGCGATGATATATGGTTCAACAAAATAAGTAGTACGCTCACCGGATGTAGTAGCTTTAAAGGATAGTATTTTTTGCTCTTTTATCGCTCTTTCAATATCCGCATACGTGTCTCTAAATATGATAGATTCGCGCTCACTCCGCGGTATAGACAAATATGCGCCAAACATATCTTTGAGGTATTGGGAAAGAGATGAGTTTTTTAACATGTTATTTTCTATTATGTTTATAATGTCATAAGAGGGTCCGCTAACTGTAAGCGTCAAGGCAAATGTGCTTTTATTTTGCACCTGTCTATTCTTTATGTATGTATTTACAATCTTATTTGCGAAATCTTCTGCTTTACTTGCTGAAATGGTAGCAATGCTATTTAAGTCAAGCATGATATTTTGCAATAGATCTTCACTGTCATGTCGGTATTGCTCAAAGAAGTTAACAATAAGCGTTTTTAGAAATGCATTAAGGTTAACAGCGCCATCTTTTTTTAGAAATTCGAATATTTCTGCATCATTGACAAGTCTTGTCTTTGTGTCTTCTGAGAGATAAATCTTATACTTCTCGGTCATGTGAGACTCCTTTTTGGGGTTGCAAATATTTCTATAGACAATGTTTTTAACGCTATAATCATATTATATTGGGGTTGCAAGATTACGTCAAACTGAATCTTGTTAACCCCTTATTCTTGTTATAAACTACAGTTACAACAAAAACACAACAACAGCAACTCGCAAATATCCCCACATCAACTGTAAAAGCGAAGCAGAAACAACAATAGGATTCTCTCACATTAGGAGAGAAAAAAGGAGGTGTACACATGCTAAGTAATATCTTTTCCAATTTCATACTGAATGGTAACCTGGCACAAACATGCAGGATGCCAGATCCAGAACTATCAAGGCATGTCGGAAATGCTGTTTTTAAGCTACTAAGCCAACATCATCCAGATTTTCGAACATACTAACGCAAAGATTTGTTCAGTATTATATCACTGTTATCTCAAACTGAAGATGTTAAAAAGGAGGTGATCAGCATGCTATCAGCAATAGCAGCAATAGTGGCTAGTACAGTTACTCGCAAAATCGTAACTGTCATTATTTCATCACTCTAAGGAGGTGAAGCATATGCTATTAGAACTTATACCCGCAGTAGCAGAGATTGTCATTTCAACGTTGGTAGGAGCTGGTGTAGCAGAAGCAGTCAAGGATCTTGACATTCCGGACATTCTTAAATAAAGGAGGTGTATAGTATGTTATCAGCAATAGCAGCCCTGGTGGCAGGTACAACAGCACGTAAGCTGGCAGAAGTAATCATAAAGTCGTTATAAGGGAGGTGGTTTAAATGCTATTAGAGCTTATGCCCGCAATAGCGGAAATTGTCACATCAACATTGGTAGGAGCCGGTGTAGCAGAAGCAGTCAAGGATCTTGACATTCCGGACATTCTTAAATAAAGGAGGTGGATAGCATGTTATCAGCAATAGCGGCCCTGGTGGCAGGTACAACAGCACGTAAGTTGGCAGAAGTAATCATAAAGTCGTTATAAGGGAGGTGGTTTAAATGTTATTAGAGCTTATGCCTGCAATAGCAGAAATCGTCGCATCAACATTGGTAGGAGCCGGTGTAGCAGAAGCAGTCAAAGACTTTGATATTCCGGACATTCTTAAATAAAGGAGGCTCATTATGCATAACGATTATGTTCTATATATGCGTAGCAGGAATCTTACAAACAAGCAAGCTGCAGATTTATGCGCAAAGGGAATTGCGCTCTCAAAAAAGATTGCATCATCATGCAGGACAATTATAGGTATTGAGACGAAAGGAGGCACAAAATGAAGATCAACATCATGCAAAAGGGCGAAAAGTTTATAGGCATCTCTGATAACAAGATACTCCTAGAAAACAAGAAGGGCGAGGTCAGAATAGTCAGGCTTATCGAAGACGAAGACGGCATTAGAGTCGATCCCGAAGAAGTAATAATATCGTATGGTAACGGAACTGTCGCAATAGGTGACATGGACAAGGACATTGAAGTCACAGTTTTTTAAGGAGGTAGAAATATGGCAGGATTAAAAGACAAAGAATTTGTGCTTGTAGTTCCTGGGTTAACAAAAGATCAGGCCAAGAAGCTCCGGGATTCATTGATTGGTACTACGAAGACTATAGCTCCTAATTCAAAAAGCTATATACAGGTGGGACGCAAAAAGAATATGGAATCAATAATCAAGAATTGCAACAAGCGCTTAGATTCTAAGGCATGAAGGAGGGTGAAGTAATGGACAAAAGAGATTCTTCTCATTTAAAAGCACAGAAAATGGCGCGAATACGCGATAATAACACTTGTCAAATCTGTGGAAGCCATAGCCATACAGCTGGTCATCACGCTGTAGATTACCAATTTGGCGGGAAAGCATCCACAGACAATATTGTTACTCTCTGTGGTAATTGTCACAAAAAAGTTCATAATGGCACAATGGACATCTTTTGTATCAAATAACAGAAGTCCAAATGTTCAAAAGTATTCATAACGCAAGCTTTTAATTATTGCTGAAGCCCAATGGGATAGATCCCAGTTTCAAAAAGGAGGTACAATAGTATGATGATTGGAATTATGCTCATTATAGCAGGAGTAGTCATTATAGCACTTAGCAGCAACAATAAATAATTGTAAACATGTGCCCACTGAAAGTAAGCCATTATCGTCATGGCAACTTTCATTCGAAGGGCTGAAATCAATATGTTAACTTTTCTTAGATTGCCTATTCTTCAGTTTTCTCAGATACTATACAGCCCATTCTTTTTCTGGATCAGGTCGGTATGGGTTGTAACTATGGATTCTTGATGAGAATTCTGCATATTCTATTAAAACAGATTATGTCTAAACGCAAAGTTACTATCAGTTCTCAAGAAGAAGCCGCTCCAATTCTGCAAAATTTACTGAGCCATGCTCTATCTGGTTACACCTATTTCTTATTATACTAGCATTGGCATTTTGTGCGGCTGATGCTTTTTCCTTATAATTCTTGGAATACTCCATATCTAGTCTTTCTATATCACTTTTATTGGCAACTTTTTTATTCGCCCATCTACGAAGTATACCATCACAATAGCGTAGACGACCACGATCCGTCGATATGACCGTGCGATCACAGGCCTCGAGAATAATTTCCAGTGAAAATCCAAGATCATCACGCCATTCATTGATGAAGGTGATTTCCTTATCTGTAGGAGTGCTACTTATTCCCAATGCCTTCATTACAGTAATCACTTCATTATTATATCTGGAAACTTCTTTACGAGCCTGTTCAAGAGTTTTAATACCTCGCTGGCTCCAATTCATAGCTACTTTTTGAATATAATTGAAATTCTTTTTATCCTTTTCTACGCAGTACTGAATCAGGTAGTCCAGTAGCTCTCCTGAAAAGGATAGATCATCGTGGATATAGTAAATAGTGGTCATCTCAACAGTTGTCAGAGGTCTTCCTATATACTGTTCAGCCACATAAATAATTCCTTCAACTCCAGAGTTGCAACTCTTATGAGATAAAGTCGTTGGGCTCTTAATCGGCTCTACAGCCTCAAGATATCTGCTACTCTTAGTCTGGAGGCGAGGTCCACTTAATAAATCTTCAATATGAATGCCAGTTAGGTTGTGCATGGCATCGAATTCAAGACTAATCAGCCCCTTTTTATCCCAATACTGCAGTGCACGGTGTACGTCCGCCTCAGTATAATTGAACACATCTGCCAAAGCAGGAACACTTGTTGGTATATCTGAACTCATCATGCGTAGTAAAAAGAGATAAATCTTAACCTGTGCTTCGTTTGCCTCAACCATATATTTATCTATAAAACAATTAGGAACAGAAGTAGCATCCTTCCCGTTATTAGATTGTATTGAGACTCTCCCCATCAATTCCTTTCCCCCTATTATGAAAATAATCCTCACCGAAAAAAAGGATTTTAAGTGCATTTAATATTAACATTGCCAGTGGACATAAACTGTCCATTGAATGTTTTATACTAAGGTTCAAACACTGAATAAGGAAAAAGTATGTTAGAAGTACTATCAAAAGGAAGCACTTGGGCTGCACCACGATTAAGTGAAATAGATATTCTGAACGCTACCACAGAAGCAAGAAAAATCAACGAAAGGGTAGCAATGCTCAAATTTATAACCAAAGAACCATACATTGATCTGCTTCTTGTGGAAATAATGGAACCAGAAGACAAGATCTTTAGTGTCTCCAGGTTTACGTTTCATGAGGGGTTAGCTTGGAGTTTAGAAGAAGAGGAGCAATTTGAGAGAAAGTGCCTCAAAAGTGAGTATCCACTGCATTTTTGTACTGCCGACTTTGATCATATCTATAAGTACTATTCAGAATTACAACCACAGTGGCACTTAAAAAGATATTACACTCAAGAGATGCGTCTTTTAGATCATATCCACCACTGCATGACTCAGAACACAGTCAAAGAGCTTTTGTATAAATCCGGTGTTGATGAGTTGGCTGTGAGAGCGGCTGAAGCGCATGAAATAAATCTTTTGGCGACCAATCCATCGGAAATTTATGATCACGTTCCCATGCGAGTCATCAGAGCATTGAATACTGAGTACGGCGCCGAGTTATTGGCATACAAAGAATACCGGGAATACCTTAAACAACTGAACAACCAATATCCTGATATCTTCAAAGAGCCTTTAAACGATGCCCAATGCGAATATCTTTTACGACTTAAAAAGGGAAAACTGACCAATCCAGAGATATACAGGTTATTCTTGTCAAAGAAACCAAAGCTAACAAACATCTGGATCCATGCACAGTTTTTAAGATTTATGTATTCAGAGGCAGCGCAGAAAACGCTTAATGAAAGAGCAAAAGCACTTGTGAAGGTTGATCCATTCTACGCTGCATATCTGCCGAAATTGGATTCTTCTAAGATTTCAGAACTTCTTCATTATCTGACTACTTACAGGAAAGACCTTGATAAGGATATTCGTAGATCCAATAGAAAAAGAGATTACAGCTGGCAAGAACGCTTTGATGGGTATGTTATCAGGTATCCTCAGACGATAAATGATTTTTGCAAGGAATCCATATACATGAGTAATTGCCTGATGACCTATCTGGAGGCTTATATTGAAAATGATACAACCATAATGTTTCTGCGAAGGAAAGAGAACATATATGAGCCCTTCATTACTATTGAGATCTATGATCAAGAGCTTACTCAAGCTTATCACAGATTTAATACTGAATGCTCGGAAGAAGAGTGGAAGTGGATACGAGAGTTCTGCTTTAGGCACGACATCAATTGTGCCTTCTAGAAAACGCGGCCTTTTAAACTTGATTTATTTTTGCATGGGCATAATAGAAACATCAAATAATCAACCTATATGCGAGGAAGGAAGAAAAATGATTATTCTAGAAGAACCGAGTGATTTTGTTAAATTTATGAATATACCACATAATCATTATTCTTATGAATTTATTCACATGATTGATAATGTCATTAGAACCAATAACTATCCAGAAGGCATTAGTAAGAAAGAGAAAAAGAGAATAGATAATATCATAAAAATCTATAAAGGAAGTAGCGTATAGACAATTTCTGTCCTTGCTTCTTTGTAAAATATACCAATGAGTATTCATAATGACTCAAAAAGACAAGGAGATTCCGCAATGATATCAGTTGCAGATTTTAAGACCACAAAAATATTGGTAGTTGGTTTTGGAGAAATAGGCAAGAAGGTAACAGAAAAAATAAAGAAAGACAGACTGATCGGTGTTGATACTGTCTTTATTGATTCAGGAGTGATCACCCTTAAATATGACGAAACCTGGCAGCCGGACACATTTAACGGGGCGGAAATGATCATTATCGTTTTTGATGCCGCAGATGCTAATAAGGGGCTGGCTTATATTGCCGCGAATGCCAGAAAAAAAGGCATTCTTGTGTTGGGAATGGCGACGAAATCTTTTTTCCCGGATATAGATGAGGAAAAGGCCTGTGAAGAGGCAATTTCTAGTGGCATAGATGCACTGAACATTGTTTATAGGGATAAGGTTGTCGAATACTATCCCAGGAATCAATTCATAAAACAAAAGTACTCAGCAGAGAGTAGCATAATCAGATCCATACAACAGATAGTTCTCGTGATGAATGTTCCTATTGTTGTAAATATCGACCTTGCTGACCTACGTGGTTTTCTAAAGAAAAAGGGTATAATGCAGCTCGGATATGGATATGGGAGAGGCGAAAATAAAGCGGCTGATGCTGTGGCCATGGCGTTTGATTCATGTCCACGTACTCCTGACATCAGCATGGCAACCAAGTTCATCTGTGTGATATTTGGTGATATAACACTTATGGATGCTTCTGATGTCTGTGAAACCATCAGAGAATTACCAGGGGATGATAAAGATATTATTTTCGGAGCAAGTTATGATGATAGCCTAGAAGATGCCTGCTCTGTTATGGTTATTGCTACGGATTTTGTTCAATCGCGAATGGCCAAGTGTCAAACAGATTGCTTTGGGGTGCAAATACTACAGCAAACAAAATAAACCGTAATGAGGATAAAAGCGATGTACATTATTTTGTACGTCGCTTTTGCTATGCTTTTCATGTAGGAAGGATATGGAGGTGAATGATAGCTATGGTATGGATGGCCGATTACTATTTAGTAGACAATGAAGGGAATATCAGAACTACAAAACATTTAGTTGGGCATATTCAGACAGTGTTCAACGAGATTAGTTCCAATGAAGAAATAGAATATCCATGGAAAGTAACAACAAGCATTAATCAATCTGAATTGGTGATTGATGAAAACACAACGCAACAAGATTGGAGAGAATATAACGAAGCCTGCTCACGGCTTTTATAGGTGTTACGATGCCAAGGACAGATAATCACTTCTTTCTCCAGTTCCGGGAATTCTTGACCGCTTCCTCGCGATCGCTGGCTCTGGCATAGATGTTGGTGGCATTGATCGACTTATGGCCCATGCGCTGCTGGAGCACCAGGATATTCTTTTCATGCTTATAAAACTCCATGGCAAAGCTGGAGCGAAGCTTGTGGACGCTGATATCGCTGCGCTTTAAGGAGACTTTTACATATTTCTTGAGCATCTGCTGAATCTCACGAATAGACAGGCGCTCCCCGGTAGTAGTAGTGAAGAGAGGGGTGTTCTCAGTAAACTGCTCTCCCTGAATCTGTCTGGATTCTAGATATTCCTGTATATATTCCTTGGATTCATCTGAGAAAAAGACCTTTGATACCGTTCCACTCTTTTTCTTTCCTTTACGAAGAGCTGTTACATAGCATTCGTTCTTAGTTTCATCGAAAGCATCCTCATAAATAACGACATCATTCA
>JAEEGL013483111.1_pt1 | contig 18852 bp, 15 predicted proteins | sample 9134231 | NCBI WGS metagenome assembly JAEEGL01 (sample SAMN16246548, study PRJNA631951) | gut metagenome | biome: gut microbiome; feature: rumen; material: fiber-attached | host: Bos | place: Iran: Karaj | collected 2018-10 | reverse complement strand
GCTGTTTCCGTCAAATTTCTCCTGTCTGAAATACTCGGGCATATCATTTACATCAACCGAGATCATATGGTTTCCGATGATATCCTTTGTCATGTCAAACCAGAATTTACTCATCTGAGTAAGAACGGTACCCTTCTTGGTAACCACATTGTTGAGGATCACGTCAAAACAGCTTATTCTGTCCGTTGCTACCATGATAAGAGTATCGCCGTTGTCGTAGATCTCTCTGACTTTTCCTTCTTTGATTGGTTTCATCGCATCCTCCTAAAATTCAAAAAATAAATCAGATTACATCATATTCCTTTTTTGTCTATAAATCAACTGTATCAGTCTTCATTCTTCTTACGTAATTTTGTGAGTTTGGTAAGCTCGTAAAGTACCAGACAGACAAAAACGGTGCCCGATACAACAAAACTGACGACCATAATGACCGCTTTCGGAGCCAGAAGGTCTTCTTCATATCTGGCGATCTTTTCCCAGTAAGGATAAATAATGTCATGATTCTGCATGGAACGGTATTTTCTGCTCTTATAAACACTCCATAAGTTTGCCGTTGAGTATCTGGTCGAATTCTCAATCGATTCGAAATCATGGGAATCAAGCTTCACGATCTCCGAGCATAATTTCGTTGCGAAGTTTTCGATCGGATTGGGCATGCATATCTCAAAGCAGGTGATGGGAAGAGGAGCCTCTTCGGAGTTAAGCAGATCGAAAGGAACAAATATTTCGGGTTTGTCGCCTCTCGCATAGTTGAACAGTTTGTTGTCTTTCCTCTCATAAACACCTTTTATAAAAAGAACCCTGTCGCCGTAGAGCACTTTCTGGCCGACGATATCGTTCGAACCGAAAAGCTGCCATGCAGTCATTTCGTCAAGGATTATACCGTCCTGCATGAGGTCGTTACCCGAGAAGTACGAGCCTGTTATCATTTTTACCGGATGAAATGCAAAAAAATCACCGCCGATCGCCATACAATCAACATCCACGGTGTTTCTTTCGCTCTCCAGTGTGATCGTGCTTTTAGCCATATAGCAGTCGATAAATCTTCTGGATTCCTCGGATGCGGCTTCGATCGAATTGTAATCAAGCTTGTCATTCAGACTGTATTCCAGACCGATGATATCGTTCTGACTGAAATTTGCCGTTTCTTTAAGGAAATAGGAAATCTGGGCATAGTCACCCTTTTTATCCCATCTCTTTGCCATTGTCTGATCGGAGTATTTCTCAGCCCCGATACCGACAATGATCTTCATTATTATTCCGACAATAAGAAAAACTACTGTCACAAGAAGGCATATCACTCTGTAGTATTTAATTTTGGAAAGAATGCTTTTGATCTTTTCCATTCGTTATATTACTCCGCGAGTTTAACCTGATCCTTGTTTTCCAGATCCTTCGATGAATTGGTTATTACATATTCCCAGCCCATGAGTTCGCCGTCTACCGCAGCAACCTTATCGTCTTTTGCGAGTACTTTAACGTCAACTCTTTTAGCTACGTATCTTGAACCGAAAGGTGTACTCTTCTGGTCAAGTATAAGAATGAAATTACCGTTATTGTCTTCTTTTAATGATGACAAAGGAACGATAAAGTCATAATTGGAGCTTCTCTCGCCTACCGAAAGAGTCATGTTCTGACCAACCTGTACGCCGTCACCCGAAAGCGAGAATACAAGGAGTTTGCCGTCTCTTGTATTGTTCTTGTCGGGCTGGATCGCAACGAGATTGACGGTTATGTCGCCGTAATACCATGAGTTCTCGACATTAACCTCATCACCGACTTTAACGGCCTTGGCCTGTTTTGCGGTAACGGGGAATGAAAGCTTGTAGCCTTTTCCGTCGATCTGAATCACGGCCGCCGTCGATCCGGCTTCTATCTTTTCACCTGCGGAATATGCAAGCGATGTTATCTCACCCGCAACGGGAGAAGTGATCTCTCCTCCTAACGCCTTGTCTTCAAGATCTTTTACCTCTTTTTCCTTCTTAAGGATCTCCTGATATTTCTTCTCAAGGTTGATCTTGGTCTTTTCTTCGGAAAGATATTTATCCCTGTCGCTTTCAAGCTTTGTGATCTTTTCCTTTAAGTCATTGATCGCAACCGTAAGTTCATGATCTGTTTTCTTTAAGGAATCAAGATTCTGCTTGTTCTTGCTGTTATTACTGTTATCCGAATTCTTCTTGTTGTTAAGCGCTTCCTGAGCCTTGGCAAGTTCTGCTTTCCTGGCATTGAGAGCTGCCTCTTTTGCATTCTTGTCTGCTTCGGCCTGCGCAAGCTGTTCATCCGTAGGTGCATTTGCCGCAAGCTGCTCCGCTTCTCTTAATGCGCTTTCCGCTGTTGTAAGTGCACTGTATGCAACATCCTTGGCGTCTTTGCATGCGTTTAATGCATTTTCGTACGCTTCCTTGTCGGCAAGGGATTTATCCATCAGATCCTTCGCCTGATTCATGACTGCTTCAGCCTGATTCATGGCTGCCTCTTTATCCGAACGGGTGGAATCGGAAGGATCGGTAGCTAAATAGTCCGCCTTCTTGGTCTCGTAATCATCACTCGCATTCTTATAATCAGCACATTTTGACTGATAAGCGGTCTGAGCGTTTGCATAGTTCATTTCGGCTTCTTCGTAATCCGCCTTTGCGCCCTTCACAACCGTACCGTCTTCTTTCGTGTAGCCGTAATAAGCATTGTATGCAGACTGATAATTGATAACTGCCTGGTTCTTTGTGTTAACTATATTCTTGGCTTCGTTATATCCGTTATATGTGTTTGAAGCAGCATCAAATTCCGCCTGTGCCGTATCTACGGCTGCCTGAGCATTTTCAACGGCTCTTTCCTCATTCGTATAATCCGAATATGACGAACCGCTGTCAATAAGAGACATCTGATATGAATTTTCGGACTGTTTCTTCTCTTTTTCTTTTAACTGATCTTTTAAAGAAGTGATCTCTTTGTCTTTGTTTTCAAGAGTCGAAAGAATAGTTGAAGAGTTAAAAGTAACTCCTGCCTGAACAGCTGCAACTTCAGCCTGTGAAAGACCGCTTTCGATAACGGCAAGTTCATAATCTCCTTTTAATGTTTCGAGATCGTTTTTCGCGGTTGTAAGTTCTTCTCCAGATTCTCCCGTAAGCGTGTAAATAACATCACCGATCTCAACATGATCGCCGACATGTTTTGCGAGTCCTTTAACCTTTCTGGTCTCGTCAATGACAATATTGTAAGGACTCTCCGCTTCAACTACGCCCTCACCCCTTACCTGAGTGGTAACGCTTCCGCTTGTAACACTTTGTGTGGATACCTCCGGAAGTGTACGGTTCATGATCGTATTTGAGAAAAATGTCAGTATGAGCATTATTACCAGGAATACTATCGCTATGTTCTTTATGATCTCTCTTTTATTGCGTTTGTTCATTCTTAACTCCGTTCTGCCTTTCGGCTTCTTGGTCTGCTTCCTTCTATCCTTTTACACCGCCCTGATATGATATGCCTTCAACGAGATAATCTTCCCCGTATAAGAATATCAGAAGGCTGGGTACCATGTATACGCAGGCGACCGCAAATGCAAGTCCTATTTCACCCGCATTGATCTTGCTTAGGAAAATACTAAGAGGATATAAGAATTCATCCGTAAGTAAGATCAGCGGCTGTTCAACCATGTTCCAGAAATCTATGAATATCAGTATCGCTACCGAATATATCGCACCTTTGCAAAGCGGAAGACATATCTTTATGAAGATCTTCCATTCGCCCGCTCCGTCAACCTTTGCCGCTTCGATGATCGACTTCGGTATTCTCTTCATGTACTTTGTCAGAAGATAAACCGCAAAGGGTGAAAACATTCCGGGCAGCCATATGGACCATCTGGTATCCAGGATATTAAGCCATTTTGCCACGAGGAAGTTCGGAACCAGTGTTACCTGATAAGGCATCAGGCATATGATTATATAAACGAAAAACAGTATTTCCTTTAACCTTCCTTTAAGCCTCATAAATCCGTACGAGGCCAGAAGCGCCACGACAAGCTGGAATATCATTATCGGAACCGTGTATATAACGGAGTTCCAGAACTTGTAGAGGTAATCCGGGCTTTTGAAAAGTACCGATGCATACTGATCGAAACTTACTTTATCCGGAATAAACTTGATATTGACCTGTTCGCTTACGAAGACCTTGCCGCCCTTTTCGGTAGTTGCGAATATCTTTCCGTAATTCGCATTTATCTCCGTTTCGTTCATAAACGAGTTGGTAATGGTCAGCACCGTGGGCAGAAGGAATATTATCGCAAATCCGAGTGCCATCGCAAAAAGGATCGCTATTCTCGTATACTTCTTTATTCTTTTTCTGATTCGAAGGAATGATTCCCGTCTTTTCTCTTTCATCTATTCCTCCAGATCTTTTCCGAACCGGTTTTCAAGAATATACAGAATTCCGATTATTATTATCATTACGAAACACATTATTATCGCTCCCGAAGAAAGCTTCTGGTAATCAAGCGATTCAAACATGTTATTCATAAAATGCTGCAGCGTATATATGGAACCGTGCGGGTAACTTCCCGACAAAAGATATACTTCCCTGAAGATCTTAAAAGAGTTGATAAGCGACATGATCGTTACGAAAAGTATCGTCGGGGAAAGGTAACGTAATTTGATGATAAAAAACAGTTTAAAAGAATTGGATGAATCAAGATAAGCAACTTCCATCATCTCTCTGGGGATCGTTCCCAAACCCGCAAGGAAAAGGATCATGTTATATCCTAAGTTCTTCCACAAAAACAGAGCGAGTATAACAAAAGGCGCATAACTGCTTTTTATCCAGTCGATATTCGTTCCGCCGAAAAATCTTACGATCGAATTTACGGCACCGTTATAATCAAACAAAACCCTGAACACCAGAATGACCGATGCAACGGGAACCATCATGGGAGATAAGAAGATCGTTCGAAACTGTGATGCGAGAGGAATGCTCTGATCAAGAAGAATGGCCATAAGAAGCGAAATGACCACCGCAAGAGGCACTGCCATTAAAGAAAATTTAAAAGTATTTCCCGCAGCCTCCTTGAAGGCATCGTTCTGAAGGATCCTTACGAAATTCGTAATACCCACATAGTTCTTTGTAACGGGATTATCCTGCACCGAATATGTAAGAACAACCATAAAAGGAACAAGATAAAACACGCATACACCTAAAAAAGAGGGCATTAAAAAGAGCGAATCTTTTCTTCTCTCTTTTCTCGCCATCTTTCGTCCGTAAGCCGAAAGTTTTACTTTTTTCTTAACTTTCTTCTTTTCCGTATTGTCTTTATTATTCATTGCAGGTTATAGTCTCTGTTATTCTGATGATGTTTCATTCAATAGAGCATATTCCTGAGCATTGCAGCTTCTTCCTTCCGCTTTTCCGTACTCAAGATAATGCTTGTAAAGGGTTTCGGGGGAATTTCCGAATACCGCAACCACATCGGGATATGTGGCGGCATAAAATTCGGCATCAAATTCCTCGGGTATTACCGATGCGTTTTCCAAAGGACCGTCTTCCTCATTTTCATCGGTATTCTCTTCAGGTTCTTCTTCGGTTTCGTTTTCTTCGTCTTCGGCTTCCGTAAGAACCTCTTCGGTTTCCGACTCGTCAGTGTCATTTACTGCGAGTTGTTTTATATCCTGATCGTTATCTTCGCTTGTATCGTTATCTTCCGAAATCTCTTCCGGTACATCCTCCGAGACTTCATCGGTGTTATTTAAAATGTCATCTATCGAAACTTCCACATAATCCGGATTGTACTGCACGGGAATACCCGGTGCATTCGAATCACTCGATCCTATAATTGCGTTTATATCCGTAACTACGGGATCGCAGCCCATAAGGGTTATGCAAATTATGCAAGCAGGTACAATTGCTTTCAAAATTCGGGCTTTCATTCCGTTTTCTCCTTCTACCAATCGCTTCTTATTATATTATATTTTGGCTGTTTTGTGACCAAAAAACTTAAAATTACCCAATAAAAAATACGGGAACAGTCTGCACTGCCCCCGTATAAATAAACTTTACTTTAATTCCTATAAAAAATCAAGTGATATTTATGCATCGAAGAAATTATGTTCATAAACGATTATATGAACTACCGGACTTTCCCATTCTTCGAATATGCTCGACACATCGCCCCTCGTATAAGGATCGATCTTGAATCCGTCAACGATAAACTCCGACGCGCATCCGCAGGATAAACTGTATACATTGTTATCATCAGTATCTGCATCCGACTTGATATCCCCGACTATGCAGGGAATGATAACTCCGTTCTCAAGTTCCACATCAATGTATGTACCCACGGGAGCGTTAAAATACGTTCCGATAGCGATGAGATATCTGTCATCGTAAATTCTGAAGCCGTATTCGTCCGTATGTGCCACTTCTTCAATTTTATACTGCTTACTGAAGCGATTTGTGATTGCCGAGTAATTCTCGTATGCTTTCTGTCCGTAATAAGGATAATACTTCGGTAAATCATACACTTTATAATTTACATTATAGAGCGTATCTTTTTCGACAACATCGAAATCCAGATCCTTGTCGCGTCCGCCCACTATGATATCGGTATATTTTCTGGCTCTCAGTTTCTCCATGCTTGCATCTGCTTCGAGATCATTGATAGTTGTTCTCAGAACATATATGTAAGACAGGGTGAAAACACAGATTCCGAGTATCGCGGTAGCGCACACGAACTTCATGGTTTTCTTAAACATAAGTTTTCCTTTTCTTTATATGCCAAACGATATTTAGCGCCTTTTCAGGCAAGGTAAAATGTATTTTAACACATTATGTCAACTTATGTCAAATTTTGACCTTTTTTACTGCTCTTCTTTGTCGTCTTTTTCCTCAGATTCTTCCTTATCTTCTTCCTCGGATTTCTCTTCCGATTCCTCTTCGGCTTTTTCTTCGGAAGCCTCTTCGGGCTGCTCTTCTGATTCTTCTTTAGAAGACTCGTCGCTTACAACTTCGCTCTTTTCGAAATCTTCTTTAGCTTCTGCCGATCCTTCTTCGTCTTCAGGTTTCTTCTTAAGAGATACTACTGCTGCCGCACCTGCAAGTACTGCTGCAGCTGCGATTCCGCCGAACAAACCGATCTTGCTCTTCTTGCTGTTGTCATCGCTGCCTTCGGATCCTTTATTTGCGTTTGAAGAAACGTCTGATGCGCTTTCTACGAGCATACCCGTACCGAAGCATGCGGGTGAAGACCAGCACTGGTTGGTAATGTCGTTCCATGTAACGGTACCGATTCTTACCGCTTCGGAACTTGCATCATTGATCTGAAGTTCGATTCCGATGTAAGCGCCTGCCTCAGGCTTGATCTCGGTCCACTTGAAAGCACCTTCTACAATGTATCCGGTATCTGTTGTCTTAGCAAATGTTGTTTCGTTTTCTTCAACGCATTTCTCACCGTTGAATGAATGTTCGTTAACGTAATTGATCCTGTACTGCTTTGTACCGTCATTGTACTCTGCGGCCTTGGAATTGTTTTCATCTATAAAGATCTCAAATGAATCCTGCTCATGAACCTGTTCGGAATCCTTGTTAAGATCTGAATCTTCTACTACAGCATATGCGTAAAGATTCTCTTCATCCCAAAGAAGCTTAACCGTAGCTGATGCAAGAGGATTGTCCGTCTTGTTTCCGAGTTTTACTTCAACCGCATTGTTCCATGCTTCATCAAGTTCGCCGTCAATAGTAACTGTTCCCTTAGGGATGAACATGAAGGGTTTAAGCATTCCTTCTGCAAAATACTTACTGGATGTTTCCTGGGACATTGTATTGTCGTTAAATGCGAAGCTCTTTCCGTCGTTTGTAACTACAATATCAAAACCTACTATAGCGTTGGCATCAACCGTATCTGCGGGAATGTCGATCAGAACGGAATACATTCCGTTGTCAGTGGATTCAACCTCGCTTCTCTTTACTTCAACCATCTTTGTCTTGATGCCTGCAGTTTTTGAATTGTACTTATCAAGATAGATCTTAACGCCGTCGGTATCGTTCTGTGCCGTATCAGCTACGGTTACAGCGAACTGAACCTGACCTTCGTTCCAGATAGACTTGAATGAAACATTTGTATTATCCTGTCCGAATGTATATTCCTGCGCAAGCGAGAAATCGTCAACCATTGCCTGACTGATCGAAACAGCTTTTGTTTCAGGCTCAAGCTTTGTAGGATCTACGATTGCCCAGAAAGCAGGTTTTGCTCTGAAATCATCGTCAAAGAGCAAAGGACACTGAGGACTTCCGTCCGTAACGCCGCCGCCGACTCCGGTAAATGCCTGAAGCCATGAGTTGCCGTCGATAACACCCCAAACGATGAATCCGCCGACCTTAGCGCTTCCTTCTTCGTTAACTTTCTTCATTGCATCATAAAGAGTCTTGTAACGATAAGCCTGTCTGCCGTATTCACCCTTAAGTGTAGCTTCTGTTCCGTCATAAGCGGAGCTTGACTTGAAGTCAACTTCTGTAAGCATGATCTTGCCTACTACTTCGCCGTATTTCTTTGCAGCATCTTCGAACTGATCTGCTGTGGGATACTCATTGTCGTAATGGCCCTGCATACCCATTGCATCGATTCTTGTTCCTTCTGCTGCCTTTACATCTTTAAGTAACTGTACGATTCCCTCAACCTTGCCGGGTGTGCAGTCATTGTAATCGTTGTAATAAAGCTCTACGCCTGCGGGAGCATATTTGTTGGCAAACTTGAAAGCATTTGTAATGAATTCGTTGCTCTTGTATACTGCCCACCAGCTTGATCCTTCCGAATCGTTTCTGTAAGTTCCCGTGCCGTCGCTGACAGCTTCATTAACTACATCCCATCCGTAGAAAAGATCTTTGTATTTGCTGTTCTCGCCTACATAATGCTCAAGAATGGACTTAATGTACCATTCCTGTCTTAATGTCATTTCTTCAGGTGAAACATAAGGTTTTGATGCATCATAATCCTCATGGAAGAACCATTCGGGTGTCTGGGAATGCCAAACAAGAACGTGTCCTCTGATCTTGAATGCATCTTCGGGATGTTCTTCATTCCACTCAAGGAAATAATCAAGGTATCTTTCCGCATTCGAGTAATCGAGTACCGGAACCGTGATCGTCTGTCCGTCGATCGTTGCAGTCTCGGTTCCTCTTATTGAATTGCCGAGATGTGAATCGGGTTTAAGTTCATTACCGAGTGTAACGGAGTTGAAGTGCTTCTTAACAAGATCCATAAGCACTTTGTCATTGATCTCCGAACCGGAAAGTGATGTACCGCAGATCATGTCATCGCCGAAATCTGCGGTTAATGTATCTTTTAAATTGGGAATACCCTGTTCAATAGTTTTCTGTGCGAGATTTAAGTTGATAAAAGTTGCACCTGTAAGGTAGTATGTTCCCTTAACACAGTCGCCTTCGCCGTAATCTTCGCCCTGTTCAAGGAAACGAAGTACGCACTTGTCGATGTTTCCTGCTGCGGAAACCTTAAAGGTACCTTCGAATTTTGTCCATTCGCCGGGTGTAAGCTGCTGGCTTGAACTTCCGGAAATATCTGCGGAATATGATCCGAGATAACTTGTGCTTCCGCCGGAAGTGATATAGGGAGCGAAATCAACCTGACGCTGTGTAGCGGGTGCGCCCTCATAATCTTCTGAAAGTTTTACAAAGAAGCAGTATGCATATGTCTGTCCGTTTTCAACGATATCTGTTACATCGTATCCAAAACAGTCATAAGGTCTCTCTCTGTCGGAAATAACGCCGTATGTTGTTACATCATCAAAGATGGGTGTGTCGCTTGTTGCGGTTGTGATCTTTGCACCGCCTTCAAGTTCCGCTTTCCACATTGATACGTCATCTTCTGCAAAGTTTCCGTTAAGAAGAAGGTTTTCTCCTTCGGCAGCGGGTCCCGAAAGCTCTTCGTCGCCTGATGCTGCTGCAGCATCGGGATCATATGTGAATGTTACGCTTCCGATCACTGCGTCGGTCGTTCCGGTATTAAGGGACATGATCGAGAAATACTTGATTCCCTTTGTGTCGGGTACGATCGTTGCGTTTCCGTAAGAAACGGGAGTACCGCCCTTATTGTCGGATTCGTAATCTGCCGGTGTGTGAAGCTTGAATGCCAAAGCGGATGTATTCTTGCTTTTTACTTCAAACTCAACCTTGGTGATCGAGTCGGGATTGATATCCGACGGGATCTCATAAAACTGTGACTTGTACTGATCTTCAAATGAGATCTCAAGTTCTCCGTCACTGTTGACTTTTGAAGTCAATCCATATTCCATGGTTGATTTCAGATCTGAGAAAGTATAAGTCTTTTCTTCGGGCGCAGCTTTTACGTTCATCGGTACAAAAAGAACCAGTGAAGTAAGCATAAGAAGTGCAGCCGTCACAAAAGCCGTAATTTTCCTGCTCATTTTTACCCTCCTTGTTTACATGAATAATATTTTTTCACAGACAGAAAAATTATAACAAATCAACAGTGCAAAAAACAGACAAAAAAAGAAAAAACAAGTTTTTATCCCTGTTTTTTCTGTAGTTCATCATATTATTTTTTTCAGGTTTTTAAATGCCCTTACAAAACCACGATCATTTCTTTGTCATCGCTGAGTTTTACCGTGGTTTTTCCCTCCGATGATGATATCTCGTATTCGCCTTTGAAGCCTTCAACATTTACGTATCCGTTTTCATCCGTAACAAGCGTTTCATCGGTATTCCACTCCTCATGGATAAGCTTTTTAAGCATCTCATACGAAGGTTTGATCGAATTGTCTTTTCTTAAGAAACCGCTCGGCGCACCAAGCCATGCTCCGTCTTTAAAATCCCAGGTGGTGATCGCTTCAACCTGAGGATGTGCGAAAAGGATCCTGTAGATCTCTTCGATCTCTTTAGCCTGTCTTTCCTCTCCTTCGGGAGTGGTCGGCCACTCATCAACCTGCCAGTCGTTAAGATCCTCGATATATTCGGGGATCAGTGAACCGGATACGATCGTATTCTCCGTAAAATGGATCGGAAGACCGAAATGCGAGAATCTGTCGAGTACTTCTTCAAGTTTTTCTTTTCCCCAGTATCCCTGATGCTGATGGGACTGGATTCCGATGGCACTTATGGGTACTCCTGCTTCAAGACAGCCGTCGATCAGTATTTCATACGATATAGATGTGTTGAAATCATTTAAAAGAAGCGTGGCATCCGGATTGCATGCATGTGCCTCCTCGAATACCTTTTTGATAAGTCCGACTCTTCCGTTCTCTTTGCAGATACGCGTGATCGCATTGTCATACTTGTCAAATATCGGCATGATGACAACTTCATTGATAACGTCCCACATGTCTATAAGACCTTTGTATAACGTTACTTCCCTGTCGATCCTCTCAAGCTGCTTCTTGAGAATGGTTTTGTTGTCATAGTTCATAAGCCAGTCCGCGCAGACGGTATGCCAGCAGAGCGGATGGCCTTTGACCGTTGTTCCCCTGCCTGTTAAAAACTCTGCGGCAGGTCTTAATTTGTCTCTGTCGTCTTTTCCTTCTTCTTTTTCATACATTCCCCAGTAAAAAGGAAGTGTGCCGTAGTTGAAAAGATCAAGCCATTTGTTCATCGTATCTTCAGCCGGCGGTAAAGAAGGATTGTTTACTCCCGTTACGTACGGAATCGAATCGAACGCTCCGCATCCGAAAAGGAATTCATGATTTTTTAGTTTTACGTTAATCTGCTTATTCGATGCCGGATTCCCTGAGGAATCGACGATTTTAAGTGTTTTTGCGACTTTTCTGTGAGATAAGTCCATGCAGCCCCCTTTTATTTAATTCAAACCCTGTTCAAACCCTATATCTTTAAACACTGTAATCCGTGCTTAACTGATCCAAATATGAAAAAATAGTCTGCAGTGTTTTGCTCTTACCCAGATCGTCAAAGAACACTGCCGTAGAATAACTTGTATGCGTATTTTTGGAATCCGTTACTCTGTAAAAAGTAACGGGAATATTCATTTCCATAGCTTTTCTCGCAAAAAGAAGCGTCTGATCCAGATTAAGAACTCCGTCATGCTCGCTCTGGATCAAAAACATGGGAATCGAAAGTTCCGTTGTATCGTCTGCCGTAAGCAGATCAAGTCTCGAATACGGCTCTCCCACGCTCTGATCCTGTCCTTTTTCGAAAAGATCGCTCAAAAGCTGCTTTAACACCCATGTGCTCTTGCCCTGAAAACATAAAGGACCCGCAAGACTGATAAATCCTGCAAATCTTTTGGCACCGATCTTGTATTTTTTATGAATCTCTTTATCGTATACAAGGAGCGAACCGAGATGAGCTCCCGCCGAGGAACCCATTACGATAACGCGGTCGGCATTTATCTCCCTTTTCTTAAAATACTGAAGAACGGCCTTGTATTCCAGACATACGTCATCGATTATCTCGTTAAAATGCACTCTGGGTACTTTTCTGTATCCGGTGATAACACATTCATATCCTTCGGATGCGATCCTCTGACCGATGAATTCGAAATCCTTGGGGCATTTGCTGTTCCATCCGCCTCCGTGGATGTACATAACGATCTCCGAATGTTTCTTCTGTATGGGAGCAAAATGCAGGAAGTAAAGACCTCTGGGCAGCCCTACCTTTGTTGCCTTGATCTCTCTTTTGTAAGAAAGCATTTTAACTCCGATCGCCGGATAACTTTGAAACTCTCTGATTAAATCTTTCATATTTCTGCCTTTCCTATTCGTACAGGAATTCCCTTAATCTCGGATGCACTTCCGAATACGCGAATCCGCAGTTTCTTACATGCATCGTGAATACCAGTGAAATCTTATTGTAGGAATCCATGATGATACAGCTTCCCGCAGCACCGTCCCATCCGAACACTCCCTGAGGAGCTTTCGAACCAATGGATTCAGGCTTTAAAAGAACCTGCATTCCGACTCCGTATCCGTATCCTTTTCTTCCCATCGTAGTCTCGATATCTTTAAGGGACTGTTTTCCGAGAAGATTGACTTTGATTATGTCTATTGATGTATTTTTTATGATCCTTTTGCCCGACTTGCTCACTCCGCCGCAGGCTATGGTATCGGCAAGTTTGGCGTAGTCTTCGGTACAGCTTATAAGACCGGCTCCGCCCGATTCGTAAAGATTTGAAAGCTGATAATTGTTCGTCGGTTCCATTGCCGCGATCACACCGTCATCGCCGACTCTGAACTGGCATGCAAGATTGCTTAGATAATTGACGGGTTTTGCAAAAAATGTATTTTCCATACCTATTCTGTCCCAGATATTTTCTTTTAAATATTCACTGAACTGCTTTCCCGACACAACTTCGATTATTGCCGCAATGACATCGTGGCTTAAACTGTAAAGGAAATGTGTTCCGGGTTCGAATTTCAAAGGTGATTCAACAAACGCATCCACGAAATCCCTGGTTGTCGCCGCATTGCCTTTTTCTTCGGCCACTCTTAAAATACCGGGTCTTTCAAGATTGTAGTCAAGGCCGGACTGCATGGATACCAGATGTTTTATCTTCATCGGCTTTTCACACTTTACAATGCTTAATGAATTGCCGCTTCTTTTTTCACACAGAAGATCCTTATAAGCGGGAAGATATTTGGATACCTCGTCTTCAAGCGAGATCTTACCCTGTTCGACAAGCTGCATTAAAGCGATCATTGTCTGAACTTTCGTCATGGAAAACATAAGGTAGAGCTGATCTTCCCTGACCTGTATTTTCTTTGCTTTGTCACTTGTTCCGTATAAGTGACGGTAAAGCGTTTTATGATTTTTCCGGATGATGCAGTCTACCGAAGGTATTCCTTTTTCATCAACCAGCGAATCCAGATAAGCAGTTATTTTGTCGTAATCCATCTTTGCTCCGTTTCTTATTTAACCCCTTTGGGGAAAAATGCCACAGCTATCGCCCCGGGACCTGCATATGTTCCGATCGTAGCCCCGACGCTGACTTTGTTAATGTCCGATATGTCACCGTCATACAGATCACTGCTGTCTTCGAGGTATTTCATTAAAAGGTCGTCGCTTAATCCCGTGTATCCGACACATATGGGCATTGAAAAATCTATTCCTCCGAGTTCGATAACCTTGTTCTTAAGAATATTGTTACCCTTTTTAGAACCCCTTGCCTTGCCTATAACATCCACAATGCCGTCGGTAATGGTTATAACGGGTTTAATGGAAAGAATCTCGCCTACGAATGCTGCCGTCGGAGAAAGTCTTCCTCCCGCCTTAAGATACTCTAACGTATCAAACACGCTCAAAACGGTTGATTTGCTTCGAAGACGTTCGATCTCTTTTGCGATCTCTTTTGCGCTCTTTCCTTCGTCTCTTAATCTGACGGCATATTCAACCAGTATGTAGTAAGATATGCAGAACTGCCTGCTGTCAACCACATATATGTTTCCTTCGAGCTCGCTTGCCGCCAGATTGGCACTCTGGATGCATCCGGACACTCCCGAAGAGATCGTAAGGCAGACTATATCGTTGCCTTTTTTTAATTCTTTTTCAAAATAATCCGTATAATCCGAAGGAGATATCTGGCTGGTTTTGGGAAGTTCATCCGTTTCAACCAGTTTTTCGTAAAAGTTTTTGTTTGATAATGTTACGCCGTCAAGGAATTCTTCCTCTCCGAAACGTATTTTCAGAGGGATTATCGAAATCCCCCATTTTTCGGCCGTTTCCTGCGATACATCGGAGGCCGAATCCGCTATTATGCTGACTCCCATTCCATCTCCTTTTGCACTGTTTTTTATCATAGAAAACCCAAAATCCTTTCGGATTTCGGGTTTATCTTAATTACTGAAAAGCTTTAATTATTCTTCATCCATCTCATGTCTCAGAGATTCAGCTTCCTGTTCGAGATGCTCAACAATGACCATAACCTCATTTACCGTTGCGGTATTGTTAAGACTTGATTCGTATGTTTCGTTCGAATGTGCCGCAACTTCTTCAAGGATCGCCGAAATATTCTGCACGGTCTCAATGATCGTTTTGTTTGCCTCAGATAATCCCGCAACCGCATCCGCAAGTCCGTGGATGTTGCCTTCGATGGCTCCGGTATCCGACTTGATGGTCTCAAGACTTTCGGCAGTTGTGATCGCAACTTCATGCTGTCTGTTGCTTCCCGCTACGAATGATTTGATAGCCTTGTCAACATCGTTAAGTTTGTTATTGATGTTTCCGATAAGGCTCTGAATGTCATCGGTAGCACTCTGTGTCTGATTTGCAAGATTCGAGATCTCCGTAGCAACTACGGCAAATCCTCGTCCTGTTTCTCCCGCTCTTGCAGCTTCTATGCTCGCGTTAAGTGCAAGCAGATCTGTCTGATCCGCCACATTATTAATGAGTTCGATGATGCTCTGCATCTGCTGGGTGTAACTTTCAAGTTCAGCCAGCTCCTGCATTGCTTCTTCGGAAGACTTCTTGGATCTTTCAACCTCGTTCTCGAGGTTCTTCATATTATTGTCGCCCGCAAGTACGGCTTCTTTGGTTTTCTTTACGCTGTCCGTAATTGCTTTCGTATGACCTGATACTTCCTCGATCTTATTCTGGATCTCCTCGGCCATGACCATCTGAGTCTGTACGGATTCGGCTGATTCGCCGGTTCCGGTATTTACTTCATCCATGGCGCAGCATGTTCTTTCCATTGCTTCGTCAAGGGATTTCATCTTTTCGGTCATTTCGGTAATTCCGTTTGTTATCTCACCGGAAGCCGTAATGATCTGTTCAAGAAGTGCGGCGGTATTGTTCTTTTCCTGCTCGATCTGATGCATCTTGCCGCTGTTTAATATCGCATTGGTCTTAGCGATAAAGACATTGTATGTTCCGCAAAGGAGCATAAGCATGATCTGAATTTCAACGCTTGCTATATCCCCTTTATCTATTCCGGGGCCCAATGCTTTGAAAACTATTGAAACCACATTAATGGTATTGTAAAGAAACGTAGTTCTTAAGGCGAAGTCCCTGTCGGCATATGCATTTAATGCGATCATGATAACCAGTGCATATGTGAATACCAGATCGGAAGTTGCGGTAAAAAGAGCAAATCCCCAGGGAATCGCAAATCCGAAGAGGATTAAATATCTGGTAAAATGGCTGTCCTTTTTTAAATAGTTAAATACCAGGATAAATATTCCGGGAATCCATAAAAGAAGCATAAAAACTATGAAATACGGTACGCTTCTCGTCTGTTTTATCGTTTCCACAAGATAAGCTACGGAAAGGATGATAATGGTAACGGTATAACATATTACCGCGATTTTGTTTCTTTTGGTTAATTCGAGCGATCTTTTTAAACTCTCTTTATCCATATGTTCCCCCTAAGAAATTATTTCTTACATACGCTGATTATATCATATCGTTTTTATTTTGAATATTCGTATTCGAACGAAGCACGTCCTGTTTTGAATGAAAATACGGTCCTGCCTTTTATACGGAATCTGTAATAAGCTTTGCAGGCAGCGGATTCATGGATCGTACGTATCATGCTGCCTCCGACGGGTGCGTTTAACGCTCTTGAAGAATCTTCGAGGATTCCGGCCTCGAGTTCCATTCCGCCCTGTCTGATCTTAACTTTTTTATATTTGATCTCCACAGCTCTGGCTCCGAGATAAGTTGCAAATCTGTATTCTTTATTATTGTAATTGATGACTCCGATTATGCCGGTGAAATTAAACAGTCCGAAAGGAATGTCGGCCACCGAAAGCATCAGTGAGCCTCCGTTAAAAGCCACCTGAGTCCAGAGGTATTCTTTCGGGAAAGATACTCCCGAATCACCTTCCCAGTAGCCTACCGCATTTTCAAAAACATAATCGTTTCCGTTGATCTTTATCCTGCCGTTTACGGTATGCCTCATACTCATTACATAATGACGGCATTCCATAAAAGGAATAAAAGCAAACGGGCCCATGATATCATACTTGATCGGAGTTATGGGACCGAAATCGAGTCTGCCCTTGATTCGTACATCTGCGGTATCCATACTCACTCTGACACCGTATTTTCCGAATCTGTTATTGCCGAGATATATGTTGCATTTCTTTCTTTTAAAGCAGTTTCCGGGCAGATTGATATTCCATGCCCCGTCCTCAGTGATTATCTGAAGCGAAGCCGTTCTCTTGCCCGAACACTCATGCATTGCAGGAATTAATGCAAGCGTAGTATCCTTGGACTGACATTTAAGGTACCATCCGTAAAAGTAATCTTTCATATTCCCCCGAATCCGATTATGCACGACTTTCGTCGTAAGCCTTTCTGACTGCGATTGCCAGCTGATCCGCACATGAAGTATTCTTCATGCCGCAGGTATTTCCCTTGAGTTTGCTCTCAATATAATCAACGCTCATACCGTCGACGAGTTTGGAAATTGCTTTTAAATTTCCGTTGCATCCGCCCATAAACTGAATGTCGGATACTTTGTCTCCTTCAAGATCGAAATCGATCTGCATGGCACAAACGCCCTGTGTTCTGTACTGATATCTCATTTCTAACCTCTTATTTATCTTAAAAGATCATCGGGATGGGAAAGTCTCCATTCTATACATCTCTTAAGGTAGTGAATATATTCCGGTGATTTGCACATTCCCTTGCCTTCGACATCGGAGATCTTGGCAACATCCATTCCGTTACATGCCGTTGTCTTCATAATGATGTTAAGTGCGGGAACCTTGGTATCGTTGGCAATGTATGTACCGATTCCGAAGGCAACCTTAACTCTGCCCTTAAAGTACTTGTTGATCGCCGTAGCTCTGTCAAAATCAAGACTGTCTGAGAAAAGGAGCATCTTCGTCATGGGATCGATTCCAAGATTCTTGTAATGCTCGATCATCATATCGCCCCACTCATAAGGATCGCCCGAATCATGACGGCATCCCGAGAAGAGTGTCGAATATGTCAGCTGGAAATCCTTTAAGAAACATTTTGTTGTGATCGCATCGGTCAATGCCGTTCCGTTTAACACACCGTACTCTTTTACCCACGCATCAAGTGCGTACCAGTTAGAGTATGCGGGATTATGTTTATGATTACCCTGTCCGACACACATGATCCATTCGTGTGCCATTGTTCCGACGGGAGTGATTCCGTATTTCTTTGCAAGATATACGTTTGATGTTCCGACAAATGTCGAATTACGAAGCTTTCCGTTCTTTAAGGATCTGACAGCAAGATCCTGTGCTTCTGCCGAAAGCCTTCTTCTCATACCGAACTCGGAGAATGAACTGATCTCATAGATTCCGCTCTCAAGTTTGGAAACCTTATTTGCCAGACGTTCTCTGAAGCTCTTAAAAAGTTCATCATAGTCATATGCCATTCTGAAATAAACTTCGTTGACGATCGCAAGTGTGGGGATCTCATACATGGAAGTATTAAGCCATGTTCCCTTGGTCTCGATCGCAAGACCGCACTCTGCCTGGTCTGTTATCTCGAAATCCTCGTATCTGGGTTTCCAGAGTCTTAAGAAATCAACATACGAACCTTTGATCCATTTAATGTTATGAAGGTATTCAAGTTCATCTTCCTTAAATCTAAGATCACAGTATAGTCTTATCTGGTTCTTGATCTCTTCTACCATTTCGGGTGTGAAATGCACATCCGTATTACGGCATTTAAAATCCCATGTTGTTTTATAATCGCTGAACTGGTGATAGATCGCCTGTCCCATCGAGAATTTGTAAGCATCCGTTTCCAATAAACTGGTAATGATTCTTTCCATACTTTTTTCTCCGAATTATTTCTTTGAATCCAATGATTCTTTTTGATAATATCAAACTTAATTATACCACAAACGGGCGATGCGTTACAAATGAAATTAACGCCCGCCCGATTCGTATCTTTGTCTTATGTTTTTAAATT
>JAEEGL012016061.1_pt1 | contig 18852 bp, 15 predicted proteins | sample 9134231 | NCBI WGS metagenome assembly JAEEGL01 (sample SAMN16246548, study PRJNA631951) | gut metagenome | biome: gut microbiome; feature: rumen; material: fiber-attached | host: Bos | place: Iran: Karaj | collected 2018-10 | reverse complement strand
TAATTGAGGGTTTAAGAGAAAAACGGCGGCCCATCCGACCCGTCGGTGCCAAAAACAGAGCACCGAGCCCCCCGCCCCGCCTCTAAACTCTGTAACTTCTCAATACCCCTCCAGTCTCCCCCTCCTTCCCACCCCTCCCTCTGCTTTCCGAGGTGCTCGCGCTCGTTGCCGGACGCGTCCCGATCGTCGTAGAGCTCAAAAACGGAACGCGCAACCGCGAGCTCTGCCGCAAAACGCTGGCGCTTCTCAAGGCCTACCCGGGAGACGTCTGCATCGAAAGCTTCAATCCGCTGATCGTCGCCTGGTTCCGGTTCCACGCGCCGGATCTTCTGCGCGGTCAGCTCTCTCAACAGTTCGAAGAATACACGAAGGGCCGCATTCCGAAGGCGGAAGGCTTCGTCCTTTCGAACACGCTCCTCAATTTCGCCGCCCGGCCGCAGTTCATCGCCTACCGGATCGGGAAAAAGCCGATTTCGGTTAAAGCCGCCGAGTTTTTGGGCGCGGTTCCCGTTGCCTGGACGAGCCACGATCCCGAAAGCGAAAAGACGAACGACTTTGTGATCTTCGAGCATTATCTGCCGAAGATACGCTACAAGTCAAAACAGAATCACGAAAACTGATATTCTTGCGAAAGCGGTTCCTTTCCACGGCGCCGCTTTTCTTTTTTTCTTCTCACAGTACCTGTTGTATTTTGATCCCGTTTTATGATACTATAAAAGAAAAATGGAATATCCGGGACAGCGGCGTTCCCGCGCCGCGAAAGGAGGAACTATGAAAATAAAGCCTGTCTCTCTTCGATGCGAATACGTTGAGAACCCGATCGGTGTTCAGGCCGAAAAACCGCTTCTGTCGTTTCAGGGCAGCCGCGATCTTCCCGGCGGAATGCAGAGCGCGTACCGGATCGTCGCCGCCTCAGAAAGAGAAAAACTGCTCTGCGGTGAGTATGACCTCTGGGACAGCGGTATTGTAAAAAGCGAACGCAGCGTCGGGATCGAATACGGCGGGAAACCGCTCAGCAGCGGAGAGCGCGTATGGTGGCGCGTTCAGATTTTCGGCTCGGAAAATGAAGAGAGCGAAATGAGCGAACCCACCTTCTTCGAAATGGGCCTTCTGTCGAAAAAGGATTGGAAGGGCCGCTGGATGAGCTTCCTCGGCGGCATGATCGGAAACGGTCTCATTTTCCGGCGCAGCTTTGAGCTTTCGGAGAAACCGGTCCGCGCCAGGGCGTATATCGCCTTCGCGGGCTACGGCGAGCTGTACCTCAACGGTGAAAAAGTCGGCGACAAGGTTCTCAGTCCCGGCGCGACCGATCTGAGCAGAACCGTCCTCTATTCCGCCTACGACGTTACCGACCATCTCGAAAAAGGGCTCAACGTGGTCGGAATGATTCTCGGAACCGGCTGGGCCGGACATCCGAAAGTTCTTCTCCAGATGAATATCGAGCTTCCGAACGGAGAAACGATGGAAATCGTCACCGACTACGGCGTCGGCTGGATGATCGCGAAGGGACCGATTCTTTACAACAGCATCTATGACGGCGAGGATTACGACGCACGTCTTGAAAAAGACGGCTGGTGTACGAAAGAATACGAGAGGCAGGCCGAACTTGAGCATCAGCGGCCGGGCGGCTGGATTCTTCCGACCATTGTGGAAGATCCGGGCGGAGAAAGAATCGGTGAGATCATGGAGCCGATCCGTGTTGTGGAAAGCTATTCCGCCCGGAAAATCGCCGATCTCCCGGATGGCAGAGAGCTCTACGATACCGGGGTTAACCGCGCGGGATGGGTCAGAATCCGTGTACGCGGAAAACGCGGCAGCCGGATCCGGATGACTTTCTCAGAAGTGCTCAACGAACAAGGCGACGATCTTGAGCTTACCTATCTGCGCACCGCCCGCGTACAGGACAGCTACACGCTTCGCGGCGATCTTCCGGAGGAAATCTGGGAGCCGCGTTTCACCTACCACGGCTTCCAGTATTTCACGGTCGAGAAAACCGGCGACGTCGAGCTTCTGGAACTGACCGCCCGGGCCGTTCAGAGCGACGTCGCCCGCAACGCGCGCTTTTCCTGCCCCGATCCGTATCTCAACCGTCTTGCCTGGGTGATGTACAATTCGGAGGCAAGCAATCTGCACAGCATCCCGACAGACTGTGACCAGCGCGACGAACGGCACGGCTGGACGAACGACACGACCGCCCGGACCGAGGGTACGATCTATCACGCCCACGTCGGCGCCTTCTTCGAAAAATGGGTGCGGGATATATACGATACCCAGGACGAAAACGGCTACATCGCCGATACGGCGCCGCACCGCTGGGGCAATCGTCCCTGCGATCCGCAGGTCAACTCGCTCATTACCCTTCCGCTGCAGCTTTATACGATGTACGGCAACCGCCGTGTTCTTGAAACCTATTACGAAAACATGAAACGCTATCTTGCGGCGCTTTATTCGGAATCGGAAGACTACCTCGTCTCGCGCACGGGCTTCGGCGAATGGGCCTGCCCGAAATTGGAATGCTACGAGGAACCGTTCGGCCCGGGAGCGACCTCGAAGAACGTCTCTCCGACCCTCGTTTCCTCCAGCTATTTCTATCTTTCCGCCTCGCAGATCAGGCAGATCGCCGAAATTCTGGAAAAATTCGAGGATATCCCGGCTCTTGAGGAACTCTGCGCGTCGATCCGCGACCGTTTCAACCGCCGTTTCTATCATCCGGAAACCGGTTCCTATGATCAGGACACCGAGTCCGCGCTTGCTCTTTCGCTCCAGAACGGACTGGTCCCGGAAGAAAACCGCCTGAAAACCGCCGGTCGGCTCGCGCAGATCGTAAAGGAAAAAGGCTATCATTTCACAACCGGAAACATGGGAACGAAGGCGCTGATCGAAATGCTCTGCGAATACGGCTTCGAGGATACCGCGTACGAACTCTTCGTTCAGCGTACCGCTCCGAGCTTCGGTTATATGATCGAACAGGGCGCCACAACGATGTGGGAGCGCTGGGAGGCAGACAGCAACAACAACATCATGAATTCCCGCAACCACCCGATGCTCTCCTCCTGCTGCACCTGGTTCTATAAATACCTCGGCGGTATCCGTCCGATGCCGGGAACCTGCGGCTATCAGAAGCTGCTCATCCGGCCGATCCTTCCGGAAAAGCTGCCCAGCGCCGAAGTTTCGGTGGAGATTCCTTCCGGAAAGGTACTGACCCGCTGGGAAAAACAGAACGGATCGTTCCGCTTGCATCTCGAACTTCCCTTCAACGCACCCGCGCAGATTCTGATTGCCAAAAAATACGCCCGGGAAGACGCGGCTTTTCTCGGAAAAGAACAGAAAGGAATTCTTAGATTCGAGGAAACACCGGACGCATACCGGATTGAAGCCGAAAGCGGAATTTACGATTTCATACTCGAATAATCCGGTCATTTTCTGCGAAAACACGCATTTTTCAAAAAAAGAAGACCTCCGCGGCGAAGGATGCGGTCGCCGCGGAGGTTTTTTCTTTGCAACATTCAAAAACGGTCCTTACGGAGTATAGCTCCAGCCGTTCTCATCGTGGTAAATCATCAGTTTCGTCATTCCGCCGTCAATACAGATGTTCTCCCCTGTAATAAACCCGGCTTTGTCCGAGCAGAGAAACAGGATCAGCTCCGCGACGTCTTCCGGTTTTCCGACACGTCCGACCGGCTGCTGGAGCGCGTCCGCCCCGGAAATCTGCGAACCTGTGGTATCAATCCATCCGGGAGAAATACTGTTGACGCGGGCTTTTCCGGCGAGGCTGACCGCCATCGCGTGCGTCAGCGCGGCGATCCCTCCTTTTGCGGCGGAATAGCTCTCGGTCTGCGGCTGACTCATGCGATCGCGTGATGAGGAAAGGTTGACCACACACGCGCCCGGCGCAAAATACGGGGCGAACAGCTTGGTCAGATAGAACGGCGCCGTGACCCCGATTGTCAGGGCGCGCTGAAAATCCTCCCACGAACAGTCGGAAATCCCTTTCATCGGCGGAGGAGCGTTATTGATCAAAAAATCGATCTTTCCCGACCGGTCGATTACATCCCGGGCGAAACGCTCCAGCGTTTCCTTTTCCGAGACGTCCCCAACATACCAGTTTCCGGATTGCTGATCCAGGATATATACTATCGCCCCCTGCCGGGTAAAAGCCTCGGCGGCGGCTTTTCCGATTCCGTGGCCTCCGCCGGTAATCACCACGATTTTATGTTCGAACGATCCGCTCATGATTTCACCTTCCGTTTTTTTCCTACAGAAATTATAGCGCCAAAGGACCGCCGTGGTCAAGTTTTCTCAAAGGCCCTTTTCAACGCCGGCGTTTTGTGCTATAATCGAATTCAGCAACAGCAAAAAGGAGGCGTCCGGCCAGTGGGCAAACGTCTTGCAGCCGTTTTCCGCGAGGGAACGAGCTATAAAATCTTCATTCTGTCTTTGATCATTACCGGTCTGAGTTACGGAATCTATAAGGGAATGATCGACAACTATCTCGCCGAAATCGTTTCGATGGGAGAATTCGACCGCGGCGTCGCGGAATTCTTCCGGGAGCTTCCGGGGCTTTTCCTTGTCTTCATTCTTGCGGTCTTCTATACATTCTCAGCCGAACGGATGTACAAGCTCGGCGCGGTGATCATGCTTGTCGGAATGGGCATGCTCTCCGTCGTTTCTCCGACAAAGCTTCTTGTCACGATCGCGATCTTCATTCACTCGCTCGGCGAGCATATCCAGCTTGGGATGAAGAACACGCTCTCCTTAAGCTATGCGAAGGAAGGAAAAGGCGGGACCGCTCTGGGACATCAGAACGCCGTCTACCAGATCGGCACGCTTTCCGGATATCTTGTCGTAATCGCCGCCTTCGCGCTGCTCGCGTCTTTCAGCCCCTTCCGTCTGTTCTTCGCGATTTCCGCCGGGATTCTCACAGTTTCCGCAGTCCTTTCGATGCGCATCCGCGGCACGAGCGAGACCGACGATACAAAGCGGCGTTTCTATTTCCGGAAAAAGTTCACAAAGTACTATATGCTTGAGATCTTCTACGGAGCACGCAAGCAGGTGTTCTTCACCTTCGGTCCGTACGTTCTGATTCTGCTTTACGGCGCGAACGCGATGGTCATCAGCATTCTGTTCGCCGTTTCCGCAATCTGCTCGTATTTCTTCTCTCCGCTGATCGGAAAAATCATCGACCGCATCGGCTACAAGATCGTCATGATTTCCGATACGCTGATTCTTGTTATCGTCTGCTTCTTCTACGGGTTCTCACACCACCTGTTCCCGAAGGAGATCGCCTTTATCGTCTGCTGCGTCAACTACGTTCTCGACTCGATCATCTCACTCGCCTCAATGGCTTCCAACGTCTACGTACAGGATATTTCCGACGACCAGAACGAGATGCGCGCCACGATTTCGACCGGAGTTTCCGTCAACCATCTGATCACGATCCTGATCGCGCTTTTCGGCGGATGGATCTGGCAGAGCGTCGGCGTCGAAACGCTGTTCATCATTTCCGCCGTTCTGGGTCTGTGCAACAGCGCCTACGCGGCGACGGTTAAAACCAGAAAGCAGCTGTCGGGGTCCTGATCCGCGTCTTCCCGTCGTAACGGTTTGCGCGGCTCATGAATTACGCAGTCAAATCATCCGGGAGGTTTGTTATGAGCGAACGTTCCTTTCAGAAGCTGCTGCGGAAAACAGCGTCGATTCTCGCGGAAAAGTCCGTTGAAACGCAGCGCGTGTATCTGCGGCAGTTTTGCGCGGAAGATTTCGAAGATTTCTGCGAATTCACCTCCCAGAAAGAGCTGCGGCGGCTTTCCGGAATCCCGGAGTATAAAAGCCGGGAAGAAGCTCAGACCGCCTTTTCAAAGCTTCTGCCCCGCAAAAAACAGGTTCCGCCGAAGTTCGCGGTCGTTTTCCGGGAAACGGGAAAGGTCATCGGCCATTTTTCCCTTGCGGTCTACCCTTTCCTTCTCACGGATCCTGTTCTTTCACAGCTGCAGGGACTCTGCGCCGCCTTCGCGCTCAACGAAGCCTATCAGCGCCGCGGTCTGATGACAGAGCTGCTGCGGGAAGCGATCCGCCGGCTCTTTGAAGACTGCGGACTCGATTACCTGAGCTGCGGGTATTTTACCTTCAACGAGGGCTCCCGCCGCCTGCAGGAAAAAGTCGGGATGCACCGCTATCTGACGCATCCGTACCGGCGCGGCGACGAAACGCTCGAGGTGGTCGAAACGGTTCTTTTCCGCTCGGAATACTCCGCGGCAAAGGACCGGGCGCTTCCCGTTGCCGATTTTCAATAAAACAGAAGGGATTTTGTTTTTTATGATTTACGATTCCATTTTAGAAGCGGTCGGAAATACGCCGCTGATCCGCCTTCAGCGGATGCCTCAGGCCGGCAGCGCAGAGGTGCTCGTCAAAATGGAGGCCCTCAACGTGGGCGGTTCAATCAAAACGCGCACCGCGCTCAATATGATCGAGCAGGCGGAAAAAGCCGGAAAACTGAGTAAAAATTCGATCATCGTCGAGCCGACGAGCGGCAATCAGGGGATCGGCCTCGCTCTGGTCGGCGCGATCAAGGGCTACCGGACGATCATCATCATGCCGGATTCCGTCAGCGAGGAGCGGCGCAAGCTCGTTCGCCATTACGGCGCCGAGGTCCGCCTGATCCACGACGCCGGCGATATCGGAAAATGCATCGACGAATGTCTCCAGACGGCGCTGCGCATGCGGGAAAAGGACCCGAACATCTTCATCCCGCAGCAGTTCGAAAACCCGGACAACACCCTCGCCCACAAAAAGCACACCGCGCTCGAGATCATGGCGCAGGCGGCAAGACCGATCCACGGCTTCTGCAGCGGAATCGGGACCGGCGGCACCCTGACCGGCATCGGCGAGGTCCTCAAGGCGCAGTATCCCGAGATCGAAATCTGGGCGGTCGAGCCGGAAAACGCGGCGATCCTGGCCGGCGGAACGATCGGGACGCATATCCAGATGGGCATCGGCGACGGCCTGATCCCCGCGATCCTCAACCGGAACATTTACGACGATCTCTACGTCGTTTCCGATGCCGAAGCGATCACAACCGCCAAGCGCCTCGCGCGCGAGGAAGGGCTGATGGTCGGGATCTCCAGCGGCACCAACGTCGCCGCCGCTTTGAAGCTCGCTAAAAAACTCGGCCCGGGCAAAACGGTCGTCACCGTTCTTCCCGATACGGCGGAGCGCTATTTTTCCACCGAACTTTTCAGCGAATAACGCAGAAGGAGAGGATTCGCATGACGGTAAACGTTTACGAACAGTATTTTAAAGCCCGGCTCGATTACGGCGGCGCCGAGCGGCGCGCCGCGCTCGTGCTGCTGATTTCCGAAAGCGCCGAAGGAAACATCCGCTACGAAGCGGCGGTCACCTTCTTCCCCCACCGCGATCCGGAGGATTTCGCCGTTTCCTGGGACGCTTATTTTTCGAAAGAGCTCTTTTCCGCAAAGGGCCGCCGATCCAAAAAACGCGAACAGAAGCTGCTTTTGAATCTCCGCGGCGAGATCGACGCGCTCGCGAAGGAACACGGCGGCGAAGTATTCTGGGATCAGCCCCTGCGCGAAGCGCGAAACGGCTGAGGAGGCGCGGCTATGAAAACGATTTATCTTGCCGGAGGCTGCTTCTGGGGCACGCAGCATTTCTTCGATCAGTTCACCGGCGTTGTGAAAACCGAGGTCGGCTATGCCAACGGCAGAACGGCGCACCCGAGCTATGAGCAGGTCCGCTATGAGAACACCGGCCACGCCGAAACGGTAAAGATCGAGTACGACGAAACGGTCCTTGGAACCGAAAAGCTGCTCTTTTACTATTTTCTTTCGATCGACCCGCTCTCGGTCAATCATCAGGGCGAGGACTTCGGAACGCAGTACAGAACGGGGATCTACTACGAAGATGAATCCCTTCTGCCGGCGATCAAAACGGTCTGCGCACAAAAAGAACAAGAGCTCGGCCAAAAGCTCGCCGTTGAGATCGCGCCGCTCGAAAACTTCTACCCGGCCGAGGAATATCACCAGGAATATCTCGTCAAAAATCCCGGCGGCTACTGCCACATCCCGAAAAAGCTCTTTCACCTGAACGATCCGAACTGACGAAAGCTCCCCGCGGTCGGGGAGCTTTTTCTCATCAAAACGCGACAAACTGCAAAAAATATGCTATAATGAATCCAATCGGAACGAAAGGCGGCGAAACGATGAAAACACTTCGAAAAATTCTGTTGCTTCTGGCCGCTTTCTGCCTGCTTGCCGCCTGCAGCGCCGCGCCGCAGGAAAACACATCCAAGGAGGTTTCGGCCGTTTCCGCCCCGGAATCCTTCGCTTCCTCCGGCTCTGAAGAATCCGGGCCTCCGGCCGAATCCGGCGAATCCGCACCGGACAGTACGGCGCCGCAATCCTCCGAAAGCGAAGCCTCCGAAGAGAGCGAACCGGAGGAATCCTCTTTGCCGGAGCCGGTCCCGCCGACTACACTGCGCGCGCGGGAAATTCTTGCTTCGATGACGGAGGAAGAAAAGATCTGCCAGCTCTTTATCATCACGCCCGAACAGCTGACCGGCGATTCACCGGTGACCGCCGCGGGCGAAAAAACGCGCGAGGCGCTCTCTGAAAACCCGGTCGGCGGGCTGATCTACTTCTCGATGAACCTCGTTTCGCGCGAACAGACGGCGAAAATGCTCGAACATACGCAGTCCTTCTCACGATACGGCCTCTTCCTCGCGGTCGACGAAGAGGGCGGGCTCGTCTCACGCGTCGGAAACAATCCGGATATGGGGACGACCGTATTTCCCCCGATGGGTCAGCTTCAAAGCGACGAAGAAGCCTATGAGGCCGGCTTTACGATCGGCTCCGATCTGCGTGCGCTCGGCTTCAACCTCGATTTCGCCCCGATTGCCGACGTCCATTCGAATTTTTACAGCGACGTGATCGGCGAGCGCGCGTTTTCCACGGATCCGAACATTGCGGCCGGACGCGTTTCGGCCTGCGTCAAAGGATTCTTCGAGAGCGGGATCCTCTGCACCCTAAAGCACTTCCCCGGCCACGGCGACACGGTCGAAGACAGCCACTACGGCGTCGCCCAGAGCGAAAAAACGCTCGAACGTCTTGCGCACTGCGAGTTTCTCCCCTTCTCTTCCGGGATCGAAGCCGGCGCGCCGCTTGTGATGGTCGGCCATATCGCCCTGCCGAACGTCACCGGCGAAATGACCCCGGCCACGCTTTGCAGGCCGATCGTCACCGGTCTTTTGCGCGAACGGCTCGGCTTTGGCGGCGTGATCGTCACCGATTCGATGCAGATGCTGGCGATCACGGAGAACTACTCCAGCGGAGAAGCCGCGCTGCTGGCGCTCGAAGCCGGCGTCGACATGATCCTGATCCCGGAGGATTTTTCCGCGGCAAAGGAGTATCTGCTCGAAAAGGTCTCCGACGGGACCCTGCCGATCGAACGGATCGACGAAAGCGTTCTGCGCATTCTCGAAGCAAAGCTTGCGTATCGGATCCTTGAATAAATCCTTCAAAAGGAGATGTTGCACATGCGGGCTCTCAAAAGCAGCCGCGCGCTCAGTTTTCTCGCCCTTGCGCTGATCTATCTTTGCGCCGGCGCGCTCGGATTCCTCCTGTATTCCGTACTGCCTTTTGACGCTTGGCTCAATCTTCTGCTCGCGGATGCTGCGGCAACGGGTTTCACCTTTCTGTGGAGCCTGATCTTCCGCAACGCTTCGGTCTACGACCCCTACTGGAGCGTCGCGCCGATCGTCATCCTCGGCGGCTTTCTGGCGGCAAATCCGCTGACCGCGGCGCGGATCGAAGTTTTCTGCGTCGTTCTCCTCTGGGGTGTGCGCCTGACCTCCAACTGGGCGTATACCTTCCGCTCTCTCGCATACGAGGACTGGCGCTACACGATGCTCCGGGAAAAAACCGGCGGGTTTTATCCGCTGATCAATTTCCTCGGAATTCATCTCGTGCCGACGCTGATCGTTTTCGGCGCGCTTCTGCCCGCCGTATGCATTTTCACAGAGGAATCGCCGCGCAGCGGAAACCGTCTGTTCCTGCTTCTTTCGGTTCTTGCCGTTCTGCTCCAGGGCGGCGCGGATTATCAGCTTCACCGGTTCCGGAGCACGCATTCAGGCGCGCTGATCCGAACCGGGCTTTGGAAGTATTCGCGCCATCCGAACTACCTCGGCGAGATCCTTTTCTGGTGGGGCATCGGGCTTTTCGGACTCTCTGCCTTCCCGGGGCGGTACCTGCTCCTGCTCGGGGCGTTTTCCAATACGATGCTCTTTTTGTTCGTCAGCATTCCGATGGCGGACCGCCGCCAGAGCCGGAAAGCGGGATTCGAAGAATATCGGCGCGCAACCAGAATGCTGCTGCCGATCCCGCGGTTTTCCGCCGCCGATTCCAAACAGCATACTTAACCGAAAAACGAAAAAATCCCGGACTCTGCCGAAAGCAAAGTCCGGGATCTTTTTTTGTTCGGACGGATCAGAGATCGTAGAGCTCCGAATACTTTTTCTCGAGATAATCGGTATAATAGGTCGGATCAAATTCCTCCCCCGCCGCTTTGCGGAACAGCTCCGCCGGCTTGTAGAGGCATCCGTATTTCCAGAGATGCTCGCGGTTCCATTCGTTGATCGGCGCAAAATCGCCGCGGCGCAGACAGCCGTCCACGTCGATCTCTTCGCGCATCTTTGCGAGCAGCTGCGCGCCGTAGGCGGAACCGAGCGCATACGAGGGGAAGTATCCGATCGCGCCGCCGGACCAGTGGCTGTCCTGCAGAACGCCGCGCTTGTCGTCCGGAACGTCGATCCCGAGATACTCCTTATAAAGCCGGTTCCATTCGCCGGGCAGATCGTGGACCGCAAGCTCGCCCGCCATCACGCGCTTTTCAAGCTCGTAGCGCACCATAATATGGAGGCAGTAGGTCAGCTCGTCCGCTTCGGTACGGATCAGCGAAGGCTCCGCGCGGTTGACCGCCTTGTAGAATTCTTCGGCGGTGCGGCCGTACATCTGGCGCGGGAAAACCTCCTGAAGCAGCGGGAAGACCGCCTCGCAGAACGCGCGGCTCCTGCCGAGCAGGTTCTCGTAAAAGCGGCTCTGGCTTTCGTGGATCCCCATCGAAACACCGCCGTCCAGCGCGGTATAGGCGAAGGAATCGTCGCTTCCGGTATCGTAGAGCGCGTGGCCGCCCTCGTGGATCACGCTGAACATCGAGAACGAGAAATCCTCCTCGTAGAAATGCGTGGTGATCCGCTCGTCAAAATGCGAACCGAGGCTCGTCGTAAAGGGATGCTCCGTTGTGGAAAGGCCGACGTGGTCGAGATCGAGCCCCATCAGCTTCATCAGCCGGTAGGAGAGCGCTTCCTGCTGCGCCGCGGGGAAAGATCCGTGGAGGATTTCGTTTGAAAGCTGCGGCTTCGCCTCCACTTTTTTCAGAAGCGGAACGATATGCGCGCGCAAGGTCGCGAAGAACGCGTCGCAGCGCTCCATCGTCAACCCTTCCTCAAATTCGCCGAGCCAGTAATCGTAAGGCGCTTTTTCGGGAGCGAGATAGCCGGCAAAGCGGCGGTGGATCTCGAAGATTTTTTCGAGCACCGGCTCAAAGAGCGCAAAATCGCTCGCTTCCTTCGCCCGGTGCCAGACGTCGTCCGCTTCGACCAGGAGCATCTGCATTTCGAGATATTCCTCCTGCGGGATCTTCTGTCGGCGGCGGATCTCCTTTAAGAGGAGCTCCACGGTACGCGTTTCGCGTTCGTCGAGCTGCTCCTTCTGCTCCTCTAAAAATTCAAGCAGCTTTACGGTTTCGGGACCGGTTGCAAGCTGATAGCTCTCGAGGCTCAGCACAGAGAGCGTCTGGGCACGGTTCGCCGCCGTACCCTTCGGCGCGCCGGTCACCGCGTCGTAATAGATCAGGCTGCTCGCGTGATCGAACGCGCTCATCTTCTTCTGAAGCTCGCTCAGTTTTTCTTTTGCTTTTTGAAGATCCATTTCGTTTTCCTCCCGGAATTCAAACGTCAGGCGGCCGCTTTCCCCCGAAACGTCCTCCAGCATGCGGAGGAAACGGGTAAAATAGACGCCGAGATTTTCTTCAAACGCTTCTTTTCCGATCAGGACGATCCGGATCGGCTCCGCCGACTCCGTGAGCAGATCGCAGAGCGCGTCAAGGTTGTTGCCGTAATACGGCGGGAAAGAAAGCTCCTGCGCAAGCGCCGAGTGAAGCGCAGCGCGGTCCGGGATATCTTTTGCGTTCAGAATGGCTGTTTTCATCGCAGGTCCTCTTTAGTAGAGCTGCTGAAAGCTCTCGTAATGATCGTTCGTATAATAGACGGTGCCGTCGGTTTTATAGATCAGACGCTCGCCGCCGCGGTAGCCGCCGCTGTAGTTGACGTCGCACTCGAAGTATTTGCCCTGAGGCAAAAGCCCCTCGTAGTTTCCGAACCGGTCTCCGCCGATGCTCTTTCCGGGCGCGACCTTCTGCAGATTGCCGCTCGAAGAATCCCAGCCGAGCGCGCGGGCTTCATCCTTCGTAATGTAATTCGAAGGCAGCTTGTGATAGAGATTGATATATTGCGCGACATCTTCGGGTGAGGTGTATTCTCCGTCTTCGTCGACCGTTTTAAAGGACGGGAACGATACCGGCTCCTCGGAAGAGGACGGCGGCGCGGCGGAGCTTTCCGGCGGCTCTTCCTGCGTTTTCGAAGGCGCAGATCCTTCCGCGATGCTCACAAGGGAGCCGTCATCGATCAGGGAAACGAGAGTTTCCTCTTCACCTAATGAGGCAAGTTCCTCTGCCGCATGCTTTTTGCAGCCGACCAGCGCGGTCATAAGAATCAGCAGCAGAAGAAGCAGCGCAACGATTCTATGTTTCATTTGATTCCTCCGCTTTTCATCGTTTGAGCGTTCCAAACAGGCCGCGGATCAGGTTTCTGCCGATCTCCCGGCCGATCGAGCTTGCCGCGGAATTGACCGTTTTTCCGAGGACGGAGGTCTTGCGGCTGCTCGTCTTTTTCTTCGCCTTCGCCTTTTCCGCGGCGAGGCGTTCTTTTTCTTTCTTCTTTTCTTCCGCTTCGCGGATCGCCTGCTCCTGCGCTTCGGCCTGCGCCTGCTGCTCCTCTTCGATCTGCGCGGCGATCTTCTCGTAGGCCGATTCGCGGTCAAGCGTCTCGGCGTATTTCGCCCGCAGAGGGCTTAAAGCGATCGCCTCTTCCACCGCGCTCTGCGGCGCGATCTGCATCGAGCTGCGCGGCGGGAGGATGTTCGCCTTTTCAACGACCGAGGGCACGCCCTTCACATCGAGCACGGAGACGAGCGCCTGGCCGACCTCGAGCTCCTGCAGAATCGTTTCGGTATCGAAGGCCGGATTCTCGCGGAAGGAGCGCGCGGCATAGCGCAGCGCCTTCTGCTCGTTCGGCGTATAGGCGCGCAGCGCGTGCTGCACGCGGTTGGAGATCTGGGAAAGGACGCTTTCCGGAATATCGGAAGGATTCTGGGAAATAAACCAGACGCTGACGCCTTTCGAGCGGATCAGACGGACGACCTGCTCGATCTTCTGCAGAAGCGCCTTCGGCGCGTCGTTAAAGAGAAGATGCGCTTCGTCAAAGAAGAAGGCGATCTTCGGCTTCGGCAGGTCTCCCGCTTCGGGGAGAAGCTCGTAAAGCTCGGAGAGCATCCAGAGCAGGAAGGTGCTGTAGAGCAGCGGATGCTGGAAAAGCTCCTGGCATTCCAGGAGATTCATCACGCCGCGGCCTTCCTCGTCCCAATCGAACCAGTCGACGAGATCGAGCATCGGCTCGCCGAAGAAGCGCTCGCCGCCCTCGTCCTCGAGGGTCAGCAGCGCGCGCTGGATCGCGCCGAGCGACTGCGCGGAGACGTTGCCGTAGCGGAGCTTGTATTCCGCCGCGTGTTCGCCGACGTAGATCACCATGCTGCGCAGATCCTTCAGATCGAGCAGCAAAAGGCCCTGATCGTCGGCAATGCGGAAAACGATGCGCAGAACGCCGCTCTGGGTTTCGTTGAGGCCCAAAAGGCGCGCGAGCAGATCCGGTCCCATGTCGGAGATCGTCGTGCGGACCGGATGGCCTTTTTCGCCGTAGACGTCGAAGAAGCGGACGGGATAGGAGGTATAGGTAAAATCCTCAATGCCCATCGTGTCGATGCTGCGGCGGATATGCTTGTTTTCTTCCCCGGGCTGACACATTCCCGACAAGTCGCCCTTGATATCGGCGACAAATACCGGAACGCCCATCTCGGAAAACGATTCCGCAATGACTTTCAGGGTGACCGTTTTTCCGGTGCCGGTCGCGCCGGCGATCAGCCCGTGACGGTTCGCCATCGAGGGCTCGAGGTAAACGCGGTTTTCGCCCGTTGCCAGCCAGATTTTTTCAAGATCGCTCAGGTACATCGTTCTCTTCCTCTCTTCGTTCCTCAGTTCTCGCGGGGAAGCGTCCAGTAGTGCTGCTGATAGATATCGGTAAAGCGGTAGGTGTAGCGGACTTCGCCTTTTTCGAAGGAAAGATTCGAAAGCTTCAGCTCGCCGTTGACCGTCAGCGCGTTGCCGAGGTAGTAGCTGTCTTCATAATCGCCGTCGTAGGTGTAGTAATCGCAGAGGAAATCGATCGTGTCGCCGTCTTTGATCTCGATGAGGCTCTTGGCGACCGTTTCGGTCTCTTCCGCTTCGTAAACCGGGCGCGCGCCGGTGATCCGGCCCGCGGGCGTTTCGGAATCGAAAACCACGAGCAGATCGACGCGCTCGCCGTTGAGCAGCGCGGGGATGCGGCCGGTGATCACGGTGCCGCCGCCGGAGGAGGTCGTATATTCGTGGTAGAACGCAACGACCTGGTCGTTGACGGCGAGCCAGCTCTGATCGTCGCCGGCGAGAAGGTTTCCGTCCTCGTCAAAATCGAAGGTCGTATCGAGTCCGAGGTCGATATAGCCTTCGCCGTCGTCGTAGAAAAGGTTGACTTCGAGGCTTTCGATCAGATTCCACTGCTCTTCCGGCATGGAGATCACGACCTGGCCGTTCTTGTTGGTCGTCCATTTGAGGTTCTGCGGATCGAAATAGTTCTTTGCAAGGTACTGTACCGTCTGCTCCTGCGAAAGCTCGCGATCCGAGAAGAAGGAGGTATTGGCGCCGGTAAGGCCGGAAATCGAGCCGAAATCGCCGCCGAGGAAGCCGCCGAGCAGCGAGCTGATCATATCCGTATCGCCGGAGGAGCCGCCCGAGAGCGAGCCGAACAGCGAAGGCAGCGCCGTGGTGGTGCCGCCGGACGCGACCTGGCCGCTGACCTCGAGGCTCGCGAATTCACGGATGCACTGCGAATAGCTCGAATCGAGCCCGATCGCGTTATAGGTGCTGACCGCGGCGTCGACCTTGGAGGCCTTGCGGTAGGGGAAGTAGATCGAGATGCCGTAGGCGCTCGTCATATTCGAGGAGGTGCGGTTGTATTTGACCGCGCCGAGCAGCGCCTTCGAAAGCGATTCGCCCTCGCTGTTGCCGAGGAGATTCGCGAAATGAACGAGGTCGATCTGGTCGATCATCGTGCTCTGCGCAAATTCACGCGAGCCGTTGCGCGCGTTCGAAACCGCTTTGTAATCGTCGTTCTTAATAAGGGTGCTGATCGACTGCGCAAAGGATTTGAGCGAGGCCGGCGCCGTATTGGAAAGCTCCGCGAGATCGACGACCGAGAGCGTCGCCGACTGCCCGCGGCACTGCGAATTGCAGGTGGAGACGAAATCGTCGACGATCTTCTGGCCGACGTCGATTGTCGGCATCGAGGTATTCGCCGCAAACGCGGTCAGCCAGTTGGTATAGTACCAGCCGATTCCGGGTTCGGTCTCTTCGGAAGCGATCATATAATCGGCGTATTCGCTGAGCATCAGGCCGGTTTCCACGGTCGCCATCAGGCAGGCGTCGAAGCCGATGAAATCGAACTTCATCCCCGCGTTCTTCAGCGCCGTATTGATCCCGGCAAGGGTCATCGAGCCGCTGCGCGTATTCTTCTGGTCGTAGCCGTAGCCGCTGACGGAACCGCCGCCGTGATCCCAGAGGATCAGCTCGTAGCGGTTGGCCGAATAATTCTGGGCGCAGAATTTGATAAAGGAGGTCAGCGTTGCGGGATCCGTCATCGAGCCGCTGCCGGCGTTCTGGCTGATGCACTTGATGCCGCCGGAGACGACTTCGTAGATCTGGTTGACGTTCGAGCTGATATACTCGTTGTTCCATTTCGTGCAGCCGCCGGTATAGACGACGATCCGCAGGTTGTTCGAAAGGGTGGCGTTCGTCATTTCGATCAGGTCGCGCGTCGCCATTCCGCTCTTGGATTCGAGGTCGGTGCCGCAGAGGTAGACCATGACCGTAACCTTATCCTGACCGCCGCCGAGGATTTTCGTATATTTTTCGCGCGAGCCCGAGGCAACGGTGCGGTCGAGCGCCGAGGTGTTGCTCGGCAGGATGCTCTGCGAAGAGGTGGAGCCGGAAGAAGTGTTTGAACCGCTGCTGCCGGATCCGCCGGTGATGCTGCCGATGATATTCTCGTAGCCGGTATTGTTGCCGGCAGCATATTCCGAATAGTTCGAGCTGCCGCCGAACAGGCCGCCCAGCCCGTATTTCGCGGCGATCACGACCACGACGACCAGGATGATGATCTTGAGAAGCGAGCTTTTCGAGCCGAGAATACTCGCGCGCTGGGGCGCCGAGCCGCCGTTCTGATAGAACGGTTCGTTCTGGCCGGAAACCGGACGCTGGCCGCCTTGCGGATAGCCGCCCTGCGGATTGGCGTTCTGCGGGTTGACGGGGTTGCCGCCGTGATTGCCGCCGACGGGGCCGGTTCCGAGGCCTTCGCCGCGCCGGAAGATCTTACCCGCGCTGCCGGTTACGTTTTTTTCTCTTCCCTGAGGACGTTTTCGATCCATGATAACGCCTTCCTTTCTTTTTGAAAACCTTTTTTCTATCGCGATTTCTTCCGGAAGGAAAACCGCCTGCGCGTTTTCCCGCCGAAAGCAATATTCATCCATATTATAATCATTTTTCCCTTCCCTTGCAAGCATTTCTCTGCCAAAGCGCTTTGTCGGAAACAAAAAAGCTTCCCGGTAAACCCGGGAAGCTCCGCATTTTTCGTTCTTACGCCGTTTCGATATCCTCTTTGGTCAGCTCCATGAGCATTTCCTTCGTGATCTCCTCGCTTTCGGCAAGCCGGTTCGACTGCGCCACGAGGATTTTTTCAAAGAGATTGCGGACGCCGCGCGCGTTGCCGAAATCCTCCGATTTGCGCTCGAAGCGCAGCCGCTCGCGCAGCGTCTCCTCTGCCTCTTCGTCGCGCAGATGGTAGCTGCTCTTGGCGCAGCGCATCTTGAAAATCTCGACCATCTCATCCTCGGTATAGTCCTCAAAGAAGAGGTAGCGGTTGAAGCGCGATTTGAGGCCGGGGTTCGAGTTGATGAAATGATCCATCAGCTCGCTGTAGCCGGCGACGATCACGATCAGGTCGTCGCGGTGATCCTCCATCGCCTTGAGGATCGTTTCGATCGCTTCGCGGCCGTAGTCGTTCTCCGCGTGTTCGGGAGAGAGCGCGTAGGCTTCGTCGATAAAGAGAACGCCGCCGAGCGCTTTTTCGATCACCTCGGCCGTTTTGAGCGCCGTCTGGCCGACGTATCCGGCAACGAGTCCGCTGCGGTCGACCTCGACAAGGTGGCCTTTGGAAAGAATATCGAGGCTGTGGTAGACGCGCGCCATCAGCCGCGCCATCATCGTTTTACCCGTTCCGGGGTTCCCGGCGAAAACCATATGGAGCGAAAGATCCGGCGTCGGCAGATCGTGCTCGCGGCGCAGGCGGTTGATCTTGATCAGATTGATCAGGTCGCGCACCTCGTCCTTGATCGCTTCGAGTCCGATGTATTCGTCGAGCTCGGCGAGCAGATCCTCGATTTTTTCCTTGGGGATCTCCTCTTCGCCCGCCGGCGCGGCAGGGGAAGAAGACGCCTGCGCACTCTCCTGCTCCGGCGCTTCGTCGGAAGGCGCGGCGCCCTCCTGCGGCGGTTTCGGCGGATAGCCCCAGAAATCCTGGTAAATATTCGTAAAATTCCGGCTGGCGAGCTGATCGATCAGCTGATACTGCAGTTCAATGATCTCGTCGCGTTTATCCATCCTCGGTTTCCCCTTTCTTTGGTCAGCTGATCCCGTAGCCGCCGACCTTCTTAAAGAGAAGGCGGATCTCCGAGCGCAGCATGCGGTGTTCGTATAAGGCAAGCGCGGGATCCTTTTCGAGGATCGCCCGCGCGCAGTTCTGAACGTCGCTGAGCGTTTCCATATTCGTTTTCAGATCGGCGATTTTCAGCTTCGGCAGGCCGTGCTGTTCGTTTCCGAAGAAATTTCCGGGTCCGCGCAGCCGCAGGTCCTCCTCGGCGATCGTAAAGCCGTTGTTCGTCTGGCACATGATTTTCATCCGCGCCGCCGTCTCTTCGTTCTGGGCGTCGGTGATGAGGATACAGGTCGATTTCGCCTTTCCGCGCCCGACGCGCCCGCGCAGCTGGTGGAGCTGCGAAAGGCCGTAGCGCTCGGCGTTTTCGATCAGAATAATCACCGCGTTCGGAACGTCCACCCCGACCTCGACGACCGTTGTGGAAATGAGCAGATCGATTTCGCCCCTCGAAAAGGCGGTCATCACGGCGTTCTTCTCGTCGTTCTTCATCCTGCCGTGCAGCGCGCCGATCCGCACCCCGGAAAACGCCGGGCTTTCGCGCAGGAGCGCTTCGTATTCTTCCACACTTGCCATATCGCTCTCGCCCTCTTCGATCAGCGGGCAGATGATATAGCACTGATAGCCCTCGTCGATATGCTTTCTCAGGT
>JAEEGL010982265.1_pt1 | contig 18852 bp, 18 predicted proteins | sample 9134231 | NCBI WGS metagenome assembly JAEEGL01 (sample SAMN16246548, study PRJNA631951) | gut metagenome | biome: gut microbiome; feature: rumen; material: fiber-attached | host: Bos | place: Iran: Karaj | collected 2018-10 | reverse complement strand
TAGATACTTGACCTTGCATGGTATCTAATTTAATTAGTTCTAAGCCTTCTCCTTTAATTATTAGTGGTCCCATTGTTGTCTCCATAAAGAATTGTTCCTCATCAAAATTCTCTATTTTTTTTATTCCAGTAACTATTAAATTTTTTCTTTCATCAAGTGAGATTGAATGGTTGTAATTCGTTATTACATTTTCTATTTTATCCATATATTCCTCCATTAATTACTATGTAATAATGAATTTATATATGCAAAGAAAAAAGCCTAATGGCTTTTTATTCTTCTTCAGCTTCTTCGTATGCTTTAAGAATTTTTTCTTCGAACATAGCTCTTACTTCAGGATTTATAGGATGAACAATATCACGATGTACTGTTACTGCTTCTCCTTCTTCATTTTCTACTTCTCTTGATGTACTTGGCATTGCGATGAATAATCCATTCTTTCCTTCAATAATACGAATATTATGAATTGCAAGACCATTGTCAATAACAATAGAAGCTCTTCCTTTCATATGAGATCCTTCACGTTCTTCTTTTTTTACTCTTACAGATGTAATCTCCATTTGTTTCCTCCCCATAAAGTTGTTCAACTTTATATGTTAATCGTATAATAAATTTTAATAAAATGCAAACAATTTATATAAAAATTTGAAGATTTTTATTTATAACATCATTATAAGTGAATGATTTTATCATATTTGTCCCATCAATTTTGACTGTAAAAATTGATTTATAGGTATTTTCAATTATTCCATTGAACTCTTCTTTTTGGTTCCTAGATCCATTATATCTAAAATGAATTTTTCTATTTTTAAAATTTTCTATTTTTTCTTTAACCCTATTTATATTTATCTTAATCTCTCCTTAAAAAAACATATAATCTTACTAAATTATATGTTTATTTGTAATATTATTATTCTTTTTTTTAAATATTATTAGAAATTTCTATAAATACGTCTAAAGGTAAATATTCTGCTCTTACATCTATTGGTAAATTGTTTTTTAACAATATAGGTTCTATTTTTGTAAAATCATAATTTTTTAAATTATTTTTTAGTGTTTTTCTTTTTTGTACAAATGCATCTTTTATCAATTTAAAAAGTAATTCTTCGTTTTTTGATATATTTCGTTTTTCTTTTTTTGTAAAAGAAACTATTAAACTGTCAACATTTGGTTTTGGAAAAAAAGCATTTCTTGTTACTATAAATTCTTTTTTTATATTGAAATAATAATTAAGAAATACTGTAATTGAGGAGTAATCTTTTGTTCCTTTTGTTGCAGTAAATCTATCTCCAACTTCTTTTTGTACCATTAATACCATTTTTTCTACATCTAATTTGTCACTTATTATTTTGTTAATAATTGGAGTTGTTATGTAATATGGTAAATTAGCCATTATATAGAGTTTATCATATTCCTTGTTATTTATATCTTTTTTAATATCTCTTTTTAGAAAGTCATCTAATATTAATTCAAAGTTTTCATTATTAAATTTTTCTTTTAAAACTGATTCTAATTCATTATCTATTTCATATGCTAAAACTTGTGATTTTTTTATAAGTTCTTCTGTTAGTGCTCCAGCTCCTGGACCAATTTCTATTATTAAATCATCTTGTTTAGTTTCTGCAATGTTGGCTATTTTTTTTATTATGTTTTTATCTTGCAAAAAATTTTGTCCATATTTTTTTTTAAAATTGTGTTCTATCATAATAATACTCCTTTTTTTAGTTGTACTTGTTAACTATCTTTCTGGAATTTCAAAATCTATATAGTAAATATTTGGATTATCTTCTAAGATTATCATTGAACATGTTTCTTTTTGATATATAAAGTCTGAAGTCTTTGTATCACTTATAAATTTCTTATTATACTTATTTAATTGTACTTCCATCTTGTATTTAAAAACAGTTACTTTTTTATCCATTTCATCAATTTTAAATTTTACATATTTAAATGGAATATCTTTATATATTATACCTTCATTCATTAATTTTTTTAAGTTATTATATTTTTTTATTGGTCTTATAACAAATATATACAATAATATAATGAAATAAATAATATTAATTATTACAATGTATAATATATTATCTAACTCGAAAAAAATTTCAAAAACATTTAATGTAATAACAATAATTGGAATAATGAAAATTAAAGAAAAGGGAAATATAAGTAATAATGACATATCTTTTCTTATAAGTTTATCTTTAATCTTTTCGTTAAAGTATTTTTGAAATGTTTTACTTTGATTTATTTTTTTTGTCTTAGAACTATAAATATTTTCTATTTCTTCTGGCTTATATTTTTTCTTTTTACGTACTCCATCGCTTATTTCAATATCATAAGCTATCGCTGATACTATTATTGCTATAGTTATTAATATGATATAAGGTGAAGTGAACTTTAAATTCTGTATGCTAGCTGCTCCATTTAACATGAAATAGAAATGAACTAATATAAAAGCACGTGGAAATAACAGCTTTAATTGAGAACTATTCTTTTTGAAAAAAAGAATTTTGAAAAAGCAAGCATAAAAAGAAATCAGAATTAATAATAACAATAATATACTATAATTCATTGAAATATTTATTGAATTTTTTGAATTTAAAGATAAAATACCAATTGTTACTAAACCATAAATAATCAATGAAATAAATATATATTTATCGTATTTTATTTTACAACTTTTTATTTTTATATATGAAATAAATAGTGATATAAATAATAATATTAAAGATAAAGAAAAGAAATAGACATTTGTTATATTTCCAAACATATAAAATTCATTGGTTGATGGTTGTAAATTTGTATAAAATTTTATTATTTGGTTTGTTTTAGAATCATTTAGTTCTTCTAAAATTAAATTTGTAGCACTACCAATTATAGAATTATTATTCCTTTTAATATCGAAATTTCTTATTAAGCTTAATTCTAAGATGTTGTCTTGTGTGTTTTTATCACAATTATTAATTTTGAAATTAAAATAATTATAATTGGTATTTGTATTTTTTCTATAAACTGGATTATAATTTAATGCCATTAGCCCATAGTTTTTGTCATCTTTTATTTCAACAGTATACTTCAAGTAATAACTTTTATTACTATCTAAATATATTTCATATTTTTTCTCATTGAATTCTGAAGCGTGAATAACCTGCGAATTATTTGGTAATTCAAGAAAATTACTATCAATAGATATTACTTCATTATTAAATTTTTTTTCAAACACCTTATCTTCATTTAGTATTCCAGTAGTAAATTCTTCCTCAATAGAAACAGTTTTTTTGTTTATGATAGTAATAATTGTATTATATTTCTTTATTGTATAATCATAATTGTCATTAACTTCATTCTCTGACTTTTCTAGTGCTAAGGAAATATCAAACGGAAATACAAAAAGTAAAAATAATAATAAATATGCTATTTTCTTATTCATTTTATTTTCTCCTATCAAAAATATTATATCATTAAAAAAGATAAAGTTCAGTTATACTTTATCTTTATCTCTTCTTAGTAATTTCTAGTGTAATCATATTTCTTCCCATGTATCCTCTATCTATGACATTATTTCCATTTTCTACAAACAAATCTATTCTTTTGTCTCTATAACATGCTCCACATGTATCTAAAATTATACCAGGATATACGACACCATCAATTGTTAAATTAACTTCATCATAATACTTAAAATAGGTCCATCCTTCTCTTGTACCAAATCTCTTTTGTAGGTACGTTGTTGCTGCTGCAAGGACTAACTTGCCGTTATATGTATACCAACCTTTTTCATTTTTATCAAATTCCCATCTGCAAAAACCAGCTCCAACACAATCTCCAGTATTTAATTCATCATTTGCATAAAATGAAGTAAGTCTGTACTTTTCTATTGTAGGTAATGGAGTTTCAACAATTACTTCAGGAATTGGTTCTGGCTTTGGTGTATACTTGTCTAACATATGAGAAGATTGTAAAGATGTTACTCCAGAAATATTATATGTTGTTATTTTATTCGTTTTCCCAATACTTATTATTATTGAAAAGATTATAAATATATATAAAAGATATAAGGAACAATTTCTTAGTATCTTTAGAGTTTTTTGTTTTTTCATAAACTTACTTCCTACCTCTTACTAGTTTATGAAAAAATAATATCACATCTTTTTTATTTAGTCAATTTTGTCATTAAATCCTAAGTTAAATAAATCCTTAGCATTATTTGTCGTTATTTTTTCAATTTCTGATATTGGTAATTCTTTGCTTTTTGCTATTTCTTCAGCAATTAATGGTATATACTTTGACTCGTTTTTTTCTCCTCTATGTGGAACTGGTGCTAAGTATGGTGAATCTGTTTCTAAAATTATTTTTTCTAATGGTATGGATTTTATGGTTTCCTTTAGATTTGTATTTTTAAAAGTGATTACTCCTCCTATACCTAGATAATATCCTAAAGACAAGTATTGTTTAGCATTCTCTAAATTTCCAGAAAAGCAATGAATATCTCCTTTGTGTCTTTCTTCTTTTAATATATTATATGTATCTTGAAATGCATCCCTTGAGTGTACTACAATTGGTAAGCTTAATTCTTTTGCTATTTTAATTTGTTCTCTGAATAGTTGTTGTTGTTTTTCTTTATTCTCTTTGTCCCAATGGTAATCTAGCCCTATTTCACCTATTGCAACTACTTTTTTATTTTCTTTGGCTGTTATTTTTAATTCTTCTAAATCGTTACTAGTTGTGTTCAATACTTCACTAGGATGGTAACCAATGGCAAGATATATATTTTGATATTTATTTGCAATTTCTATGGATTCTTTTATACTTTTTTTATCACATCCACAGAGTATTAAATATTTGACATTTTCATCATTTGCATTTTTTATTACCATATTAATATCTTCATAATCATCTTTTGAAATATGACAGTGTGTATCAATATACATATTTTCCCTCCCAAAAAGAAGACATAATGTCTTCTTATTTAATACTTTCTATTTCTTCTAACTTTTTTTCTTTATCTATTCTTTGGAACAATGGTGATGGTGTAATTGTGTTATATTCTAAGTTATCTTTATATTTTTCTTCTTTATTGTCAGTATTAAGTTGTCTTAAAATTTCATTAGATGTTGACGGTAAAAATGGTTCAATATGGATAGCACAAACTCTTATTGACTCCAATAAGTTATAGATAACTGTTTGTAATTTTGATGTTTCTTTTTCATCTTTTGCTAATGTCCATGGTGTTGTTTCATCAATATATTTATTGCTCCTTCTTAAAACATCAAATATTTCATCAAGTGCTGCTCCAATTTCTAATTTATTCATTCTCTTTTCTACTTTATCAGCTAAATCATCTACTTTTGAAATTAGATCATTATCAAATTCTGTTTCGATATCAGATTTTTTTACTTTACCATTAAAATATTTATTTGCCATAGATATTGTTCTATTTACTAAATTTCCCAATACATTTGCTAAATCACTGTTTATCCTTTCAATAACTAAATCATATGTTATAGTTCCATCATTAGCAAAAGGGATTTCATGCAAAACATAATACCTTATTGCATCTACTCCAAATAGACTAACTAAATCATCAGCATACAATACATTTCCTTTTGATTTACTCATCTTGTCATTTCCAATTAGAAGCCATGGATGTCCAAATACCTGTTTAGGTAATGGTAAATCAAGTGCCATCAAGATAATTGGCCAATAAATTGTATGAAATCTTATTATATCTTTCCCTATTAGATGTAAGTCTGCTGGCCACCATTTCTTGAAGTCTTCAGTTGATCCATCTGGATCATATCCTATATTTGTTATATAGTTTGTTAAGGCATCAATCCAAACATATACAACATGCTTTGAATCAAAAGTTACTGGAATTCCCCAATTAAATGAAGTTCTAGAAACACATAAATCCTGTAATCCTGGCTTTAAGAAATTATTAATCATTTCGTTTTTCCTTGATTCTGGCTGAATAAATTCTGGATGATTTTCGATATATTCAATTAATCTATCTTGATATTTTGATAGTTTAAAGAAATATGCCTCTTCTTTTGCCTTAGTAACTTTTCTTCCACAATCAGGACAATTTCCATCTACTAGTTGACTTTCAGTCCAAAATGACTCACATGGAGTACAATATAAACCTTCATATGCCCCTTTATAAATATCTCCTTGATCATATAATTTTTTAAATATTTTTTGAACTATTTCTTCGTGATGTTTGTCTGTAGTTCTAACAAATTTATCGTATGAGGTATTCATTATATCCCATATTCTTTTTATTTCACTTGCTACTTCGTCAACATATTCTTGTGGTGTTTGTCCTTTTGCCTCTGCTTTTAATTGTATTTTTTCACCATGTTCATCAGTCCCTGTTTGAAAATATACATTAAAACCTTTTTGTCTTTTATATCTTGCAATTGCATCTGCTAATACTATTTCATATGTATTACCAATGTGTGGTTTTGATGATGTATATGCAATTGCTGTTGAAATATAATAATTTTTATCATTCATATTTTATCACTCTCCTAATTTTAATAATTTGATCCTCTATTAGTAAATTCATTAACTTCATCATCTGTTGTAAGATATTTTAAAAATATCCCCTGAATGATTTTGTCTCCTTTTTTTACTAAATAGTTACTATTTCCCTCATTTTTAAGCTTAATCCAAATATGTCCCTCATTATCTTTATTGTTATAATAATCTTTGTCAATTACTCCTACCTGATTACACATCCGTATATTATATTTAAATCCTTGACTACTTCTTAATATTAAAAACAGAACTTCATCTTCATTCATTATTGATTTTATTCCAGTAGGTATTTTCATTGTTTCACCAATTTTAATTTCGAAATCTTGTATAGCTTCAAAATCATATCCCGCTGCGTAAGCAGTTTCTCTTTTAGGAATATCATATGAATTATATAAACTTTTATCATCTTTTATATCTTTTTTAAATTGTTCATAAGATATTTTTTCAAATTTTCTCATTTTATCACCTCATAAAAAAAGATGGCATTAAAGGACGAGTTTTCCCGTGGTACCACCTTAGTTCATAGATATAATCTATCTCATAATTTAACGCATTTTTACGTATTTGCTTAAATATCAGCAAATCTATTCCAGAACCATTTTCAATATTTCACTATATCTTTTTTCACCATACAAGACTCTCTTTAATAGCTAGCTATATCTCTTTCCTTCACAACATTTAAATATGGCTGTATTGTATCATTATTTTTATTCTTTTTCAATAGTTGTCGTTTTATTTAAATCAAGATATTTATTAAATGATTCAAAAGACATATTTCTTAAAGATTCATCTCTAAATATTATTTGTTCTTTTACTCTAGATATGATATTATCCTTAAATAAAATATCTATTCTTGAATGAATTCTTTCGGATTGCTCTATAGTGCTCAATTTATATTTTTTTATAATACTTGGAGTAAATTTTGTTGTTATTTGCTCAATTATTCTCTTTTCAATTTCTGCATTAATAACAGCAGTTTCATCTTTTAATTCTAAGTAATATGACTCAATGTATTCATTACTTAATATATCTTCATTATTTTGCTTTAACAAAAAATTATTCTCTACTTTTTGCTTTTTTATTTCTATTTGTTCATTTACAATATCATTTATTTCTTTTCTTTCTTTGTATAAAGCTCCAAGTAATTCCTCTTTTTTATAGCTAATTTTTTCTTCGTTAAAATATTTTTTAAAGAATAAAAATAATTTATTTATTTCTAATGCTACACAATTATCTGTAGTATTTTTTAAAGTATCAAGATTTCTTTCCATTTCTAAAGTTAAGCTATTTTTAAATATTTCTTTGTTTTTATCTTTAAACATCTTGTTGATATCTATATCCATATATAACACCTTTTTCTATTTTATAAGATGATATTAGCAAATATTTGTTTTATAGTCAATTAATTAGTTCTTTTAATTCAATTTTACTAAGCATTTTTGTAAGAATGAAAACATAATTTTCTTCCAATCTGACTGTATCTAAAATTAATATTAAATGTTTATTTTTTAATTGAAATCTTATCATTTTAGATATTTCAAATGCATCCATAAATAATTTTTCACCATTTATTTTGTTGGATATATTTTCAGAAAAAATAACTTCAATTGAATTTCTTGTTTGGTGAACTTCTTCAACTTCAAATGTTTTAGCTAAACTTTCAAACCACTCTTCATACATATATGTTATTACTTTTTCATCAACTTTGCCAAATCTATCTTCAAGTTCCTTTTTTACCTCAAGTAATTTTTCATATGAATTTATTTCATTAATTTTCTTATGTATTTCTATTTTTAAATCTGTATCTTCAACATATTCATCACTAATATGTGTTTCTACATTTAGTAAAGGTTTTTCATCTTTTGTAGTTTCTTCTTCAATTGTTTCTCCTTTTAATTTTGCTACTTCTTCATTTAATATTTTTAAGTATAGCTCAATACCGATATTATCTATAAATCCTGCTTGTTCACTTCCTAGAATATCTCCTGCTCCCCTTATAGATAAGTCTCTTGTTGCAATTGAAAATCCACTTCCTAATTCGGTAAACTCTTTAATTACATTTAACCTTTTTATTGCAACTTCAGATAACAATTTACTCTTGTCGTACATAAGATATGCATACGCAATTTTATTACTTCTTCCAACTCTACCTCTTACTTGATATAGTTGACTTAATCCAAAATAATCTGCATTTAAAATTATTATTGTATTTACATTTGGAATATCAATACCTGTTTCAATAATAGTAGTACAAAGTAATATATCATATTCGTGATTAATAAATTGTATCATTCTTGTTTCAAGTTCATCTTTTGTCATTTGACCATGTGCTACAATTATTTTTGCTTCTGGCATTAATCTTTCTAACTCATATTTTTTTTCTTCGATAGTTTCTACTCTGTTATATAAAATAAACACTTGTCCATTTCTAGATAATTCTTTATATACTGCGTCTCGAATAATATGGGAATTTTCTTCAAGTACGTAAGTTTGAACTGGATACCTATCGACTGGAGGTGTTTCAATGAGAGACAAACTTCTTAATCCAGTCATAGACATTTGAAGAGTTCTTGGTATAGGAGTAGCTGTTAAAGTTAGCACATCAATGTTTTCTTTATATTCTTTTATTTTTTCTTTATGTACTACACCAAATCTTTGTTCTTCATCTACAACTAATAATCCTAAATCTTTTGGCTTTATATCATCACTTAATAATCTGTGTGTGCCAAATACTATATCTATTTTTTTTTCAGCTAGTTCATTAATTATTCTTTTTGTCTCTTTAGGAGATGTAAATCTATTTAATAATGCAATAGTAACAGGAAAATTTTTAAAGCGTTGAACTGCATTTTCATATTGTTGATTTGATAAAATTGTTGTAGGACATAGATATAGAACTTGTTTTCCGTCATTTACAGCTTTAAACATTGCTCTAAATGCAACTTCTGTCTTTCCATATCCAACATCGCCACATACTAACCTATCCATTGGCATAGATGATTCCATGTCTTCTTTAATTTGTTTTGTTGCAAGCAATTGATCCTTTGTTGGAGTATATTGAAATTCATTTTCAAACAATTCTTGTAGTTCATCATCTTTTCTAAATTTATGCCCTTGTTTCATTTCTCTTATGGCATATAATTTCAATAGTTTTTCTGCAATATCTTTAACTTTGCTTTTGACTCTAATTTTTGTTTTTTCCCATTCTGTACCACCTAATTTGTTTATTTTAGGTGAAACTCCTTCTTTTCCACTGTATTTACTAATTAATTCAATTTTTTCAACTGGAATATAAAGCTTATCTTTTCCTTGATACAAAATTTCTAAATAATCTTTTAAAATATTTCCTTGTGATAATGTTTTAATCCCATTATAAATTCCAATACCATGAAGACTATGAACAATATAATCACCAATCTCCAAATTATTAATATTTTTTATCTTTGTTGAATATTTGAAATTTGTTTTGTATTTTGATTTATTTGTATGTTTGTTAAATAATTCATTTTCTGTTAATAATACTACTTTATTGTATATAAATCCCATGTTAAAATCTTTTTTAATTATATTTATTGTATTTAATATAATATTATTTTCCGTCGTTAAAATATATTGATTTGTTAAATATTTAGTAAAACTTCTAATTTGAAAATCTTTTAAAGCAATGATAACAGTATATCCAGATTCCACTTTTTGAAATAAGAATTTATTAATCTGTTCAATATTTTCATTAAATTTTTCAATTTCTTTTAATGTAAAATCAATTACATTTTTTTTGTCAACTTCATCAATTATGTTATTAATTGTGTTGTAATATATCACTTTATCGCTTTTAAAGTCATATAAACTGTACATATAGTCATCTGTAAAGTTATCATCTTTATCTCTTCTATATTCTTCTATTTGATTAATCAGTGTTTCATAACTAATCTTAATTTGGCTATAATTTTTAAAAATTGTTATTGGATGATTTAAGTAATCATATAATGATTCTATATTTCCATTAGCTTCTTTTTTTAAGTATTTTTGATTTTTATTATCAGATTCATTTGTATTTCCTGTTATAAATTCAGTATTAGGAAAAATTCTGCAATTTTTTATTTCACTTATTGCTTTTTGATTATCTTCATCAAATATTCTTATTGAATCTATTTCATCCCCAAAAAATTCTATCCTAATAGGGTGTTCAAATTGAATTGGAAACACATCAATAATAAAACCTCTAACTCCTAATTCTCCTGTTTTTGTTACTAATGTCTCTCTTTCATATCCTAATGTAGTTAGTTTTTTTATTAGTTCTTCTCTTGTTATTTCATCTCCAACACTTAAATTAATTATTGAATTAATATAATTATCTTTTTTTGGGAGATATCTTAAATACCCATTTAAATGCGTTATAACTATTTTCTTTTCATTATTAATTATTTTATTAATAGTTTCCAATCTTGTAATTTTTAAATCCGGACTAATTGCAATTGATTCAGTTGTCAAAAAATCGTCCATTGGAAATAAATAATTCTTATTTGTGTAGGATGAAATAAAATTATTCAATAAATTTGCTTCATATAATGTTGAAGTTACTATTAAAATATTTTGATTAGTTTGATTAAACAATTTATTAACATACAATGAAAAGAATTCGTCGTTTAATCCGACCAATCCTATTTTTTTCTCTTCGCTAATTGTAATTAAATCATTGAATAAGTCCATGTCATCACCTTTAATTTTGATTATATTTGCACATTAACTTTTCAAAATTCATTTCAAAATAATCATCTAGTAAATTATTAATTTTGATTTTTAATTCATCTAAACAATCTAATTCTTCTTTTTTAAATTTTCCTAGCACATAATCTTTTGTGTCGATTAATTTGTTTTTTGATATTCCTATTTTTAATCTTTTAAAATTTTCAGTATTCAGATGAAGAATTATATTTTTTAAGCCATTATGACCTCCACTTGATCCAGCCATTTTTAATTTAATTCTTCCAAAATTAAGATCTAAATCATCATTTATTATTAAAATATCATCTATATTTATTTTATAAAAATTAACATACTTTTCAACCACTTCTCCAGACAGATTCATAAATGATAACGGTTTTAATAATATAACTTTTTCACCATTTATAGTTGTTTGAGCATATAATCCGTTGAATTTTTCTTTATTTATTTTTATGTTATGTTTTTCAGCAAAAAAATCTAATAAAATAAATCCCATGTTATGTCTAGTATTTTCATATTCGTTACCTGGGTTTCCCAATCCTACTATTAGTTTCATATTATCTCCTTTCATGAAATAAATCTGTAATTTCTTCTTTATAATCACCATTTTGATTGTGAACTATTAGAGGTGGTAATATTTTCAATCCTATATTTCCATTTTTTCTTCCTTCTATTAGTACCATATTTGATTCTGTTTTTTCTTTTGGATAAATTAGCTGAATTCTTTTTGGCTCTATGTTATTTTTTTTAAATTCCTCTATTATTTCTATTAATCTGTCTGTTCTATGAACCATGGCAAAAATTCCATTATTATTAAGAAATTTTTTTGCAATATATACTATTTCAGCTAGTGTAATCTCTTTTTCATGTCTTGCTATAGTTTTTTGAATACAATCATTCATATTTGACTTTTCATTAATTTTAAAATAAGGCGGATTTGATACAATTACATCAAATGAATTAGGTTCAAAATATTTATCTAAATTTTTCATATTATCGTTGATTAATGATATTTGTTCTTCAAGATTGTTTATTGTAATGGATTCCTTTGCTAAGTCAAATATTTCTTTTTGAATTTCAATTCCATAGATTTTTGCATTACTTCGAGTTGATAAAATCATTGGAATTGGAGCATTACCAGTTCCAAGATCCAAAATTTTTTTTGTATTTTTCCTTATAGTTACAAAATTCGGTAATAATACCGAATCTAGTGAAAAATTGAAATAATCTTCATTTTGAACAATTTTCATATTTTTATAATTTAATAAATCATTTATTACTTTCATTTTTAATATACTCTACTTCAATTTGTGTTTTATCACTTTTTTCTAATGTAATTTTTTTATTTAATACATTATGAGATACAACTTTTCCCTCAACATCATTTATCTTTATTTTAGTTCCAATTGAAGGGTAATCTTTTTTTAGTTCTGTATAAGTGTCATCTTCATATTTTAGGCAACATAATAGTCTTCCACATATTCCATTAATTTTAGTTGGATTTAATGATATATTCTGATTTTTTGCCATATTAATGGAAACACTATTAAAATCATTCAAAAATGTACTACAACATAAAATCCTTCCACATGGACCTATTCCACCTATTTCTTTCGCTTTGTCTCTTACGCCTACTTGTCGTAATTCAATTCTTGTTTTATATATAGAAGCCAGTTTTTTTGCAAGTTCACGGAAATCAACTCTTTCATCCGCAATAAAATTATATACTAATTGATTTTTATCTAATGTGAAGTTACAATCTATGAATTTCATATCTAATTTTAGTTCATTTGCAATTGTTCTTGCTTTTTCAAGTGCAGTTCTACATATTTTTTTGTTCTCTTCGAATTTTTTTATATCTTCTTTTGTAGCTATTCTTAGTACTGGTCTTAAAGGTGTTACAATTTTTGAGTCTGGGATTTCAATTATGTCAGTTACTGCAGTACATAATTGTATTCCTCTTTCAGTTTCTAAAACTAGCTTATCCTTCTTTTTAATATCTAATTTATTTCTTGAAAAATAATAAATTCTATTACTTCCTTCGAAATTAATACCTACTACTTCATTCATTGAAATTCAACTCCACTCATTATTATAATTAATTTATCTATTAATAACTTTATATTAGGATTATATTTTAATTGTTCAATACATATATTAATTCCATTTATTTTATTTTTTAGTTGAATATTTGTATTATTTTTACTTATATATTCTATTTTATCAATTCTTAAAGGAAAATACTCTACTTTATTTGTAATTTTATAATATAAAGCATCGCCATATATGTACAACAAATTGTTCAAAAATTCTTGTATAAAAGATCTATCTGATAGTCTTTTTGTATCAATTATATTTTGATAAGCTATTGCTTCTTCTTTGTTCTCTTCTATGTTTTTGACGAAATTAAACATGTATTCAACATATTCTTCATCATAATTGCTAAATCTATCTATTGGTATATAAAATCTTATAAGTTGGCATCTAGAAACAATTGTTTTTAATAATTTTTTTTTATTTTCTGTTAAAAAAATAGCTACAATGTCTTCTTCTGGTTCCTCTAAAAATTTTAATAGTTTGTTTGAGGCAAAATCATTAAGCTTCTCTGAATCATCTATAACATATATTCTTTTGCTACTATTTATTGATTTAGTTTTATACTTATTTTTTAAATTTTCAATTTCATCAGTTTTTATTATATTTGATGATGAATTTATAAAGACTAAATCATTATTTTTAATTAAATCATCTATTGTTATTTTTGTTTCAAAAGATAATATTCGTTTTATTAACTCGTATGCTAAAATTGTCTTTTCTTCAAAATTCGTTTCTATTAAATATGCATGATTAATATGATCCTTTTTTATGTACTTTTCTAGTACTGAATTGAATTTATCTATTATTTCAATATTTTCAGTCATTTTATTACCCCCAATAGAATAATTTAAATATTAACACTAACAAAAATAATCCTGGAGTATCTAATAATGTTATAATGCCAACAGTTATATAATTTATTGGAATCATCAAACTATAAGTTACAGCAATTAAATTATATGTATATAGTAATAAAAAAGAGAAAATAATCTTTTTTGCAATTTTTTTCATAACTCACCTATTAGATTTTATGAAAAAAGAAAAAAGCTATTCTATTTCTTTTCTATCATTTAGTGCTCGTTCTAATGTCATAGAATCAATATATTCTATATCAGTACCAATTGGCACTCCACTTGCAATTCTTGTTACTTTTATATTCATGCCTTCTATTATTTTTTTTATGTATAATGCTGTTGTTTCTCCTTCAACACTAGGTTTAACAGCTATTATTATTTCTTCATATTTTGATTTCTGAATTCTATTTATTAATTTATCTATCCCAATATCATCTGGATCAATTCCATCAAGTGGTGATATTAATCCATCTAAAACGTGATAATCTCCTTTATATGTCCCTATTTTTTCAAATAAAAATATACTTTTTGGGTCTTCTACTACACACATTACTTTTTTATTTCTAGTAATATCGCTACATAAATCACATATTTCTTTATCAGTAATTCCATTACATATTGAACATTTTCTAATTTTTTTCTTAGCGCTTTTTATTGAATCAGAGAAAAAAGTTGTTTTTTCTTCATCTTCATTAATTAGAAAAAATGCTAGTCTTTCTGCTGTTTTCTCTCCTATTCCTGGTAATAGTTTAAAACTTTCAATTAAATTCTTTAAACTTTCTGGATACATTAGAATAATCCTGGCATCATATTAGAATATTTTGACATTTTTTTCTCGCGTAATTCATCTACTTTTTTAAATGCATTATTTAGTGCAACCATTATCATATCTTCTAATATTTCTAAATCATCTTTCTCTAAATTTTCTTTATTTTCGATTGTAATAGAAATAATTTCTTTTTTACCATTTACTTTTACTTTTACTAGTGAACTTTCACCATCAAATTCAGTTTTTTCAATTTCTTCCTCTTGCTTTTGCATATCTTTTTGTATATTTTGTGCTTGTTTCATAAGTGCTTGTATATTCATGCTTTTTTCTCCTCTCATTCATCAAATAATTCTTTTGCTTTTTCTTTTAATGATTTGTGTTCTTTTTCTTGCTTGTTTTCTTCAACATATTTAAATTTCTCTTTATTGTTTTTGTATTCTTCAGTATATTGTTTCCATTCTTCTTCTGATAAACAAATTACTTTAACTTTTATGTTGAAAGCTTTTTCTATTATTTTTTCAACATTTATTGTATCATCATTTATTTGATTTGCTAATCCTTTTAGTTTTGATAATAATATTATATTAGTATTACTAGCTGCCACAGGCAATATATCTGATGATAATATTCTTGCTATATTTCCAAATTCTTCATCAAAGGCATAATCTTTTATCAAATTCCAGTTTTTTCGTATGTTAGAAATGATATCTTTTTGTGGATTATAAAGTGTATTACCAACTCTAATTTCTTTTATGTTTATTTTTTCATTAGTCTTTTTATTATTTTCTTCTATTTCATTTACTTTATTTTTTTCTTCGTTTTTAATTGTTTTATTGTCTTCTTCTATTTTTTTATTAGAAGAATCAGAAATTAGATTATTAATTAGATACGCTTCAAACAATATTTTTGGATTTTCCGATTTTCCCATAATCGTTACTAAATTATCAAATTCAATGATAAAATCACATGTTTTTTTATCATATTGTTTTGAATTTATCATTTTATTTCTTAAATAATCAATTAAACTGTTTAACACGGATATCAAATCATATCCTTCATCAAAATAGCTATTAATCTTTTCAATTGCTTCATCTATTTTCTTCTCTTTAATTATGTTATAAAAAGATATAAGCTCATTTTCTGATACATTTCCAGAGATTTCTTTTATTGTGTTTTCATTTATTTCATTTTTAGTATATGTCGTTGCTTTTTCTAATAAACCAATTGCATCTCTTAGTCCACCATTTGAATATCTTGAAATTTCTTTTAATCCTTCATTTGTAATTGATATTTTTTCTAAATTGGCAATTTCACTTAATTTATTAATCATTGATTTATCATCAATCTTTTTAAATTCTAAAGTTTGACATCTTGAAATAATTGTTAATGGAACTTTTTGTAGTTCTGTGGTTGCAAGTATAAATACTGCATGCTCAGGTGGTTCTTCTAGAGTCTTTAGTAGTGCATTAAATGCCCCTATAGACAACATATGAACTTCATCTACTATGTACACTTTGTATTTTAATTCTGTTGGAACAAAAGATATTTTGTTTTTTAATTCTCGAATTTCATCTACACCATTATTTGATGCTGCATCTATTTCTATTATATCTATACAATTTTGTTCTTTAGAATTAAGACAATTGTCACATTTTTCACATGGAATACCTTCGATTGGATTTTCACAATTAATTGTTCTTGCAAAAATTTTTGCAATTGATGTTTTTCCTGTACCTCTTGGCCCAAAAAATAGATATGCGTGAGAAATATGTTGATTAATTATAGCATTTTTTAGTATTTGGACAGCAATTTTTTGTCCAGCTACTTCATTAAAGTTTTTGGGACGATATTTTCTATATAAAGCTTGATATTTCATCATTTCACCCCTATTGGTATTATAACACGTTTAACCTTTATTTTTTTATTATTTTTTTACTTTTTGTTGTATTATGTTATAAAATCACACCACAAAAAGCATATACAATAGCATATGCTTTTTTTGATTGATTAATTTGATTAAATGCATTTATTATTTGTTATTTATTATTTTATATTATTTATTATTATTTTATATTATTTATAAATTCTCTAGTAATCATCATTTGGCCACAATGATGATTACTAAATTCCGGAATTTTATTACGAGAATTTATATTTATTGTTTAACTATTTTAATATTTTACTAATTTACTATTAATAATTATTTTGTTTTTACTTGTGATTCTAATTTATCTTTTGCTAATTCTTTATTTCTCATTACTGTAAATATTTCTTTATTAACTTCATCTCTTACAAAATGATAATGTTCACCATACATTCTTGCGCAGAAGTATAACTCATCTGGGCACTCTTGCTTTTCAAAATCATCTCTTAAAAACCATTGATTTTGTCTTAATTCATCAGGTTTAAAATATTCATCTAATGATTTATAATCATAATTTTCGTACATATAATCTGTTTGGAAATCCATTACTTCATTTCCATATATTTTTAATTCTGAATATCTTGCACCCATTGATGCTTCATACAATTGAGATTCTTGTTCTTCTGAATTTAAATGAGTCAAATGTTTATGAGCTTCCATAAATTCTTCATTGCTTCTTATTGTATCTTTTGTTAAATTATATTCTTTATACCATTTTTCGAATAATTCATGCATATCTTCTTTATCAAATGCTTCAGCACATAATACTGATGCATCGATATAATTTTCCATTCCACTTATTTTTCCTTCATAATACTCTCTTTGAATTTTTCCTTCATTATAATCGTTGATTGTATTAACAAGTCTATTGTAATAATTAATGTTTTTCCATCCTGATCTATCCATTTCTGGTATTCCATCTGGATCAAACATATCAGTGTCTGCTATATACCCTTTTTCAATTAACTTTTCTGCTAATTCATCACTAATATAATCATAATTAGTTATGAAATATGTAGCAAGTACATCCTCGATCATGTGCTCATAATCAATATACTTATTCAATTCTTGATATGCAGCTAATGCACCATTTTCATATTCTTCTAAAGACATTTCATAATGTTGTCTTTCTGGTTTTGAATTCAATAATGATGCTAGTAAATCTGCAGATGAATTTGTTTCAACTGTTTGACTTATTTCAGTTCCAGATTCACTTTTATTTGATTCTGCATAGGTTGTCCCCATAATTGGAGTACTTGCTAGCATTGTTGCTAACATTGTTGCACCAGTTCTTTTTGCTAGTTTTGGATGTTTACCTACAAAGTCTAATACTTTATCGTATATTTTTATATTTTCCATTTTTTTACCTCTTCCCCTATTATTTATTTATATCTAGTAATCTAGTTCTTCCAGTTCTATTGAATCCTTGTGCTTTTAACATTGAATCATATTTATCGATTGACCATCTTGTCTCAACACTTCCACCTTCGCAGCTTCTTGTTGAATATCTATAATATGTAACTTCAACTTCTTTTTCTACTATTTTTGTACATTTATTATCATTTAAAGTATATCCGTCAGGACATATTTCTTCTTCTGTTTTATCAGCTTCTTTTGCACAAACATCGCATACAGGTTTAACACATTTAGTTCCAACTAATGTATATCCATCATATTTATCGCAGTTATATGTTGGTTCATTTTCATCCGCTGGTTTCTCATCTATTGTTTTTTCTTCTTTAATACATTTATTTTCTTTTAATGTATATCCATCATATTTATCGCAATTATATGTTGGTTCATTTTCATCTGCTGGTTTTTCTTCTGTTACTGTTGATTCCTTAACACATTTGTTTCCTACTAATGTATATCCAGAATATTTGTTACAGTTATATGTTGGTTCATTCTTATCTGCTGGTTTTTCATCTGTTACTGATGAT
>JAEEGL016868027.1_pt1 | contig 18853 bp, 14 predicted proteins | sample 9134231 | NCBI WGS metagenome assembly JAEEGL01 (sample SAMN16246548, study PRJNA631951) | gut metagenome | biome: gut microbiome; feature: rumen; material: fiber-attached | host: Bos | place: Iran: Karaj | collected 2018-10 | reverse complement strand
AGGAAGAAGACCCGGCATGACGCCTTCCCCGAGCAACTGGAGTTCCAGTTCCAATAGGCGACACTCGCCATGCCCCGCCTCCTTCCTCGGACATTCGCATGCCCGCCACGCCTCCTTTTCAAAAAATGGGGGATAAGCCTGGAAGATCCGCGCCATTTGCTTTTCTGAAAACTTTTTGTATAATGGTAGAGTATTTGTTGCGGGTGAGAAAAAGGATCCCGTGTTCATTCTTGAGAACTGGCGTAAAAAAGCAGACATCTATGGAAACGGAAAACCATTCTAAGTTGAGGCAAAAAAGGACTGTCCTAGTCGCAGTCCTGGGGACTTCGCCGGCCGTCTTGACGGAGACGGTCTGGGCGCTGGCCCATCTTGACAATCCCGTGGTTCCAGACGAAGTTGTCGTCATCACCACCACAGGCGGGGAGCAGGCCCTCAAAACGCAGCTCTTTGGCAAGGCGAATGGCTGGGGACGGCTTCTCACGGCGTTGAATAGAAAGAAGATCGCCATAGAGGGGCGTCTGGCCTTTGGCGATACGCAGCGCTCCATCAGGGTGCTTGCCGATCGCTTTAGGCAGCGCAACCTTCAGGACATCGCGACGACTGACGACAACGCCCAGGCGGCGGATGACATTCTGGAAATCCTCAGGGGATACACGGAGGATCCCGGGACCCAGGTCTATGCCTCCATAGCCGGCGGACGCAAGACCATGAGCGCGCTCATGCTTTCCTGCATGAGCCTGCTTGGCCGCAATGGAGACCATGTCCTTCATGTTCTGGTGAACGCGCCCTTTGATGGCGGTGTCGAACCCGTCTTCCTCTTTCCGGAGCGCGGAGTCCGCTACACGCCGCGCGGAGGTGGATCCGCGTTGTCGGCCAAGGATGCGAAGATTTCGCTCATTGACCTGCCGTTTGTGAAGACGCGTGGCTGGTATCAGGACAAGTTCAAGGCCCTTCCACCGCGCTACAGCGACCTCGTGCGCGCCGCGCAGTCCGCCGGGCCGGAGGCGACGGTGTCTAAGCCGATGCTGCGGTTCGACCTGGACGACGGGGCCCTTTTCGTCGATGAAGATTGCGTCAGGCTTTCACCAGTCGAGTTTATCACACTTGCCACGGACATTCTTCTCGCTCCGAAAGACCTTGCCTCTACCCTTGTCAAGATACATGGCCGCTCTGGCGGCGACTTCGGCTGGCTGGGCGACTTCGCGAGCGGCTATGCCGGGGGAACCAAGTTTGAGCGCATGTCGTCTGCCAAAGCTGATCTCACGCGCGCCAGATCATCCCTTCGCACGAAGCTCCGGAAGGTGCCTTTCCTGGAACCCTTCGTTGACGCCCTTGTCCCGCGCGGGAGCAAACATGGCTTCTGGCCCGAGGCGCGGATATCTGCGGACATCCCGAAGTTCAAAAAGAAGGTCGGGATGGGGTAGAATGGTTGCCATGAAAAACGGGATTCTCATCGGCAACACCTTCCCCTTCGCGCTCCTCCGGCGCGATGCCAACATACGCACTCTCTCCATCGACGCGCTCCGCGTCGCTCTTTCCGGTTCTGAAATCTTTTCCTTTTGGGGGCACGAGAATACCCGCGCCGCTGCAGAATCCCTCCTCGGCGTCCCGCTTCGCCCGACAACTGAACGCCCCGCCCTCGCGCTCTCGCCAGACGCCCTTCCAATGCTCGACGGCCGCGTCTTCCGCACCTGCTTTGTCTTCGCCCCGGACTACCGCCCCGGCTACCGCCCCGCCATCGGCGAGGAAACCTCCCCCTCCGACATTCTCGGCTGGCATGCGCTCCGCATCGACTGGCTCTAACCCAACAACCCGAAAGGGCATCACACATGAACGAAAACCAAACATCTGCCATTGGCGACGGCACTAAAGACCTCCTTGTATTCCAGCTAGGGCCGGTTCAGGAGTTCATTGCCCAGGCCCGCTCCACACGCGACCTGTGGTCTGGCTCATATCTTCTCTCATGGCTCGTCGCAAAGGCAATCATAAAGTTGATTCGCGAGGGGGTGACCACCGAGAAGGATGTTATTCTTCCATCTGTGGCAAACAGCCCTCTCATCCTTGCATTGCTTAATGGCCCGGATGGAATTGACGCTGAAAAAGCGCTCACACCTAATCTCCCCAACAAATGTCTTTTCCTTGTTCCTTCAGGATTGGGTGCCAAATGCGCAGCTACAGCCCGTGAGACAGTATTGACCGAACTTGCCCAAATGGGAGACTCCGTTTTCATGTGGCTTCAATCAAAGGGTCTTCCCGATGCGGAAAAACTGCGGTTTTACGCCCAGCTTCGAGCATTCCCTCAAATCACATATGCATGGACACTCTGGGGAGAGAAAGAGGATTGGTCCATTGCCTACGAGCGTGTAGAAAAGCAACTGGCAGCCCGTCGCAATGTCCGTAACTTTGCACAGTGGTATGGTGTCGCAGACCTTCCAAAGGATTCTTTGTCCGGGAAGGAGGAAGTCATCGGTGATGAGACGTTTTGGCATGGTCTCCGTCGACAGGATGAAGATTTGTCCGATGAGGAGCGCGGAAAACTCCTCTTCAGCGCCCCAGGACACGCATACGGCGCGATAAATCTTGTCAAGCGCCTGTGGATGCATGCCGCAGGGGACGAAGACGATCATCGCCCATCCTATCTTGCAGATGCGCTTTCAATGGGGACTGGACGCGTTTGGGACGAATTAAGAATACCTTCCATACCGGAAATCGCTATGAGAAACCGCGAAGCGGATAACCCCGAGAAACCCGTTACCGACTCGAAGAACGGTTATGTCGCGGTTCTTGCGTTCGACGGTGATCGTATGGGGAAAAAAGTCTCCGAGTGTAATCGCGCACCTGCGGGTCTTCAAGCCTTCAGCGGAACACTCTCCCGCTTCGCTCTCGATTTCGCGGGCAAAACCGTGCGGAAGTACGATGGCCATCTCATCTACGCCGGCGGCGACGATGTCCTCGCAATTCTTCCTTCAACAACGGCGATTGCCTGCGGCAAGAAGCTCCAAGAAGAATTCAAGGTAGTCCTTGGGAAAGACGCCACCGCCTCTTGCGGCATCGCCGTTGGACACAAGAATGCACCACTTCAGATGCTCGTCACTGAAGCCCGCAAGATGGAGCATGCCGCCAAGGAGACATATGGCCGCAATGCCGTCGCCATCGCTCTCTACAAGCGTTCGGGCGAAATCATCGAATGGGGTGCGAACTGGGGAAGCAAGGGCCTTGATCTCATGTCGAACATCACCAAACTCGTTGGTGAGAAGAAGCTCAGCGGGCGCTTCCCCTATGCCCTTGCCGAGTTACTTGCTCCCTATGACCTTGGAAACAAAAAGCTCACAATCGATCCGGATCGCATGATGGCGATTATCCGAAAGGAGGTGGCCCACGTGCTGTCCCGCCAAGGAGAAAAACTTGGCGAAGCCGGACAGAAGAATCTTTTGGTCGAGATATGTGGCGAAGAACCAGGAGAAGATACTGAAGCGGCAATTGGAGGTTATCTTGGAGAGTGCAATGGGCGCCTCGGCTCGTTCATTGACCTCTTCTTGGTCGAGACCTTCCTGAACCGCGCCCGCAACGAAGAATAGCGTATAAGGAGAACCACCCATGTCACTTAAGCCTTTTGAACTAATTCCCCGAGACGTGCTTTTCCTCCGCGACGCGCGCCCGATGGAGGCCTCCGATGCTGGACTCGGTGCCAACTGGCCGCGCCCCGACCAGCTCTATTCCGCCATTCACCATGCCTTCCTCTCCCGCTGGCCAAACCACCAGGACTGGGAGGGTGAAGGGCTGCATGTATTCCGCGACAAGCGCCTGGAGGAGTATCGCGGTCGCAGCAAGGACAAAAACTCCGATTCCTCGCTCCGGTTCGGCGCGCTGAAGACCATTGGACCTTTTCCGTGCCGCAGAAAGACTGGCGACAATCCAGAGGAACGTGATGTTTTCCTTCCATGCCCCCTTGATTTAGGCATGGAACTCATCGAATGCAAAGGAACCGATCTTCCGGCCCCATTGACTTTTGCTTTTTCCCTTCGCCATGAAGTCAAGGCATCACTTCCCAAGTGGATTTCGCAGGATGAATACCGCAGATACTTTGAAGCGGCACCCGAAAGCTATTTCACACGTGAAGGAGAAGACTGGAAGTTTGTCCCGCCGACGCAACCCGATCCCGAACTCTACGGTGCCGACCGCAATATCGGCATTGGCACGGACAGGGATTCTGGCGCGACACGCAAGGGGGCATTTTACCAGGCCGAGTATCTTCGCCTCTCCCAGGATGTCACGATGGCTTTCATGGCGGAATGCGTGCAAAAAGGGCGGCATGTTCAAACGTCGCAGGATATTTTCTCCCTCCTGCCGAAACACGAACAAGTCGTCTTCGGCGGACAGCAGGGCGTATGCATGCTTTCTCCCATTGAAGGCGACCTCTTCCCAGATCTGAACCCCGCCATCACGACGCCATGGCTCCGCTGGACGCTCCTCTCCCCCGCCGTTTTCAATGCGGGCTGGCTTCCCGGTTGGGTTGACGGCGCAACGGGCGCTGTGCAGCTTCGGGCTCCGGTCGAACGACTGCCGGGCGAGCGACGCGCCGACTGGAAGGTTCGCCAGAACGACCAGCCGTTGCTTCCCGGACGTCTCGTCGCGGCCCGTGTCGGCAAACCCGAACCCTTTTCCGGCTGGAGCGAGGCGAAAGGCAAGCCGAAGCCAACCCTCCTCGCCGTCCCCGCTGGCTCCTCCTACGTTTTCAAGTGCGAAAGCACCACGGAGGCGCAAACCCTCGCTCAGGCCTTGCAACCCCCCACCCCCCGCAGCGATCTCTTCGGGGAAAAGGGATTTGGCATTGGAGTCTGCTCCTCAATGCAGCCACCAGAAGCAACCATTTTGTAACCTTCACCATTAACCTTAACCCACCCGAAAGGAACTAACCATGAAAACCAGCATTCTCAGCATTTTCACCCGTTCGCCGCTCCATGTCGGCGCTGGCGCGTCTGTCGGCACGGTTGACCAGCCAGTCATCCGCGAACGCGCAACTGGCTATCCGGTAATTCCCGGCTCCTCCCTCAAGGGCGTGCTTGCCGATCTCTTCATGAAGGAGGGCGAAGACGTCGGGCATGACTACGTACGAATCAAGGGAGGTCGCGCATGGAGACTGTTTGGGGATAACTCCAACAAAAACGGAGAGGCTTTTGCCGGTGCCCTGCTTATTGGCGAAGCAAAGCTCTTGGCTTTTCCTGTTCGCTCTGCGCGCGGCTGTTTCGCGTGGATAACGAGTCCGCTCGCACTTCGGCGCTTTGTTCGTGACAACAACAAGTGGACATTTACCGTCCCCGACGTCCATCAAGGCCATGCGGTGGCCACCAGGCAATCGGAGGTCATCATAGGCAATCATGTCGTGCTGGAAGAGTTCTCCCTTGAAGTGGGGCAAGAAGGCATTTCCACTGATATTCTCGGGGCGTTGGAGTCGTTAAGCGATGATATCATCTGGAAGAGCGTTGTCCGGAGATTGGTCATCCTCTCAGAAGACGAATTCTCCTATTTCGTCCGCAACAATTGCGAGATTGCGCAGCACAATCGCATTGACGACGGCAAGGGCGTGGTTGACGAGGGTGCCCTCTTCAATCAGGAAAACGTCCCGTCTGAGACACTCTTTTACGCGGTCATCAACGCTGGTGAATCAAGGTCGACGGACAGTGAATCGGCAGATGCGAAGCCGCCGGTAAAGCCACCGCTGGATGTGCTGGCCGATGAGCTTTCCTCGCAATCCGTCGGGAACCTTCTCCAGCTTGGCGCCGACATCACCACCGGCCTAGGCTGGTGTTCGGTCAAATTTTCCATCAATGGCTAGACAAGGAGCTTTTCATGAAGAATCTTGATCAGAAACGTGCGTCAAACGCCGTTGAGTGGGCTCCGGAAATTCCCGATGGCGAAGGCGGAAGCAAGGCGATCACCAAGAAAGTTACCGCCCAGATCATGCAGAATGGTTTTCTCGGTGCGATGGCTTTCGCGATAGGGGATGAGGGAGCTTATCTCGTGGTCTTTCAGGGAATCATCAACCACTTGAACGATTGCGGCCTGATGTACGGGATTACCTCAACAAAGCCGAAGGAGTTTTTCAAACAGCTTTGCAAGGATGAAAGCGACGATGCATCGCTAAAACTCCGCGCCATCACGGAGGAGGCAATGGCCTATCTGTCCTATCTTCGTCGCTTTGCATCCTAACAGGAGGCATCTTTATGGCTACATTCTCCTCTCATCCAAATTGGAATGGCAGCGGGCCGCGTGGCAATGGGCCGCGGAATGATCGGGGCTTCTCGCCTCGCGGGCAGAATGGCGGATTCCGTCAGAATCGCCCACGCGATGGTGGCAATGGCTGGAAGCAGCGGGGTGGAGGGGCCAACTTCACCCATCGTGAAGCCAAGGTGCCCGAAGACTATGTCACGGTGCAGGATACCGTCGTAAAGATCCTTGGCGGTGATTCGTTTCCGAAATGTGAGTCGCCATCTCTTCGATTTGGCAAGTATGTGAAGTTCTACGACAAGAGCGTAAAGGATGGAAAACAGCGAGAGATTACGGCGGCAGTGAGACTCCACAACAATGGCGGCTTCCGCTGCCCCGTCTTCAATCCCCCCGGGGCCGTCACACCGCTTGTCGCAACCCTTCGAAGCCGATTGATCATCAACCAGGCGGGAGGCATCCTCGAAAATGCCGGCATCTCCATCCACCCTCATTTTGGAGCACCGTTCCTTCCCGGCAGCGCCGTCAAGGGAATCGCCCGGCACGCGGCTTGGCAGGAATGGGAAAATGCGTCTGGCGACCGAAAGAAAGCTATCGCCGAAGAAATCGCCGAAACATTCGGGTACCCGACTGGCGATGCGGCCTTGGACGCAGCCTTGGCCAATGGACGAAAAGAGCGCGAACTTAAAAGGCGGTCAGGTTCCATATCCTTTCTCGCGGCCGTCCCTTGTGATGAGGTGGGGAATTCCGCAAAGGCGACACTTGCCGTCGACATCCTGACGCCACATAAAAATGATTGGTCGGAACCCGTTCCCAACGCCTTCCCTGTCGTTGAAAAAGGGACTCGTTTCCGCTTCTCACTCGTTCCAATCAGGTCATTGAATGGAGAATGCCACCTCGATCGTGCCCGTAACTGGCTTGCAGCCGGACTTGTCCATAATGGCATGGGCGCAAAAACAGGCGCAGGGTACGGTGCCTTCACGGTTGCAGGCGTCCAGACAACACCTTCCCGCATCTACGAGCTCTCCCTGGTTTCGCCCGCCTTCCTTCGAGGCGCGGACGTGGATTCGGAAGGCCGCCTCCGCGTGGCGTCGCTACGTGGCGTCCTGCGCTATTGGTGGCGGGTCATATTTGGCGCTGTCCTCCCCTCGGATGAACTGGAACGCCTTGAGGCGAAGGTGTGGGGGGGCATGCTTCCGGACGAGAAAGGGAAGGAGCATCCCTTCGCCAGCCGCATCGCCCTCCGGCTTCGGGACATTTCATCTGCCCGACCCATGCCTTATGACAAGGAATTACGCTGGAAAAGGTTGCACCCGGAATGCGCCAATCCGCAGGGGACTTCGTGGATGAGGGAGGCGGGTCTCCCCTATGTTTCCTACGGAATGGACGAGACGAAGGGGAAAAATGAAGCGAAAAGGCGCTTCCAGAGAAAGGTCCTTGAGGCTGGCGCAAAATGGCAACTGGAGGTTTCTTTCCGCAACCAGCAGGGACTTCCCGACGATGTGCTTGCAATCCATGCGGACCTCGCCATACGGGCGCTCTGCACATGCGGGGGGATAGGCTCGAAATCTCGCAAGGGATTCGGATCGCTTGACTGCGGCACCCTACTCGACACCAATGACCATGGCGTGGACATCCTTTTTGAAAAGGCTCTCGCTCCATTCAAACTCAAGCCCATTCAGGACAACAGTCGTCCCTACACAATGGCGACCGCGATGCAGGAGACCGTTGATTTGCCAATCGATGACCCCTGGAAGGTGCTGGATGTCATTGGGGAAGGCATGAAAACAGCCGCAACCCTATACAAGCATAGGTCGGAGAAGGGTGCCATGGGGCTCCCAAGGAAGATTCATGGACCCCTTAAGGACAAACTTGTAGGAAAACAGACATGGCAGACACATACAAACCCAGAGCCATTGCGTTCCGAGGGAAGCAAGCGTGACGCCAAGCGGTTTGCCTCGCCCCTTTTCGTCCACCTCTCGCCAGGAAAGATGGGGGGGCTTGTCGTCCGTTTGACGGGATTCCCATCCGACTTTGTCCGCGACATTCAAGTTTCCAAGGCCGTCCTAACAAAGTATTTCGCAAAGTTGGGCGAGGCTTTGGACGCTGTGAATCCAGCCCATTAGGTTTTCTGTTTCGACAATCTGGAGAATGAACGCAATGAAGGAATTGCAGTTTGACGTTGTGATACACCTTGCCGGAGAACAGGCCGTGCCGAACTACATGGCGGTCAAGCTTTCCGAAGCAGGTCTGCACATTTTGCTTACGACGACAAAGACGAAGCGGCAATACAAGTTGCTTTCCGATATCTGCTCGTCAAAGGAGCGTTCACTACGGCACATTGAGGTCCCGGCCACTGATTATGCGGGAATACGAAGCGCGCTGTCGGAAATCCCCGAATTGCAGGGCAGGCGGATTGGCGTAAACCTGACGGGCGGCACCAAGCCTATGTTTGCCGCCGCATTGGATTTCTGCCGTGAAAGGAATGGCGTGCCGTTCTACTTCGACACCCAGGAGCGAATGATCTCGTTCTTCACCGACAACCATTTGCAATTGCCGATGCCAAGGGTGTTTCAGTCAGTCGAGGAGTTCGCTAGGCTGGGCAACTACAAGATCAAGGGCAAGGTAAAGCGAAGCGCCGATCTTTCAGAAGCCCGCAGAGGTCTTGTCAAACTCTTTTGGCAGAACAAGGATTGGGTGCGAAGGGCAATCGCCGATTTCAGCTATGCCACGGACAAGCGATTCCAGAGCCAGAAATGGACGCCGCCGGACTGCTATGCGAATGCGACACACTTGATTTTGAATCCCAGGCGGGGAAACAAAAGGGAGGAGGCGTTGGCACAGGCATGGGAATCGGTTTTCCCCAGCAAAAAATGTGATTGGCGGGACGCGGCCCGTTTCGGTGCCGGGGAATGGTTCGAGGAGTGGTTGCTTCTGCAATTTGCCGAGAGCCGGAAAAGCGATGACTTCATCGACTTGTGTTCCGGCATATCGTTGGCGTATGCCGACGGTGCCGACGCCAGAAGTGTACAGGAGATAGATGTCGCCTTTACTGACGGCTATGTGCTGACATTGATTGAGTGCAAGGCGGGGGATGTTTTCCAGGATCACATCCAAAAACTGGAAAACCTGCGCAGGCAAATTGGTGGGGCCATGGGGCGCGGATTCCTGTGCGCCATAAACTATCAGTCCGGCATTGTGACGGAGAGAGTTGAAAATGGCGGCATTTCGCTCATCTCGGGCGACAAGGCTCTCCGCATGCTGCCGAATCGGCAGGATACGGTTATGCCGCGACGGTGCTATCAGGACGAACGCGACTACGAGTAGGAATGGAGAAGGAAGGGCGGAGCATTCGTTACAGCACGAAAACTTCCTGCCAGACCGCCTACGCGGTTAAAACTGGCGTTAACCAGTTATCCCTCCGCCTCTTTTCGGTGCCGGAGGTGCCCTTTAAAAGCCGTAGTTGGAGCGGTGGATATCCGCAGATCTCCGCCGCTCCGACGCCTTCCCATTTTTCTGCTATACTTGTTGCGTTGTTTTGAGGAAAACGCATGAGAACTGAAATCAATGAAATTCTCGCCCTAATCGCCCCGGCGCGCCGCGTCGCGCTCTCCGCCCACACCTATCCCGACGGCGACGCCGTCGGCTCCTGTCTGGCGATGGGGGCGTTCCTCCGCGCCCTCGGCAAAGACGCCGTCGTCGTCCTTCCGAAGAAGGATGTCGGCCCCGTGCGCGTCCTCGACGGCTTCGACGGGATCGTCAACCCCGGCGACTTCGGCTTCGCCACGCCGCCCGACCTCTTCGTGTGCCTCGACTGCGCCGACCCCTCCCGCATCTGCGACGAGCGCATCCGCGGCTGGGTCGGGACGATCCCGACGCTGAACATCGACCACCACGGCAAGGAACTCTTCGGCACCCGCAACTACGTCGTCAAGGACGCCTCCAGCACCGGCGAGCTCGTCTACGACATCGCCACGGCCGCCGGGTGGCCCATCGACCGCCCGGTCGCCGAGGCGCTCTGGTGCGCCGTTCTCACCGACACCTGCCGCTTCACGTCGCCCGCCACTTCGCCTTCGACGCTCCGGGCCGCTGCGGTCCTGGCCGAGAAGGGCGTCCGCATCGCCTGGCTCGCCGAGCAGCTCTACCAGCGCGAGCCCTTCCACGCCTTCGACCTCCGCCGCCGCGCCATCAACTCCCTCGACCGCTGGTTCGGCGGCCGCGTCGCCTCCATCGCGCTCTCCACGGAAGACTTCGCCGAAACCGGGTGCCAGAAGCAGGACGGCGAGACCTTCCCGGACATCCCCAATTCCCTCGAGGGCGTCCAGCTCGCCATCTTCTTCTACCCGTTCCCCGTCACCGACAAAGGCCACACGCGGATCAGCGCCCGCTCGCGCCCCGGTTCGCCCGTCACCGCAAAGGACCTCGCCACGCACTTTGGCGGAGGCGGCCACGAGCACTCCGCCGCCGCGACCCCCGCGCTCGGCATCGCCGAGACCAGGCGGGCCGTGCGGGAGTGGCTGACGAGCGTTTTCAATGCATAATGCACGATGCACAATGAATATTTGATGGAAAGAGGAGTGACCATGGACGAAAAGACCGATTCCACACCAAAGGCGCAGTCCCCGTTCTTCGAGGCGACCGACCGCGACAACGGTTCGCTCCAGATCGAATTTCTCACGAAAAGCTCCGGCACGAAAACGCCGAACGGCAAGACGTCGGACAACCGGATCAGCATCCTCCCCGGCAGCTACGAGGAATTCCGCGCCATGGCCGACCGTTTCAGGGGCCGCACGGTCGTCGTTACTGGACGCGGCCCCATTGAGGGCTATTTCGCCATCGGCTACTACGCCACGCTCGCCGGCGCGGCCGGAATCGTTTACGAAGGTGCCAATGCCACTCCCCGCTTCGCGATGCCGGCGGTCAATGCGCGACCTTCCGACAAGCCCTGGCTTCACATCGAGCGGCAGAATGGCATCGTCATCGCCACCATCGAGAAGTCACCCAGGTCCGATGGCAAATGGACTTCCGAAGAAGTCGGCTACGCCAGTCCCGCGCTTCTTCCCGCCACGTCCCAGTCCGTCACGTTCACCGGGAACGGCGCCGTCCACATGTACCTGCTCCTCGGCGTCTCCGCCGCGCGCGCCCAGTTTACCGACGCGCGTGTGACCAAGCCGGCCATCCCCTACGCCATTCGCTTCACGCCGGAACGCGCCGGCGAAACCGTCGCCCTGGCCAGCGGCAAGAACGGCGTCGTCGTCGGCGTCATCGGCGACCCCAACAGCGGCAAGTCCGTCTTCTCCCGCGCCTTCTACATGGCCCTCCGGGCGTCGACGCCCCAATGGTTCCAGTCGTGGATCTACGACTGTGACCTCGCCAGCCCGACGCCTGACTGGTACTGCACCGCCCTCATCGAAGATCCCGACGCCATCGATGCGTACAAGGCCCTTCGCAATGCCCAGAAGGTCAAGTGGAATGCGGACATGGAGGCGCGTTGCGCCGCCGATCTCGGCGTTCTCCGCACCAACCTCGACCTCGTCATCGCCGACCTTCCCGGCGGCAGGCACCCCAAGGACGGGGAACCCTATTTTGAGCCCCAGCGCATTTCCGGCGAATCCCGCGCCAACATGTTCCGCCAGTGCGACGCCTTCGTCATCCTCTGCCGCAAGGACAGACACGACAAGATTCTCAAGGGGTGGATTGACGCCCTCGCCGAATTCGGCCTCCAAGACCGCGTCGTGGCCGTCCTCGACTCCTCCAATCCCGACGAGAACTTCTCCATCTCGCCTCTCGTCCTGGACGACGACGGCATCCTCGGCGGCGACATCCACGGCCTCAACCGCGAACGCCCCGCCGGCGAAACGGGCCAGAGCCTCGCCGGCCCCGTCCGCCCGCTCGTCCGCGTCCTCGCCGCCATTCCCGTCGTGAACGCCGCGCGCGCCGCGACGGCGACCGCCTTTCTCACGGGAGACAAGGGCACCCGCTACGGCGCCGCCGTCCGCTCGGCCTCCACGGGCCGGATCTTCGCCGCCGGGCAGTATTCCTCCTTCAACCACTCGACCAACATCCACGCCGAGATGAACGCCCTCGCCATGGCGGCCGCCGCCGGCGAACCCGACGTCGACATCCTCGCCGTCGCCTCGACTTCTGCCGTCGAGGCCGCGCCCTGCGGCGTCTGCCGCCAGGTCATCCTCGAACACGCCACCCGCACAGGCCGGGACTTCGACGTCGCCCTAACGACCCCCGGCGCCCGACCCGTAATCATGCCGGTCTCCGGACTCCTCCCGCGCGCTTGGAAGGCCACAAGTGGCGGCGCCAACGCCGACACCCGCGACTTCCCCGATGTGGAGTCCATCTTTGACGAACCGGAACCTCCTCGCATCGGTTCGGAGTTCGTCGCCCCGCCCGTCCACCCCGGTGGCGCCGACCGCATGGCACTTGTCTGGGACGACGCCTTCCGCCCCGGCATGGCCCTCGTCAAGTTCAAATACGAGCGCACCCCGGACGGCCGCTGGCTCAAGCTCCCGCACGCCTTTACGGAATCCGCCGCCTACCTCCGCTACCTGACGGATATGCGCTGCGGCAGCGACACCTTCCAGGGCCTCGCCACCCTCAAGCTCCCCGTCGGCAAAAAACGGGACGGCTCGCCCGCCATTCTCTTTAAGAATCCCGTCCCCCTCTCCGGCGACAGGCTCCGCTTCTTCGGCGACGCCCTCTTCGCGCCCGCCGGCATCGACGCCGCGGCCTCCGTCTTCGTCACCTGCTCGCGCATGACTGGCCTCGCCATGCCCAGTTCAGACTGGGATCTCTGTGTCGCTGCCACGCCGGAGCAGATCGACGCCCTCCGCGCCCGCGTTGTCACCCTCGCCGCCGAGGGCCGCGTCACCTTTCCGGACAAGTCCCGCAGCTGGAAGCTCCTCAAGGACTCCTTCCCCGGCGCCACGGCGGACGGCGGCGCCCGTATCCATGCCGAGCGCCGCTACGCCGAATCCTTCCGCCTCGACGACATCCCCGTCTCCTTCCTCTTCGTGCGCCCGGGTTCCGCCGGCAGCGAATTCGCCTTCCCGGGCGCCTTCGCCGCCGAGGTCCGCGACGCCATCGCCGGCCGCGTCGTCGATGCCTCCCGTGCGCCCTACAAGCGCTCCGAGAGCGTCGTCGAGACCTCCGACCACCGCCGCGTCCGCCTCCTCTGCTACTACAAGACGGCCAATCTTCTCAAAGAGGGCGACAGTATCGCCGCCACCGGCGTCCGCTGCCTTCACCCCGGCTGCGACACGCTCGGCTGCGAGGAGACGCTCGTCCTCTCCGCCCCCGCCATCGACAAGCTCGTCTGGCTGCCGTGAGGGCCAAGTTCGAATCCATTTCCCCGCCATCATCGAAATCAAAGGAGTATTCCAATGCCCGACACGACAACCACTGCCCCCGAACGCCAGTACTCGCCCAAGACCATCTACATCGAGGGGCTTGAACTCGCCGGGAAATCGACCGCCTGCCGCAAGCTCCGCGACTACCTCAAGGCCGAATACCGCCACTGCGCGCTCCTCCCCGGCAACCCCATCTACGACTGCGGCAGCTCCCTGCATGTTGGAGGGAAGGTGAGAAACGACACGCTTGGCGGCATCTTCCTTGGCTCCGTGATGCGCGACCTCGAGCGCTACACGCCGCCCGACCACCTCGTCGTCCAGGACTCCACGTCCGTCCTCCGCTCAATCGCCTACCACTCCGTCATCGGCGACCCCGGACTCGCCGACGCCTTCCGCGAGCTTCTCCCGCGCTGCCCGCGCTTCGGCGCGTCGTTCGTCCTGTGGTCGAGCATCGAAGTCCGGCTCAAACGGCTCGAAGGGCGCATCTCCCGCGACCATGACCTGCCCAAGGACATGCTCGTCCGCGACTCCCCCGACAAGTTCAACCGGATGCAGGACATCATGATTGAAACGGCGAAGGAATGGTTCGGCGCCGAGGTCGTCGACACTTCGGACATGGAGCGGGAAGGCGAGAAGGAGCGCCTGGTCGCCTACCTCGCGTCAAAGCTCCCCTGATTGCGAAATGAGCGAAGTGAAAAGCCAAGACGCGCGCAAAGGTGGTCTGCTCGTCCTCCTGCGGCACGGGGAAAGCAGGCTCAACGCAGACGGCCGCTTCTCCGGCTGGTCGGACTGCCCGCTCACCACGGAAGGCGTCCGGCAGGCGCACGAAGCCGGACGCGCGCTTCGCGAGGCGGGCATTGGCTTCGACGCCTGTTTCACCTCGGTCCTCTCCCGCGCGGTCGATACAGCGACCATCGTCCTAGGCGAAATGGGCCTTGCCGACATTCCCGTCACGCGGACGTGGCGGCTAAACGAGCGCCACTACGGCAGTCTGGAAGGCACCTTGAAGAAAGACGCGGTCGTGCGGCATGGCGCAGATCTGGTGGAGGCCTGGCGCAATTCGCCCGACGCGACGCCTCCGCCGCTCGACCCCGGCGACGCGCGCCATCCGCGTCGCAGCGTCCTGTACCGCGATGTCGCCCCCGGACTCCTCCCCGCCTCCGAGTGCCTTCGCGACGCCTTCGGGCGTGTGACCGGCTTCTTCGAGGAGAGCATCCGCCCTCTTGTAGAATCAGGCGGGCGCGTCCTCGTCGTCTCGCACGGCAACCCCGTCCGCGCCATTGCCGCGCGCCTGCGCGGCCTTCCGGCGGGTGAGATTCCAATAATGGGGATTCGCAATGCGGCGCCGATGCTTTGGATGGAGGAGTGCGGTAAGTGGAAAGAGGTCGCTTGGTGGGGTGTAGGCGGTGAAGTGGCAAAGGAGTGACATCGCGGGATAGGCGCCGCAGTGACCCTGATGTCCGCGGATATCCCGTTCGTTCGCCTTGCTTATGAAGTGTGGGATAATGGTTGTCCGTTTTTCACTCGGACCAACCATGGAGGATACCGACCTTGTCCACGCTTTTTCTCACGCAGGACGTCACGTCCGTCCGCCTCTCCAACGGCGGGCTTGAAATTGAGCGCTCGGTGCCGGAGGGCGTCGCGACGGCACGCCTTTTACTCGCCCAGATCGACCGCGTCGCCGTCGTGGGCCGGCCGCCCGTCACGCTGCCGGCGCTCCTGTCGCTTCTCGACGCGGGGATTCCCTGCTTCTTCGTCTCGTCACATGGCCGCTGGCGCGGGGCGCTCCACTCCGACGAGGACCGCAACGGCGCCCGCCGGATCCGGCAGTACGACCGCGCCTGCGACCGCCGCTTCGCCCTCGGCGTCGCGCGGCCGCTTGTCGCCGCGAAGATCGGGAACCAGCTTTCCGTGCTTCGCCGTTTCGGGCGCAACCATCCAGAGAAAAGGTGGTGGTTCCAGCGGAGTCCAAGCCTTGAGCGCCTGCGGCAGAAGGCGCTGCGCGCCGGCTCCCTCGATTCGCTCCGCGGCACCGAAGGGGCCGCCTCCCGCGCCTACTTCGAGGCTCTCGCCGGGGCCTTCCCATCCACGATGCCCTTCGAAGGCCGCAACCGCCGTCCGCCGCGCGACGCCGCCAACTCGCTTCTTTCCTTTTCCTACGCCTTGCTGCTCGGCGAGATGGAGGGCGCGGTCCGCGCGCACGGCCTCGACCCGGCGATTGGCCATCTCCACGAGGACCGGACGCGGACGCCCTCCCTGCCGCTTGACCTGATTGAGCCGTTCCGTCCCGCATGCGACCGCTTCGCCGTGAAGCTTGCCAACCTCGGCGTTCTGCGGGCGGCGGAACACTTCGAAAGCCGCGATGACGGCGGCGTGTTTCTCAACTCCGACGGCCGTCGTGCGTTCTTCCCGGTGTGGGAGGAGGAACTTGGCCGGCCGTTCCCAAGTGGCGATGGCCAGGAAACGACCCTTCGCCGCGAAATTCGCCGCGCGGTCAACATCTACCTTGACGCGCTGGAAGGCGATGCCGCCCCCGCGTTCTTCGCGCTCTCCTGACCACTGGGACTGACCACTGGAACTAGCCACTCGCGACAACCATGCTTCACATCGTCGCCTACGACATCTGCGACCAAAGGCGCCTCAGGCGTGTCGCCAAGTGCTGCGAGAGCTTTGGCGTCCGCATTGAGAAAAGCGTCTTCGAGAGCCGTCTCGGCAACGAGCGCTTCCGGGAGTTCTGGAAACGGCTCTGCGAAATCGCAGACCTGGACGAGGACTCTCTTGTCGCCGTCCCCGTCTGCTCCGCATGCGAGGCCGACATCAAGACGGCGGGACGCCTGGTCCGGCAGGTGGAGAAGGAGGTCTATGTCATGTAAAGCCACATCGGCTGAACGGACTACGGCACTGTCTTTCCCCAAAGATCCGTCTAACCGTTTCGGATTTTCGGCGTAACGCCAAAAACCGCATCATGAAGACATTTCATTGCAATGTTTTGTTAATACATGTAAATGGGGATCGATTAGACGGTTTAAATCAACTGGTTGAAGTGCCGTATTTTGAGGGATGAAGAAAATGCAGTTGCCCGGTTAAAACCGAGTTGCCGGGCAACCTCAAAAACCGATTAGACAAAAACGCCTCGCAACCCCGCTTGCAAAAAGGATGGAAATATGGTAGAGTCGATATCGTTGTTTCAGCCGAAAGGCGATTGAGACCCCCTCATCCCGTGGGGTGATGACGCCATCAATGCCGGCGCGTCGATATCGTTGTTTCAGCCGAAAGGCGATTGAGACTCGAGCGGAACGGCCTCCGGTGAATTCTGGATTTGTGACGTCGATATCGTTGTTTCAGCCGAAAGGCGATTGAGACTCCCCACTCGGGGGTCCAACCCTCCGCAATCCATCGAGCCCACGTCGATATCGTTGTTTCAGCCGAAAGGCGATTGAGACGTCTTATCCATGTTACTCCTCCTCCGTCTTGGTGTGTCGATATCGTTGTTTCAGCCGAAAGGCGATTGAGACTCTCCTCATGGAGCTTGTACTCCGAGTAGGAATCCAGTCGATATCGTTGTTTCAGCCGAAAGGCGATTGAGACAATCGTCGGTGTCGGCCAGTCGCGCCGTGATCCACATTCGTCGATATCGTTGTTTCAGCCGAAAGGCGATTGAGACTCCCCGGAGTTGGGCGACGAACAGGATGTCGCCGTCTTCGTCGATATCGTTGTTTCAGCCGAAAGGCGATTGAGACTGGTGGTGTATTCTGTGTTTTTGATACGAATCTTCACGTCGATATCGTTGTTTCAGCCGAAAGGCGATTGAGACCCTGAAGTTGTAGATGCTGACCTTCCTGATCCCGGACAGGTCGATATCGTTGTTTCAGCCGAAAGGCGATTGAGACTTTTCGAAGTCCGCCAGTCTTGGCACTCTTGAGAAAGGGTCGATATCGTTGTTTCAGCCGAAAGGCGATTGAGACAGCTACGCAGCCACCTCTTCAACCTTTACGTCACCCGACGGTCGATATCGTTGTTTCAGCCGAAAGGCGATTGAGACATGGTAATAGCTCTGCGAAACAAGGTCAAGGAACTCGCCAAGGTCGATATCGTTGTTTCAGCCGAAAGGCGATTGAGACATGTGGGTCCACCGGTCGTAACGTCCGGGGCTGCCGGCGGGTCGATATCGTTGTTTCAGCCGAAAGGCGATTGAGACCGCGAACGCGAGCGGCGTGGTCGAACCCAAATGGTGTTGCCATGTCGATATCGTTGTTTCAGCCGAAAGGCGATTGAGACTCTGAGGCGAGGTCGTCGGCGTCGACGCACACCGCCCCGTCGATATCGTTGTTTCAGCCGAAAGGCGATTGAGACGTCCAGGCGGCGACCGCAGACCACACAATAACGGATATGTCGATATCGTTGTTTCAGCCGAAAGGCGATTGAGACCTTTCGCGGGGCGTTGCGGCTACTCGGTGACGGGGGCGTGTCGATATCGTTGTTTCAGCCGAAAGGCGATTGAGACGGCGTCCTATCTCATCAACTAGTTTTTTGGCCAGTTGTCGATATCGTTGTTTCAGCCGAAAGGCGATTGAGACCCCACTATATTCAGGACCATACACAGAACCAGCCCTCCAAATAGTCGATATCGTTGTTTCAGCCGAAAGGCGATTGAGACTGCTTTGGCGCCACGCTTGCCATGAAGCTGCTATACGGAGAGTCGATATCGTTGTTTCAGCCGAAAGGCGATTGAGACATGGCATGGGCTTCGACAAGAACATTATCCTCGAGAAGCGGTCGATATCGTTGTTTCAGCCGAAAGGCGATTGAGACTTTCGACCTCACCATACGTGTACTCTCTTTTCATTACCTTGTCGATATCGTTGTTTCAGCCGAAAGGCGATTGAGACACACGCCCGAGTTGACCGACTACCCCGAGACGAGGATGGTCGATACCGTTGTTTCAGCCGAAAGGCGATTGAGACGGAACCGCGCCGCGGGCCTGCCCGAAGTTGTCTTTGGTGTCGATATCGTTGTTTCAGCCGAAAGGCGATTGAGACGTTCATTATTAGCCCTCCTAGGCTTGAACTATTCATGTCGATATCGTTGTTTCAGCCGAAAGGCGATTGAGACGCGATGATTCCCATCACCACCAGGCTTCCCAGGGCGGGCACGTCGATATCGTTGTTTCAGCCGAATGTAGTGTTACGCCATCCACCGAGATCTACACACTGTCCCGACACGGCGGTCGACAGATCTGTTTCAGCCGAAAGGCGATTGAGACGATT
>JAEEGL016060766.1_pt1 | contig 18853 bp, 15 predicted proteins | sample 9134231 | NCBI WGS metagenome assembly JAEEGL01 (sample SAMN16246548, study PRJNA631951) | gut metagenome | biome: gut microbiome; feature: rumen; material: fiber-attached | host: Bos | place: Iran: Karaj | collected 2018-10 | reverse complement strand
CATTCAACGGACATGATTCAACAATAACGCCTGTAGGAATATCTTCCCTACAGGCGTATTGCATGTTTAAAAAGCAATCAGCGCTTTTCACAAAGCGCTGATCCAACCACTAATACTACTAACTAAAACTGACGACCTTTACTTAAGTCTTGTTTAAATATTTTTATAGAGACATTTGGGCACAACTCTTTATTTAGAATTGCACTGCAAAGGTACGACTTTTTTACTTTTCCCGCAAATATTTTTATCAAAAAAATGCGTTTACACCCCATATTTCCCCTATTAGTAAGATTTTCCACCTACTTATTCCACCTCTCCGATAGAATAGTTTTATGCCTGATAAAAATTTGTAACACCTTGGAAACAAATTGCCAATAAAAGGAAAGAGAAAGAGGGGTAGGTCATACCCCTCTCTAACAAAATGTTTTTGCAGTCCTGTTTTTTATTGTTTTTGTAGAAAATGTCTATCCAAGGAATAGGTGAGTGGCCACTTTGCGTGACCTATGTGAATTCTAATGTTCAAACGTCACTCTGATTCGTCCTGCGGGGCGCCGTCGGTAAAATCCTCCCCCTCGTCCAACTCGGGCACCAAGTCTGCTGGCGTGCGGATGGTGTCGATACGCACCTCTTTGCCCCCTTTCGTCGTGATAGTGTTGTGACGTACAGTAACTACCGTACCGTCGGGCTCAGTGAAGGTCTCTGTATGGTGTCCTTCCACCCTCCAGTCCCCCATATTCCACAGGAATCGGGAGAAATCGTTCCCGTTCTGGGAATTAAAATGCCAACCAGGCACGTCGTCGAGATCCATCTCCTGGGCGCAATGCTTCAGCAACGGGACGGGAGCAAAGCAGGCAGCCAACCAGAGCAGCAAGAGCAGCAACAGGGCTCCACTCTTCATCTTCTCTTTGCAGAACACCATCCGATACAGGATATAAAGCGGGATGCCAAGAATAGCGAGAACTACGAACACGGCCAATAACTTGAAACCGAAGGAGAGTCCCTCCAACTCGGCCACCCACGGCAGATCGGTAGCAAACGTCGTGGCGAAGAGTGCCACCAACAGGGCAAAGACGAACGACAGGAAGACGATAGCCAGAATGAAGAACAAGAACGCCTTGACCAGGAAGGCGAACACCGACAGACAACCGTCGGCACAACCTCGACTGCTCGTCTCGTCACTTCTTGGACTGACTACTTTTTTTTTTAGTTCTTCGTCCTCGATGACCTCCTCCTTGATGGTCTCCGGAGTGATGGCCTTCCCCTTCATCATCAAGCGGTCCTCGGCGGTCTTGGCTTCAGGAATGAGTATCCAAGCGAAGACGTAGATGACGATAAAGATATTAAAGAACAGGAAGTGTGGCACATGGACGAAAGGGATATGCGAGAATGCCCAATGCAAACTGCCGAAAGTCGGTGCCAGGAAGAGGGTCAACACGACATAGATGATGCGCAAAGCCAAGGGGTCGTTCATGCCCAAATAGGCAGCCAGGCCACTCAGCACGCCGCCCAGTTTCTTGTCGCGCGTGTCGCGGAACAGGCGCTTCTTGGGGGCAGGACCTTTGGTCTCCTGTTTTCCATAGATGCCGCTCGACCGCGTTTCGCCCGATGCCTTCTTCTCCTCGCTGGTGGAGGTCGAGGTGTCCGATTCCAGAGCCGACTCCGTGTCTGCTTTCTTCTCGCCATCGGTCATCTGCTCGGGATTGCCTATCTGCTTCAGTATCGTCTTGACAGTCATAACGTCAATAGCCTCGACGCCCTGCTGCTTCTTCTCCCAGAAGAGTTCGGCGATGCGGTTCTCGATGTCGTCGGCAATCTCCTCACCACCCTCCTGGCGGCTGAAGTAGGACTTGATGTTGTCCAGATACTGCTCCAGGAGCTGACAGGCATCCTCGTCGATGGCATAGATGACGCCACACAGATTGATGTTGATGTTCTTTTTCATTGTCTTTGTATTAGTAAGTAGGATGGGATCTAACCCTTAACCCATGTTCAATAACTCTTTAACCATTAACCCTTAACCGTTAACCCTTATTCAGAATATTCACGGTGTTGCTCAGCTCATTCCAGGCGGCGTCCAACTGTTCTAGGAACTGCGACCCCTCGGTCGTCAGCGCATAGTACTTACGCGGCGGACCCTGGGTCGATTCCTGCCACTCGTATTGCAGCAGCCCGTCGTTCTTCAGGCGGGTCAGCAACGGATAGAGGGTTCCCTCCACAACGATGAGGTGCGCCTCTTCGAGTTGCTGAATGATGTCGGTAGCGTAGGCCGGTGCATGTCGCAGGATAAGCAAGATGCAATATTCCAGCATACCTTTCCGCATTTGTGATTTAGCATTATCTATATTCATACCTTTGCATTGTCGGGGAATAGAAGAGAGCAAATAAACTCGGTAGTCAATATTCGTCATGGGAGTTAATAGGAGTTAACTGTAGTTACTGGGAGTTTACGGACAAATGAATCTTTCTGCCATTTGCTTAGCCAACGTGTGACGACTATTAAGTATCGTCCGATAACTCCTGTTAACTTCCTAAGCGAAGCGATAACTCCCATTAACTACTGTACTACATTATGAAGTACACTGGCTAACAAAATCTTCGCTCTCTCTTTCGACGATGCAAAGGTATGCATAATTTTAGTACCTTGTATTGCATAGTACCATATATTTAACACTATTTTACAATATTATGCAATATTTGGCACAAATTAAACACTTTTTAACACTCTACTACTACAAAAGTGTCGTTCACGGGAGGTTGTGAAGCAGTCGAAGCAGACACAAACTCCAAGTCGGAAGCATCCTGCTGATACTGCACACACGAGTTAGTTCCCAAGGCGGCTGCCAGGGCAGTCAAAACAGATACGATGAGGTTCAACACCCAGCGCCAAGTCTCTTTCTTTGAATTGTCAGTCATAATTTTTTCTTGTTGTTTTATGTCAATGCCCAAGCTAAATAGACCAATGTTCATGTTCCACTCTACTCATACAAGCATTGACGGGTGAATAAATACGTTTCCTTTCTTGCCCGACAGACGCGGCTTCCCGATTGGCCTTCTCGATCCGCCACCTCCGTCGCTGAAAGTTGGCGCAAAGGTAGTGACTTCCCGTACACCCTCCAAACTTTCGACTGCTATACTTTTTGCTATACTTTGCTATGGTACTATGAAAATCAATAACTTACGATAGGTTATAACCACGAAACACACGAAAGTACACGAAAATAAGCTTCACTAAGTTTGAAAACCATCCAAAGCAATTGAAATGCGGTATATTCCTCACTTTCATTTACTTACAATCTATATGTGTGGGGAAAACCTCCTCCCCTCGGAGAGGTCGGGAGGGGGTCTTTTATTCCCTCCTATACTAATTGCTATAGCATACTGGAAATCAAACAATTAAGTCATTTTAATGCATCATCATAGCACAATAACCCCAGCCCTTTTCACCCCACATACAAGGAAAGAGCAAAAAATTGCAATTTTCGGCACCATTGATTAAGAGCAAGATCCTATCAGATGGTTTTGCACAGGACTGCCGACAGGAAGAGAAGACTTCCCTCCACCCTCGTCCTACCGCTCATCCCATATCCAGCACGGCATGAGGAGAGCCTGAGGAACGCCTCAGGTCCCCCACAGGTCCCTAAAATCAGGGGAGCTGCGGGGGACCTGAACAGGTGCTGAGGGGTTGCTAATGCCCTGCTGAGTATAGGATCATAAGAGGATGAACGGTAGGTCATAAGGGGAACAGAGGGGAACGGGCATGCTCGATATTCTCGACCTGACAACCAACATGCGCGGAGAACAACATGCGCGGATAACAAAAAGAAAAACGTTTGCGCAAAATATCGGACAAAAGTAGAAATAAATCGCAAAAAGTTTGATAATTAGCAAGATTTCGTTATCTTTGCCAACAGAAAACAAAACTTAAAGAAACGATATGCGCTACTACACTAACGTGAAGGATTTAGGCGACTTGCAAGCCGCCTTGCGTGAAGCCATTGAGGTGAAGAAACACCCCTTTGACTATCAGCACTTAGGTAAGAACAAGACGGCTCTGCTCATCTTCTTCAACAACTCACTGCGTACTCGCCTCTCGACCCAGAAGGCGGCTCAGAACTTGGGCATGAACACCATCGTGCTGGATGTCAATGCCGGTGCATGGAAGTTGGAAACCGAGCGTGGTGTCGTCATGGATGGCGACAAGGCTGAACACCTCTTGGAGGCCATTCCCGTCATGGGCTGCTACGCCGACATCATTGGCGTCCGTTCCTTTGCTCGCTTCGAAAGCAAGAAAGACGACTACGAGGAGATGATCCTCTCGCAGTTCATCAAATATTCGGGCAAACCCGTCTTCAGCATGGAGTGCGCAACGGGTCACCCTCTGCAGGCTTTTGCCGACCTCATCACTATCGAGGAACACAAGGAGAAAGCCCGTCCGAAGGTGGTCATGACCTGGGCTCCTCACCCTGGCCGCCTGCCTCAGGCTGTGCCGAATAGTTTCGCGCAGTTCGCCGTCGCTGCGGGCTACGAAGTGGTTGTCACTCAGCCTCATGGCTATGAGCTGGACCCTCGATTCACGGAGGGCGCTACCATCGAATATGACCAGATGAAGGCTTTGGAGGGCGCCGACTTCGTCTATGCCAAGAACTGGAGCTGCTTCGAGGATGCCCACTATGGCAAGAACCTCGAAAAGGACTTCCCTGACCTCTATCCAGGATTCGATTGGCGCAGTTGGACCGTCGATGCTCGCCACATGGCAGTGACCAACGACGCCCACTTCATGCACTGTCTGCCTGTACGCCGTAACATGATCGTGACCGACGACGTCATCGAAGGTCCTCGCTCCTTGGTCATCCCCGAGGCACAGAACCGCGAGTTCTCGGCCGAGACGGTCATCAAGCGCATCCTCGAAACAGAATGCCAATGAAATAAAACATAATCTCAATTATCGCAACACATTGTCTTTTATCGAAGCAGCGTGTATATTATCTCACAGTCCAGTGCCGCATGGCACTGGACTTTTTTTAAGAGCCTACGGACCTAAGACCCCCTCCTGACCTCCCCGCAGGGGAGGGAAAAGGGTTAAGGGTTAACGGTTAGGGGTTAATGGTTAAGGGTGATAGAGACTATAGGAACTATAGGAAATATAGGAACTATAGGAAATATAGAAACTATAGTGACTATGGAAAATATGGGATGAATGGGAGCATCCGTAGCAACCTACTTTACTCATTACTCTTTACTCTCTACACTATTAAAATTACTCTTTACTCTCTACACTATTAAATAATAATGAGGAGCCACGCAAATGCGCAGCTCCTCATTATTATTTATATAAACTATCGTTTAGATGGTTAGGCCTTCTTGGCATCCTTGCGGGTCATGAAACCGAAGGCGGTTGGAACGGCAAGGAAGATAGTGGTCAATGGGTCAACAACGACGCCGAGCAACATAGCGAAGATGAAGCTCTGGATAGAGGCACCGCCGAAGAAGAAGATGACCAAAAGAACCAAGAGAGTAGAGAGTGAGGTATTCAACGTACGTGGCATGGTAGCGTTGAGGGACTCGTTGACAACATCGGCCAAAGCCTTGTTTGGATAGAGGCCACGAACCTCGCGGATACGGTCGAAGACAACCACGATATCGTTGATAGAGTAACCGATGACGGTCAGGATGGCAGCAATGAATGCCTGGTCGATCTCCATAGAGAATGGCATGAAGATCCAGAAGCTTGAGTAGATACCCAGGATGACCAATACATTGGCAGCGAGTCCGATGATAGCGCCGATAGAGAAGGCGATGTTGCGGAAACGGAGCAAGATGTAGAGGGCAATCACGATGAGAGCCACGATGATAGAGATGATAGCGCCACGGGTGATGTCCTCGGCAATGGAAGGACCAACCTTCTGTGAAGATGGGATATAGTCCTCATTGTTGAAGGAATCGAAATCGACGTTGACGTAACCAAGCTCCTTGCCAGCCTCGTAGATGGCCTTCTTACAAGTAGTGGTAGCAGCCTCGTCGTCCTGTGCGTTGAGGTCGAAGTTGGTGGTGACACGAACCTGGTTGGCGTTGCTGATGGTGATGACCTTGATAGAAGCATTGTTGAGGAGAGCGCTGTTCTCCAACTTCTCCTGCAACTTGACGGTGTTGACCTCCTTTACTTCCTGGAAGGCAACAACGAAGTTACGACCACCGGTGAAGTCGATACCCTTCTCCAGACCTGGCTTGAACATCAAGATGGCGCATACGACAGCGATGGCAGCATATACCAACTGGCTGCGCTTACCAGCCTTGACAAAGTCGAAGTGGGTTGGCTTGAGCAAACCAGAGAATGCACCCGTGAAGGTGACATTCTTGAAGAAGCCCTTGACGTGACCCTCGATGAAGATACGGCTCAGGAAGACAGCCGAGATGAACGAGGTTACGATACCCCACATGAAGGTGAAGGCGAAGCCCTGGATAGGACCAGTACCGAAAGCGTAGAGGATGATACCAGTGAGCAAGGAAGTCAAGTTGGCATCGAAGATAGCCGAGAAGGCATTGCTATAGGCAGCGGTGACAGCAGCAGGCAGCGCCTTGCCGGCAGCGAGTTCCTCCTTGGCACGCTCGTAGATAAGCACGTTAGCATCGACGGCAATACCCATGGCAAGGACGATACCGGCAATACCAGACAAGGTGAGGACGGCATGGAACGAGCAGAGAATACCGATGGTGAAGAAGGCATTGATGAGCAAGCAGCAGTCGGCTACAAGACCTGCCTTGACGCCATAAAAGCCAATCATGTAGATGAAGAGGAGAACCAAGGCGATAGCAAATGAAATGATGCTGTCGTTGATGGCCTCCTGACCAAGAGAAGGACCTACGACATCCTCGCTGACGATATTGACAGCAGCAGCCATCTTACCAGAGTTGAGGACGTTAGCCAAGTCGGTTGCCTCCTCCAGAGTGAAGTTACCAGTGATGTTGGAACGACCACCATCGATCTGTGAGTTGACACGTGGAGCAGAGTAAACAACGCCGTCCAATACGATAGCCACACACTTACCGATGTTGGCGCCAGTGACCTTCGACCACTCGGCAGCAGCATCAGGAGTCATGGTCATGTTCACCTCGTACTGACCAGACAACTGCTGGTACTCGTGGTTGGCATCCATAATCATGTCGCCGACAGTAGCGTCGGAGAGCGATGGCATGGTATTGTCGTTGCCCTTACCCTTGAGGGCATAGAGAGTTACGTAGTTGTCCTTCTTGCCACCCTGTGGGTCGAAAGGCTTGACATCCCAAGCCCATGCAAGACGACGTGGGAAGCGGGACTTCTGGTCGGCCAACATCTTGTTGATGGCAGCAGTATCGTTGACATGAGCGAAACCTACACCACCGAAACCTGGGGTTGGCTGGAACTTGCTGAAGAGAGGACCATTGTCGGCAGCGGCAGTGGTGTCGGCCTCGTTGACAGCAGCGATGAGCGAGTCGGTAGCCGACTCAGCTGGCTTAGCCTCAGCCTCTGGTGCAGCCGACTCAGACTCGCTGGCAGCGGTCTTGGCGGCAACGGCGAGGTGCTGGTTAGCCTCGGCGAGGTAGTTGAACACCTCATCGGCCTGATAAGTCTCCCAGAACTCCAAGTTGGCAGAACCCTGCAAGAGTTTCTTGACACGCTCTGGCTCCTTGACACCTGGCAACTCGACCAAGATACGGCCAGCCTGCTCCAACTGCTGAATGTTAGGAGCAACGACACCGAAACGGTCAATACGGTTGCGGAGAACGTTGAATGAGTTGGCCAAAGCGGAACTCATCTCACGCTTGATGATAGCAAGAACCTCTGAGTCAGGAGTATCTTTCTTGATTTTATCTTTCAGCTGATAGGTGCTGAAGACCTTAGCCAGATGGGCGTTAGGATTGACGGCACGGAAATTAGCTGCGAAAGCGTCCAGGAACTCGTCACCACTGATGGCTTCACCGGCCTGGGTCTTTGCGATAGCCTCGACGAAGGTTGGGTCGTCGGCGTTCTCGGCAGCAAGTGCCTTGAGCACGTCCGAAACGGAGATTTCGAGAATGACATTCATACCGCCCTTCAGGTCCAGACCGAGACCAATCTGCTTCTCCTGGGCTTGCTTGTAAGTATCGCCAGCCCAAGTCCAGTTCTCGGTAAGTGAGTCAAGGTAATACTTTTCCAAAGTCTCATTGCCTGCAGCCTGTGCCAGTTGCTTGGCCTCGTTCTCTACTCCACGCACAGCGAAAGAGAAGGAAATCTGGTAGCAGCAAACCAGTGCAAGCAGCAGCGCGAACACGGATACAAATCCTTTGTTTTGCATTGTTGTTGGTTTTTTATTTATTGTTAATTTATTAATAATTTGCGTATTCAAGCGGCAAAGATAGCAAAAAATTCAATAAACTCGACAAAAAAGAGTGAAAAAAGTAAATTTCAATATAAAAATAGGAGAATATTATTAAAATTTGTGTATCTTCGCGCCATGTTTATGTCAAAAGTAAGACAAATATCGTTATTTTCAAGCCTAATGACAGCCCTCACATCTGTGTATTTTGTGGGGTGCGCAAGCATTGGTTCACCGGGTGGAGGCCTCTATGACGAGACCCCTCCCGTGCTGCGTAATTCGGAGCCCGGCGAAGGGGCTACCCGAGTGAAAAAACAGAAGATTACGATGCACTTTGACGAGAACATCAAGTTGAACAATGCCCTCGAAAAACTGACGGTTTCGCCCCCGCAGGAGAAGTCGCCCATCATCCTGAGCAACGCCAAAACACTGACCATCGAACTGCAAGATTCCCTCCGCCCCAACACCACCTACAGCATCGACCTGGGCGATGCCGTGCAGGACAACAACGAGGGCAATCCAATGGAGAGTCTCTCGCTGCTTTTCTCGACGGGCGATGTGATTGATTCCCTGCAAATTAGCGGCTATCTGTTGAACGCCGAAGACCTGGAACCTATCACGGGTGCCTATGTCGGCATCTACACCGAAGAGGGTAACTCGTTGGGCGACAGCATCTTCCTGCAACGTCCCATGGAGCGTGCCGGCAAGACCGATGCCTTCGGAGCCTTCCACATACTGGGCTGCGCGCCAGGTCGTTACCGTCTCTATGCCTTGACCGACGAGAACACCAATTTCCGCTACGACCTCACGTCGGAGAATATCGCTTTTCTGGATAGTCTCATCTCCCCTTCGGCCGACTCGATGCAGGTGTTGATGTTGGCGTTCAACGAAGGCAAGGTGAACCGCTATTTGGACAATTGCGTGCGCCGCGATTCGGTGCACATCGACATCCGTTTTTCGGCTCGGATGGACTTGCTGCCACACCTCGCTTTCATCGATTCGGAGGGTCTCTCCGTGAAGGCCGACAGTCTGCTCATACCCGAAATCAATCCGACCCAAGACACACTGACTTACTGGATTCGCGACAGTCTGTACTACAAGAGCGACACCTTGCTCCTGTCGCTCACCTATATGTTTACCGACACGACGGGGTTCGACATTCCGCGCACCGACACCATCCCCCTCTACAAACCTATCCAACGTGCCTCAGCGGCCAAGAAGGATAACAAAAAAGAGGAAAAGAAAGGGGGCTTGAAACGCCTGTTGCGCAAGAAGGAAGAGAACAAAAACGACTCTGTCGAGTCTCCCGCCGTGACCTACATCACCTTGCACCAGATCTCGGGCCAGTCCTTGAACATCGGCGACAAACCTCGCTTCGAAGTATCCTCACCCCTGGATTCCATCCACTTGGAGGGTCTACACCTGCAATTCAAACAGGACACCGTCTGGAAGGACATGAACATGGAATGGGTGACCGACTCCCTGCATCCTCGTCGATACACCTTGCTGGCACGGCCTCGCTATACGCCAGGCACGGCCTACCAACTGGTGGTCGATTCGGCTGCAATGTTCGACATCTACGGCAATCCCAACGACCGTACCGTCCTGGGATTCAAGGAGAAAACCAACGAGGAGTATGCTCACTTGCTCTTCACCATCGAGGGCATCGACGAACCCGCCTTCGTCGAACTCCTCAGTGCCAAGGATAAACCCGTTCAGAGTGCTCCCGTCAAAGAGCACCAAGCCAAATTCGTACACGTCGTACCCGGCAAATACTTTGCCCGCCTCGTGATTGACAAGAACCAGAACGGTCAGTTCGATGCTGGCAACCTCTGGGAACACCGTCATGCCGAACCGGTTTATTACCTCAACGCGCCTCTCACCCTACGCGCCAACTGGACCATCCAGCAGAACTGGAACCCCACCGAACTGCCGCTCCTGAAGCAGAAGCCCGAAGAGGTTAAAGTCAACAAACCCAAGGAGAAACGCGAAAAGGTGAGCAAGAACGAGGAATACCTGCGCAAGCATCCGAAAAAGTGAGGAGGGGGACTCTCCCCGACCCTCCCTAAGAGGGAGGGAGATATAATATTTTGTTGGAGCGGGTCCAAATTTCCCATTCCTCCCATTAGACCCTTAACCCATAAACGTTAACCCATAACCGTTAACCCTTAAACAATATATGAACAAGATATTTAGTATCGCCATAGGCCTCTTTTTGTTGACAAGCAACACCACCGACGTACTTGCCATCGAACCAGCCAAGAGTGCCAAAAAGCTGGAATCGCTGACCTACAATGCCTATTGGCACTGGGGCTTCATCTGGAAACTGGCAGGTAGCGGCACGCTCAACCTCTGGGAGGAACAGGTGAACGACAACACCACCCGCTTCCATGGTCAGTTGTGTGGCCGCTCCCGAAGCATCGTCGAATCCATCATGAAGGTGCGCGACACCCTGGACTGCTACTACACGCCGGAACTTATCCCCCTGGAATACTGCAAGAAAACCAACGAGGGCAATTACCACGCCATCGAACGCAACTACTATCACAGCTTCGCCGACGGCACCTTGCAACGCGATGCTTATCACTTGAATCGCGAGGACGTTGACAGCACCTCCATCGACGTCTATCGCTGGCGCATCAAGAAAGGCGACGACCGCAAGAAACTCAAGAACGACGGCGTCGGCTTCGACATGCTCTCCATCTTCTACGAACTCCGCAACATCGACTACTCCAAGTTGCGTCCGGGTCAGAAATTGGAATATCACATCACCTCGGGTATCAAGAACCGCGGTCTGCATGTCAAGTACAAAGGTCGGGAGACCTGTACCCTCAAGAACGGTCGCAAATATCCCGCCTATCTGGTCGAACTCACTTTCTCGACCAAGGACAGCGACAGCACTCCCCTCCAGGCTTGGCTCTCGACCGACCCCGACCATCGCCCTCTCAGTGTAGTCATCAACCTGAAGCGCATCGGCGCCGTGCAAGGCGAGATTGTGGAGTAGGGGGAGGACTCTCCCCAACCCTCCCTATGAGGGAGGGAGTACTTTAATTTTGTTGAAACTGTCCCATATTCTCTATAGTTTCTATAGTCAATATAGTATCTATAAGCCCTCGCTTGCTTCTGATGTAAATTATCAATTGTCAATTATCAATTAGCTTTTGGACACCTACCTCACCATAGCTGCACCCTCCGAAGGACTGTACAAGGAGAAGATGAGCAAGTTTCTGGCCTTTGCCGAACCTTGCCGCACCACCGAACAGGCCAAGGAGATTGTGACGCGCTACAAGAAAGAGTATTTCGATGCGCGCCACGTCTGTTGGGCGTATATGCTTGGTGCCGAGAGGACAGACTTCCGCAGCAACGATGACGGCGAACCATCGGGCACAGCGGGCAAACCTATCTTAGGGCAAATCAACAGCTTCAATCTCACCGACTTATGCGTCATCGTGGTCCGCTACTTCGGTGGCATCAAGTTAGGCACCAGCGGACTCATCGAGGCCTACCGCACGGCGGCTCAGGAGGCTCTCAATGCCGCCTCTATCGAGGAGAAAATCATCGAAGAAACCATTACCATCCACTTCCAATACCCCCTGATGGGCGACGTCATGCGCATTGTCAAAGAGGAGAATGCCACCGTCCTGAGTCAAGACTTTGTCGAGGACTGCCGCCTCACCCTCAGCCTCCGCAAGAACCAGATGCCGCGTATGCGCTCCCGCTTTGAAAACACATTCGGCGTCAGCATCTTAGAAAACTGAAAGACAAACTTTAGTTTAGCTAAAGGGCGCGGTTGCGCCGCTAAAGGTTCACTTCGTTCACGCTAATGGCCTTTGGCGCTAACAGAGCTCAGGATACATCGGAGTAATCAGAGTAATCAGAAAACTCCGAATAATCGGAATAATCAGAATAATCTGATAACTCGGAGTACTCGGAGGTTTTTCAATTTTCATTCGTCCGTTAACTACCTGAGCGAAGCGATAACTCCTGTTAACTACCATTAACTCCTCAAACAAAAGTAAGTAGCCAACACATCAACCTTATAAACAAATTATCTATCACAATGAAAAATTTTATCCTATCCTTCTTACTCCTTGCCAGCAGCGCCGTGGGCATGGCACAAATCAATTTGCGTGAGGGCATCGTCATTACCTTGTCGGGCGACACTTTGCATGGCTCTATTGATTACCGCACCGACCAGATGAACGCAGAGCAATGCACCTTCATCCAAGACGGACAAACAGAACCCAAGTTCTATCGACCCAAAGAGATTGTCGGCTATCGTTTTCTGGACAATGGCCGCTACTACGTCAGCAAGACCTTTATGGACAATAAAAATTCAGCAAGAACGCTCTTCCTGGAATACATCGTCAATGGCAAACTGAAGTTCTATCAGTTGGGCAGTTCTATCGACGAAGATATCTTCTTCATCGAAGACGAAAACGGACAATTGGTCAAATTTGATCCCGTCCATCCCGGCACAACGCCAGAAGCGCGTCGCAAAAACTTGAAACAGGTCTTGCTCATGACCAACGATAGCAAAAGCACACAGAAGATGTTCTGGGAAAAGGAGGTCAACAAGAAGAACGTAATCAAGGCGATTGTAAATTACAACAATGAAGTATGCCCCGACGGCACATGCGAAGTGTTTGAATACAAAAAGAAACGCACACCCAAAGGAGAACGCCTTTTCCATCCATTCGTTGCAGCAGGCATTACCCGTTATGAAATAGAAGAAAAAGAACGCAGTCTCTCCATATCCGACAAAGATCACCACTCAGCTCTTTATTTGTCTGCAGGCGTGGACTATTACGCAGTCCGACTTATGAAGGGTCTCTTCGGCGAAATCAACCTCACCTTCAATCAAGTAAAACAAAATTGCAACACAGAGGCATACATCAAGGACCGCCCCACGACAATGAAAGTTGAATATACCCTACGGGATGCAACCTTAAAACTGGGTGGAGGCTATCAGTGGAAGAACTTTCGCGTCCAACCACGTATTCAAGCCGGTTACTCGGCAACCTGCATATGGGATAGAGTTAAGAATGAAATGGTGGACACCGGTTTTGAACAAGGAAAATCCATTTATCACGGTTTCTATACAGGAGCAGGTGTTGCAATTCCTCTTCACAAGGGTGCTCTGTTAGTCAACGGCGAGTTCAACGTTACAAACTTAAAAGTGCCCATCTTAGATGCCGAAAGTAATCCTGATTATAGTATAAAAGCCAAACGTCTGTCTCTCTCCATCGGTTATCAGTTCGGCTATTGATGCCCGTTTCTGCCGACTCTGTATGTTATTGTCTGTCATTGGAGTGACAATCGGGCCGTTAAAAAAAGAATAGTGGGCAAATACTTGCAATAGTGCAGTATTTTTTGTAAATTTGCACCGGCAAATGGAGGGAAGTCTCTTGGGCAACTTTTTCTTCTCCATTTGCCGGTGGTCGTTATGACGTCCTAACGCATTTACGTTCTTTTTCCGTTCTTTTTGCTTTCTTTTTCGGTTCTTTTTCGTTCTTTCGGAAAGACGGGAGAAGGAAGAAATGTCGCCGAAGCAACTCCGAGACCTGCCAGATAGTGAATAAGGGCAAAGGCACGGCGAGCCACAAAAAAGAGCTAAAAGGCGCAGGTGCACCGCTAAAAGTTCACTTCGTTCACGCTAATGGCCTTCGGCGCTAAGGCCCTCAGACAGTTAGGTCTTATCAATTGTTAATTGTTTATCCCTCCTGCTCCCCACATCAGTTTTTGGCGGAGCGTATCGAAGAAAGTGTGATCGGGGCGACGCACCACACGGATATTGTGAGCAGCGCGGCACAGGCGCAAAGTGTATTCGGTAGTGAGGTGCACAGGCAGACCATCGACCGCTACCAGATAGAGGTTGTTGCGGCTCTTGACCTTCACATCGATAGTCACTCCATCCTTGATGACCAAGGGGCGCGTCGTCAGCGAGTGAGGGGCAATCGGGACAATCTCGAAGCAATGCGAACCCGGTTCCAGGATGGGACCGCCTGCACTCATGGCATAGGCCGTCGAACCTGTCGGTGTGGCAATGGCCAATCCGTCAGCGTCGTAGGTGTTGAGCAACGCCCCGTCAATATAGACCGAGACCGAAACCATGGCCGACACGTCGCGTTTGAGGACTGCGACCTCGTTGAGTGCAAATTGCGGGTATTGCTGCTTGCACTCGGGAATAGAGAGACGGAGCAGGGCACGATCCTCCACGCTGTACAGATGGTCGGTCAGCATCTGGGGCAACACGCTGGCTGCCTCCTCCAACTGCATGTCGGTCAGGAATCCCAACCGCCCGGCATTGATACCCAAGATAGGGACTCCCGCTTCGCCCACGCAAGCTGCCGTGCGCAGGAAAGTGCCATCGCCACCTATGCTGAGTGCCATATCGACCCCCTGGATGGACTGGGTGCCATCCACGCACTCCACCTGGGGCAAGGATGACAGGATGGACTGAATCTGCCGACAAGCCTCGGGCTTCGACGTGCCAAACAATGCTATTTTCATGTCTGATAATGAGTTTGTTGGTGGCAAAGATGCAACAATTTTACGAATAAAGCAAATTTTAACCTCAAAAAGTATAAAATAATGATGATGTTACCTTTCTTACAGTTGATGATGCCTGGTGAACAGGACACCACTCAGGTCGTGGCTGCCGAAGCCGCCGAGACTGCTTCGGGCGATGGGTTGAACTTCTTGGACATGGCCATGAACGGTGGCTGGCTCATGATTCCCCTGTTGCTGCTCTCGTTAGTAGCTGTCTATATCTTCGCAGAACGTTATGTGGTCATCCACCGCGCCCGCAAGGATGCGCCTTACTTCATGGACCGCATCCGCGAGTATCTGGCCGACGGCAAGAACGAAGCCGCCATCCGTGTCTGCCAGCAGACCAAGGCACCTTACGCTGCCATGATTGAGAAAGGCATCAGCCGATTGGGCAAACCTACTGCCGACATCCAGGCCGCCATCGAGAACGTCGGCAACCTGCAAGTGGCTCAGATGGAGAAGGGCTTCACCATGTTGGCCACCATCTCCAGCGGTGCGCCGATGATTGGCTTCCTCGGCACCGTGACAGGTATGATCCGCGCCTTCTACGACATGTCGCAAGCGGGTTCGTCGGCCGACATCACTTTGCTCTCGGCCGGTATCTATCAGGCACTTACCACCACGGTGGCTGGTCTCATTGTCGGCATCCTCGCTATGTTCGCCTACAACTACCTGGTGAGCGAACTCGACAAGGTGGTCAACGAGATGGAGGCCAAGACCCTGGAGTTCATGGATTTGATTCAAAAATAACAGACCCTCTCCCCAGCCCTCCCCCATAATGGGGAGGGAGAGAAAGTTACAATCCGTTACTCCCATTATCCCCATTAAACCCAGTACCCCAATCCAGCAATATACTCCTCCCCCTGTGGGGAGGTCGGGAGGGGGTCCTATTTCGAAGCATTATGGCACTTAAACGACGAAACAAGATACAAGCCACGTTCAGCATGTCGTCCATGACGGACGTCATCTTCCTGTTGCTTATCTTCTTCATGGTGACATCGACCATCGTCTTCCCAAACGCCATCAAGGTGCTCTTGCCGCAAAGCAAACAGCAGACATCGGCAGCACCACAGGCGCGCGTCACCATCGACCAAGACCTCAACTACTATGTGGCATTTGGCAACGAGGCTCCGAACCGCGTTGACATTGAACAGATTACTCCTTGGCTCCAATCGGTCAAGGCGGAGTACGATGACATGTACGTCACCCTCTATGCCGACGAGTCTATCCCCTACAGTAAGGTGGTGGAAATCCTGAACATCGGTGTCGAGAACCAATACAAGATGGTGTTGGCCACCAGGCCGGTGAAGTAGGTCTATCCAAGGAGTTAACAGGAGTTAATGGGAGTTATCGCTTCGCTCATGGAGTTAACGGACGAATGAAAATTGAAAGTTGAAAAACTTCCGAGTACTCCGAGTTATCAGAATATTCCGATTATTCTGAGTTTTCCGATTACTCCGACTACTCCGATTGCTCTCGAGCTCTTTAGCGTCGAAGGCCATTAGCGTGAACGAAGTAAACTTTTAGCGGCGCTATTGCGCCCATTAGCTCTAATGATATGTCTCCAGAACTATCGTCCGTTAACTACACAGCCAAAGGCTGTTAACTACAGTTAACTCCTGCTAACTCCCACCAAATAAAGATTTTCTTCCATGGAACAAGATAAGAAAAGCCAAATATGGGGCATTGTTGTCACCCTGCTCTTCCACGTCCTGCTGGTCGTGCTGCTCTGGTTGGCACATTTCAGTCCCTTTGCCCACGAGGAGGAGAGTGGTATCCTGGTCATGACCGGCGTCGATGCCGAGGGCAGTGGCGAGGAATTGATGTCGTCCGACGTGACCGACTTGGAGCCGGAACCGCAGCCCGAAGAGGTACCTCCGACGCCACAAGCACCGGAGCCGCAACCTACTCCAGCGCCACAACCCGCCACCGAACCGCTGTTGGCTCAGGACGATGCCGAAGCTCCTTATGTGGCTGAACAGAAAGCCGAGGAACTCAAGAAGCAGAAAGAGGAGGAGGCTCGTCTGTTGGCCGAAGCCGAAGCACGTCGGCAAGAGGAGCTGCGCCGCCAACAGGAAGAGGAGGCACGACGCCGCGCCGCCGAAGAGGCAGCTCGCAAGAAAGCGGCCGAGGAGGCTGCCAAGCGTCAGGCTATCAACAACCAGATGGCGGGACTCTTTAACAACAAAGGTACGGGCAACAACGCTGGCACGCAAGGCGATGCGCATGGAAACAGCATGACGGGTGCCACCTCGGGCAGTGCAGGCTACGGTGAGTTCGACCTCGGTGGTCGTGGCATGGTCGGAGCATTGCCCCGTCCGGCCTTCAACCTCAACGTGAGCGGTAAGGTCGTGGTTCTCATCACGGTAGATGCTGCCGGCAACGTCAAGTCCACCGCCATCGGCAAGGGCACTACCATCTCCTCGCAGGAGATCCGAAATGCTGCCAAGGAGGCTGCTATGAAAGCCAAATTCAAGGCCATCAGCGGCACCAGCATTACCGCCGGCACCATCACCTATTACTTTGACAGCAACAACTAAAGGAATTAAAAATTAAAAGTGAAAAATGAATTGAAAGTTGAAAATTGAAAATTGAAAGTTGAAAATTGAAAATTGAAAAATCCCGAGTACTCCGAGTATTCCGATTATTCCGATTACTCCGATGGCTCCCGAGCTCTTTAGTGCCGAAGGCCATTAGCGTGAACGAAGTGAACTTTTAGCGGCTCGAAGAGCCCTTTAGCTTTATTCGATGAATCTTCTCACTGTCATACTTCACCTTCCCTTCCTGACCTGTCTGGTTGGTTTCGTGTTGTCGTTCTACCTCAAGAAGAACGACACCGTGTATGTCATCATACCCCTTGCCGTGATAGGAATGTTGTATTATATGTGCGACGCCATCATCGTCAATCCCTATTCCGACGTCCACACCACCGTGATAGCCTCGGCGGCCGTACCGTTCCTGTCGCTCTTTTCCTTGGCCTTCATCATTTGCCTGATGTGGGTACTCTATTACGAGAAACACCTCCCCTGGCACCAATATCTCTGGTTCGTAGCGCCCATCGCCCTTTGCTCCATCTGCACGATGCTCTACATCGTCATCGGCAACGATGAGGCCGCCCACTTCCAGGCGCTCTACGACCAGTTGCGCCACTACCCAGAGTCGCACATCGAGTGTTCGGCTTTCCGTTGCCAACACTTTGTCGAACAGGTGCTATACAACTTCACCCTCTTCCTCTATTCCATCTACGCCATCCTGTTCGGCATCGTGATATTGTACAAGACAGGCTTCACCCGCCACGCCTTCATCGGCTATTTCTTCAAGGGGGCAAGTCTGCCGCCCATGCATATCCTGCTCCTCTCCTTTATCACGGTGATGCTCACGGTGATAGTCCGTGTCCTGGTGGGTCGATATTTCCTCTTCGACCACACCTGGGCCAACATCCTCCTTGCTTTCCTCCAAGCCTACTGCGTCATTCTGGTGACGTTGGCTGCCTTCAACCTCAACTGTGTCGAGTGCACCTTGCGCCAATACTGGTTCATCGACCCCAACGAGCGGTTCGATGACTCGCTGTTTGACGAGGCCGACGACGACTCCGCCGCCGACAGCAACGCCGATCAGGACGCTTTCAGCAAGGTGCAGGAACGATTGGACAAGAGCCTTCACGAGGTGATGGAGGTGCAACAACTCTTCCTGGACAGTAACCTCCGCATGACCGACGTGACGCGCCTCCTCAGCACCAACCGCAACTATCTGTCGCGCCACCTCAAGGAACGTTACCACCTGAGTTACAACGAATATATCGCCCACCTCCGCATCGAATATGCCAAACAATACATGCTCCAACACCCCGACATGCTGCTCGATGCCATCGCCGAACACTGCGGTTTCGGCACCGCCCAATCCTTTGGCCGTAAGTTCAAGGCCATGGAGGGCATCACTCCTCGCACCTGGTTGGTGAGGAAGAAAGT
>JAEEGL015854407.1_pt1 | contig 18853 bp, 14 predicted proteins | sample 9134231 | NCBI WGS metagenome assembly JAEEGL01 (sample SAMN16246548, study PRJNA631951) | gut metagenome | biome: gut microbiome; feature: rumen; material: fiber-attached | host: Bos | place: Iran: Karaj | collected 2018-10 | reverse complement strand
GTATGGGAGAGTTATGGTACCAGGGATGTCCACCAAGAATCGGCAGACCAAGCAAGTCAGAGTGGTACCAGGTATGAGTCTCTCCTACAAGAATAAGGGTTTCAGCTATTCTTGAAACCCTCAAAAAGAAAGCCCTGTCATCCTTTCGGAAACAGGGCATAAAGAGCTGAAATCCCCACCCGACATCAGATTAATGCTGGCGAAAGCAAAGAAACCTGGGGATAGCGGTTAGAATGGGCTCTTACACAAAAGTAAGGGTTTCAGGCTATGGGGGTAATCTCCACCATAGTTCATTCTATTCCAAATCAAAACTGAATGGTAATTATTTTCAGCAACTGCGTGTGAGTGATAAGGTGGAGCTCCTTAGGTCAACTCTATGAATTAAGAATTAGTTTGAAACAGGCCGGACAGGATGCCCGTCACTTCGATAGTATTCCATTGGGTACATTAGTCCAGACTGGATATAGAGGTACGTGGCATATTGTGGGGTCATAGAATCAAGAGAAGATGACCAGAAATAACCATTTGAGTCCGTATAACGCTTTGTCCCTCGTTTCATTCCAGTGAAGGGCAAGAAGATACTGTTCCCATTTATCTTGCTTGTAAGCTTATGACCTTGCTTACCACCGAGACTCGTTTGAACCCATGTACAGTTATCTCTCAGTTCATACACTTCCTTCTCAGTGGGCATTCTCCAAGTTCCTCCCCAGTTAGCCCTTGCAGCATCATCAGACAAATCCAGTCGAATAGTGTTATCCACATCACCACTTTGTGTTTTCGTATTGTATTTGTTTAGGGTCACATTATCATAGGAATCACCAGAAATACGAAATCTATAGTTATCCCAAGAATAATCATTCTTGGGCGTAGTTTCTCCCCAGGCAAAGTAAGAGCCAAACCCTTCTGGAGAAGATGCGCCTACATTCATTGTCGCCCATTTGACACTTAATCCGAGATCCACATAATCATGGCCGTTAATGGTGCCGCTAGGAGAAGAAATTGTGGTTTTAATGGTAAGAGACGGGGAAAGACTAGCAGTTCGCCCAGAGGAGACCTCGATGTTCCCATTATAGTCATTATACCCATCAAGAGATATGCGAATTGAATGCTTGCCAGGCACGATTCCTTCCAACAAGGCTGGAGTTATTTTGCTCGTTTCTCTTCCATCCAGCCGTATAGACGCTCCAGAAGGTACGCTTTCAACTTTGATGCTTCCGAGAGATTCACTTTGTTGAAGAGGTTCTTGCCCTGGAATTGTAAAGGGTTGCTGGTTTGAAACAGTTTGATTTTCCGAGATAACCTGCTCTGTAAGTGGAGTATCAATTGAAGGAGCAATGACTTTCGTATCTCTTCTGGAAACGAGAAGAATCACGGCAATCACTACTACAGCAACACCAGCAATAATCGCCCAAAGCCAAGTCGAGCGGGGCTTGGAAGATAAAGAACTGGAGTCCTGTTTTGACGGAGCCTTATTAGGGGAGGATTGGGCAACTGGTGTTTCGATTATCGTATTTTCTTCGTCTTCAATCTGCCCCTTTGGGACGGGAGAATCATCCAATACGGATAAAAAGGCATTTGAGCTTTGAGGACGATCCTTTCGACGCGGTTGCATCGCACCAACAATGGCTGTCCAGATTCTATCAGAAACACCCAGAGGCTTTGATAAACCATCTTCATTTATAATCGATGCCTCAGGAGGGACGATTCCAGTAACTAGATAATAGAGAGTTGCTCCCAACGCGTAAATATCAGTCGAAGGCCCGAACTGACTTACATCTCCATCTCGTCCTTGTTCCAAAGGAGCATACCCTTTACTGATTCCAACAGGGGTGCTGCTCGTCTGTTCTCCAGTATCATCATAATGCTTGGAAATACCAAAGTCAATCAAGACCGCTTCTCCCTTTGAGTTCAGTAAAATGTTGGATGGTTTCACATCCAAATGGACGGTATTCTGCGAATGGATATATGCGAGGGCATCGGCAACCTGCCGGATATACTCCTCTGCCTTGGCTTCGGACAGCGGACCTTCTTTCTTTACCTTGTCGGTCAGACAACCACCTGAAAGATAATCCATTACATAGTAAGCTGTTCCGTTTTCTTCAAACACATCCCAAATACGAACGATATGTGGATGGTCCATACCCGATATCATTTGAGCCTCACGGATAAACTTCCCTCGAAACTTCTCAACCAAAGCTCGCTGACTGCCTGTTCCGACTGTCATGCGACAGGTGTCTTCATCTCGTTCACAGCAGTCTTTCATGAAAAACTCTTTTATGGCGACTTTCCTACGCAGAAGATTCTGTTCCGCCTCGTATGTTATACCAAACCCGCCTTGTCCTAGCGTTCGGATGATACGATATTTCCCCCCTTGAAGAAGAGTGTCTGGTTTGAGTTGCATATAAAAAGAATTGTCAGACTGAATAATAGAAGCCCCAAGAATTCTAAATTAAACACAAACTGCATTCAAATCCAAACAATTGTGGATGTAGTATTTGGAGCTATAAAAATGAATTATCCTTGTGATTTACCCGCACATTTTACAATCGATTTCATAAATGTTGATGTCATGTCCACTATAAAATCAACCTCTATCTCGGGAACCTGATCATTATGCTTTACATGCTCATTCTGGTACTTGCTAAAATAATCCAAAAGTTTACTGAACATATTGCAAAACTCTTTACTTCCCCCGGAATTTTGGACCAATGTACTGACAAAGGGTATCTGGTTCTCAAGAGACTTCTCGTTGTTTAGTACGCCCTTAAGTAAAAGTTCGAGAGAAAGACGGAGATCGTCCAGAAGATTCCTTTCATATATACCTGCCTTTCTTTTTTCTAGGGCTGAGTTGTATCCATTGAGGGCATCAGGATAGTTCGATAGCCAATGCGCCGTTTCGGTTGCGAGTACTTCGTCAAAGTTATACACAGAAGTATCAAGAACTCCATATCGAGAATAGAGCTGCTTTCTAAGTTTTTTAACGTCCGGTCGATCCTTTTGTAAAGGATCAGAACATAGTTCCTTAAGGATGTGATACTGCTGTTCCGGAGAAAAGCGGCGCAAGTTATCCAATAGTGCAGTTCTTTTATTAGGTGCCGGTTGAGACGATGTCGTAAACGGGATTGGGACATCATACTCTACAGAATAAGAAGTGCAAAGCAATAAAATCTTTGATGTCGTTAATCCATCGTTGGTTTCACCCAGGACATTACATGCTTGGATAAGGAATGAATCAGATATAACAGTATTTGCCATTTTACTGAATAAAATTGAGTTACTTACTCATAACAGGGCGAATTGACTGCCCATCATCTTTAAAGTCCCAATGTGTAAGGCCATGAAAACTACCGTCACCGGGATTGCCCGGATTACCATACTCAAAAAACAAGCTGATAAGCTCATAGGGGTTATTTGCATTCTCGCCAAATCTAACCGAGTGAGCATCACTTGCATGGTAAAACCCTCTCCATCCCCTATAATTGGGCGCGGTATGATGGGATTGCGCAACTCCCCCGGCAGGAAGAAAAATAGACTTGCCACTGGGACCGGTTATTTTATACCCGTTATGTCCATTAAGCGATGTCCAGGTCCATTTACAATTCCTCAACTCATCTTGTTCTCGTTGAGTAGGAATACGCCACTTTCCTCCCCACAGAACATGAGCAGCATCATCTTCTGGTAATAGTTTAGGCTCAGTTGTACTTCCTTTTTCGTATCTCACATACTGCTGAGGATAATCAATATGCTCGGGATCTATGAATTTATAATGAGCATAATCGTATTCCTTCAGGGGTTTAGTCTTTGTCTCACCATACGCATAGTAACCACCGTAGTCAGATAATGATTTTGCCCCGACATTGCATGTGGCCCATAGAACTGAAAGACCCAAGTCAACATACTCATGTCCTCTTTCAACACCAGAAACAGATTCTTCTATCCATTGTGGAATCGTTCTCTCGGCACCCTCTTGAAAAATAGTCAAAGATGCGAGAACGGTGCTGTCGGCTTCTTTCATAAACCTCACACCAATCTGCCGTCCATCGTGACTCTTATTCTCCAAACATGATATTTGAACAGAATCTTTTAAAATCTCTATTGAGCACCACTCATCCTCGGAATTCAAAGAATAAACAATGCTCTCCGGAAAATTCTTATAGTATTTAAGCGAGCGTTGGCTACTTGACGAGTCGACGGTTGTTGAATCATTAATTGCCCCTCCAATTAATAAAGAGTCAATTTTAGCAATAGATGCCCCCTTGTCTGTTAAGATGTATGGCTTAACCGATTTATAAAGGATAAAGAGAAGAATGACCGCGAGGAAGGAAAGAATCGCAAAGAACCATTTCCGGCGAGGTGTGAAAGGATGACTATGGGAGGAGGAGGTCTTAGAAACAACTTTTGAAGATATGGATTCTTTGGGCTCTATGGTATCCTTTGGTCTCTTTACCACCGTATTCTCGTCTTCTCCATTACTAGCAATGGACTTATTCTGTAATAGCGATAGAAAAGAATCGATATCTTGCGGGCGGTCATTCCGACGAGGTTGCATCGCTGCTTCAATTGCTCGCCGAGTAGTACTACTAATTCCCAAAGGAATAGCAGGAAGCCCCGTCTCCATGACGGCAGACGCCTCAGGAGGAGCTATACCAACCACCAAATTGTATAATGTCGCGCCTAAAGAATAAATGTCCGTTGCTGGAGATAACGAAGAGGCCACCGCATTAACCTGCTCGAGCGGGGCAAAACCGCGACTGAAACCTATCAGAGAAGATGTCGTTGCCGTGTTCTCCTGCGTGTCAAAATATTTAGACACACCAAAATCAATCAACACAGATCGACCTTGGCTATCAAAAAGAATATTGGCAGGTTTAACATCAAGGTGAAGAAGCCCGTTTGAATGCACTACGTTTAGAGCCTCGGCCACATTTTTGATTATATCCAGAGCCTCCTTCTCTGGCATTGGACCACTCTTTATCCTGTCGGCTAGAGACCCGCCGTCAAGATACTTCATTACATAGTAGGATGTCCCGTTCTCGTCAAAGATGTCAATGATGCCGACTATGTGATCGTTGTTCAAAGATGCAATCTTCCTCGCTTCCGACTTGAATTTCTTCAGGCATTTAGAGACCAATTCCTTGTTGTCGGTCACCGGTACGCTAACCCTAGATGTTGACGCATCCCGCTGACAGGAACCTTTCAGGAAGAATTCCTTAATGGCCACCTTCATGCCTAGTCCGGTTTGCTCGGCAAGGTAGGTGATACCGAAACCTCCTTGGCCCAGGACTCGGATTATTCTATATTTCCCTCCCTGTAATGTCGCTCCGGAAGGTAGGATGGAAGAAGCGTCGTTCATGTTCAGAGGTTAGAATGCTCAAAGATAGCAATAAATCTTGCCATCAGTAAGTCTTTGAAGAGACCGGCCCACTTCAGAGCCGGTCTCCGGTTCAGCAATACAGAAATCTTAGATGTAGAGAGTGGCGTCGCCTCCGTCGTTAAAATCCTGGGAGTCATCCATCACTTCAGTCATGCCAGGCTCAACAGCATCGCGGAGATCGTCCATGGTGATACCGGCCCCTGAGACGTCGACGTACGCATCATTTTCATCAAGATGGGCATTGTCATTAATGTCGATGAGAACAGTGTCAACCTCGTTATCACCATCGGCATCGGCAAAAATAGCAGCATGATCATGGACAATCCCGACACCGATTTCTTCTACTTCACCATTGGGGTGCTGTACCTCTCCTACGCCCAGGATATGGACGTCGACGTCACTGTTGTCATCGTCGGTCTCTGGAGCAGGGGTCGGTTCGACCTCGCTATTGTCCTCGGGCGTCGGAGCCGGCACAATCTCCGGTTCGTTTTCAGTCGGAGTATAAGGTCCGGCATGAACCTGGGAAAGGATTTCGTGGCTGTGCTCAGCGCGGTCCTCGGCGCTCATTTCCTGCCACTCGGGATCATCGCCACGATAGGTGCCATAAACCTGGCCGTGCCAGACGAAGGCTCCTCCGGGACCGACCTCGGCGCGAGCGGCAGCGAATGCCTCGCTGAAGGACATGTCGTCATTCACGGAATGAGCCTCGTGGATTTCGACAGTGGTGTCTTCCTGAATCTCCTCGGGAGTTTCGGATTCGGGGGTGTTGGCGACGGCCTCGACGCCAACCGTACCGGCGGCACCGATCAGAATACCAGGGACTCCGCCGACGAGCACACTCTGCCAGAGGGGAGACATGCCGTTCTTCTTGGCTTCGGGATTGGACTTGACGGTGGTCTCTTCAGTGTTAGGGCTGTTCTGTGTTTTCATGATGTTTGTGTTTTTATGTGTTTAACTTTGTTTCCGAGAGCAAAGGTATAGCGCGTTATTCGTTCTTGAAAGCCTTTTTCGATTTACTCCATGAAATGGTAGGTTTTGAGGATGAACTATTTTCTATTGCTTCTCCAGAGTGGTTACCGGCCTTACGTTGGCTCCCAAAACAGGCGAAAATTCCATGATGTCTGAAGTTTCAGACAACGCGAGTATACGAGGCTCACCGGAATCTTCGGAACCGGCCGACCATATGCGTGCCTTCATTCCTTTGTCATGAATACTGTCTCTCACATACTCCCCGGCGGCTGGGAAAAAAATCCAGTTCTTATTCTTTCTGCTGACCACCTTGGTCCCACGGACACCATTCACAACAGTGTAATACCATTCGCATTCCCACCTAAGTTCTTGCATTTCTTCCTCTGTCGGCATCCTCCAATACTCGCCCCATTTCTTGTGTGCGACATCGGAAGACAGTGGAAGACAAGCACCGTATGTTTGGCCATAATAGGAATAAGTCTCTGAATCATAATAGTCCTTCTGCTCCGTCTCTCCCCATGCATAATAGTCACCTCCTTCAAGAGGGGTTTCAGCTCCAACGTTACAGGTTGCCCATAACAAACCTGAAGGTAGGCCCAGGTCGACATATCCATGGCCTTCAATCTCGCCTGTGGGAGAAGGTATCTTTATGTTTATTCCTCCAAAAGCATAAAGACAGGTCCCAACAACAGCAGTCAGACCAACTGGTATAATCCATAACCAACGGTCTTGAAGTTTGTTCGCCAAACTGTTCTTGAGCAATCTCCAGCCACGAACACCATTATTGTTTTTTATCTGTAGGAAAAGGAAAGTGACAACACCTATTGCGGCTACTGTCGATAAAATCCAAGGCAGTGCTGCATTAGAAGACGCCCCAAAAAACTCAGGCTCTGCCGTTTTAATACCTAGCCATCCAAAAAAGCCTGCAAGCATTCCTCCTGAAATGAATGCCCAGAAACCTATCTTTTTCTTCAGTAATATAAGCAGTAACCCGGAAATGGCAATAAGTGTACCCAAGAAAGCAAAACGGAACAAACGAGTTGCGAGGGGATCTCCCACATTGAGAAGACAGATAAGAGAAACGATGAGACCCAAGAAAAGACCTATCGCAAGGAAGCCAATCGTTAACGGATGGAGCTGACCATCCTTGCCTGTTGATGAAACATCGTTTCTCTTTTTGGACGAAGGCGTTTTCTTAACCTCGCTCGATTTCTTGACGACTGTAGCATCCTCATCCTCATTTGTTGAATCCTTTAATACTCCATTGTCTAATATGGACAAGAACTCCTTAACACTCCTTGGACGCTCCTGCTTATGGACACTCATGGCTTTCCCAATGGCATCGCGAACTGGGGCGGATACGGACAACGGTATGGAGGGGAGACCAGACTGGACTACGATTGGGGCGGGGGGAGGAGTCAATCCCGTGACAAGTTTGTAAAGCGTAGCGCCCAAAGAATAGACGTCGGTTTCTGGCGAGAACTCCTTTACGCCTCCTTCCAGATACTGCTCAAGGGGAGCATATCCATGGCTGATTCCGACAGGTGTCGAACTGGTCTGTTCGCCGGTTTCGGAATACTGTTTGGATAAACCGAAATCTATAAGGACGGCCCTGTCACCATCCAGCATGATATTGGATGGCTTGATATCCAGATGCATCACATGATGATCGTGCGCATAGGAAAGGGCATCTCCAATTTGGTAGATATAACGGAGCGCCTCCTTTTCCGGAATCGCTCCGGCATTCTTTACCCGGTCATTTAGGGATTCACCGGGAAGGAACTCCATTACATAGTAAGCCGTATTATTCTCTTCGAAAACATCGTATATGCTGATAATGTTAGGATGATTCAACTTTGCGATGGTCTTCGCCTCTTTAACAAATTTGGCCATATACTGTCTTACCATCTCAGCATTACCCGTACTGCCCAGGGATACATTGCCGGTGACATCATATCGATCACAGTACTCTTTGATAAAAAACTCTTTGATGCAGACATGACGGTCCATCATTACCTGGTTCGCCTCATAAGTGATACCGAATCCGCCTTGACCGAGGGCGCGGAGAATCACATATTTCCCATTTTGAAGCTTTGCTCCGGGGTTCAGTTGCATGGCTATGTTATATTACGTTGAAAAAAGATATAAAGAAACAAACTGGCGTCTATGAAAAGATGCAATTTCAATACTGCATCTATAATACTAATCAGAAACCGGGCGGATTGAACATCCAAAGTAGCTGGCAACACCACTGCCCACACCGGTTAATTCCTGCACTATATTGAAATTGAGTATTTCTGCCCCAACCACATTGCCATTTGAAGACCAATAGTACCCGTAAGAGCCATCGCCTACAACGCCTTTTCCAGTACTACTTCCGGCAGCGGGGAAAAAGATACTATTCCCATTCTTCTTGCTCGTAACAATATAACCTCCTTTCCCACCGACCTTTCCCACTGCCCATAAGCAATTGTTGTCATCCAACAATTCCTTAATCTCGCGAGTTGTTGGCATTCTCCAACTTCCCCCCCATTGTATTCTAGCAGCGTCATCTTCTGGATTTAGGCAGTTATCCTCGTCTCGAGGATTATACTTCGTAACAGATGCCAGATTGTCAACCGGTACGTAAAAAGCATATTCCCTCTGAAAGAATTGTTCTTTTTCAGCCGTCTCTCCCCAAGCAAATAAGGGACCATATTTGGATGGAGAGGATGCACCAAGATTACATGTAGCCCACTTAAGGCCGGAAGGCAAGCCAAGGTCAACAAATCCGTGACCTTCTATTACTCCAGTAGGATCTGAGACTTTTGTACCTGACCCCCTAAACAAAAATACCGAAGCCACTAAAATAGCAGCGACACCGGCAAATAATAATATCCATTTCTTCTTTGAATCATCTGATTTAGTGTCTTTTGTTGATAGTATAGATGAAGAATCCTTAACCGCTTTCGATGTCGGTTTCTTCTTGGAATCTGCCCCGTGTGGTTTTATATAAGTACGTTCATCATCTTCAGACAGGGAAGAGTTGACAGGTGCTTCCTCAAGTAACGCCATGAACTCTTCAATACTATGAGGGCGTTCCTGTCTACGAAAACTCATCGCCTTCTCAATAGCTTTTTGTACAGATGAAGATATTGTCCCGGGAATAGAAGGAAGCCCGGTCTGTGCAACATCGGATGCCGATGGAGGAGTTACACCTGTAAGAAGTTTATATAAGGTGGCACCAAGTGAGTAGACATCAGTTTCTGGTGAGAACTCCCTCACGCCTCCATCTTGATACTGTTCGAGCGGAGCATATCCGTGACTGATGCCCACCGGGGTAGAACTGGTCTGATCTCCAGATTCTGAATACTGCTTCGAGAGACCAAAGTCAATAAGAACTGCACGGTCTCCATCTATCATAATATTAGCCGGCTTGACATCAAGATGCATAATCCGTTGACTATGCGCATATGCCAGTGCGGCGCCAATCTGTCGGATATACCGTAGAGCGCCATCTTCTGGGATGGAACCTGTCTTTTTTACCCTATCATTTAATGAACTACCAGAAAGGAACTCCATCACATAATAAACGGTATTGTTCTCTCGAAAAACATCATGGATGCTAATTATGTTCGGATGATTCAACTTTGCAATGGTCCTGGCTTCTTTTTCAAATTTAGCCATATACTGCTGCATCATATCAGCATTTCCTGTGCTCCCAAGAGAAACATTGCTTGACGCATCGTCGCGATCGCAGTATTCCTTGATAAAGAATTCCTTGATGCAGACATGACGGTCCATCATTACCTGGTTCGCCTCATAAGTGATACCGAATCCGCCTTGACCGAGGGTGCGGATGATTTCGTACTTCCCGTTTTGAAGAGTGCTTCCCGCTTTTAATGAAGAGTTATTCATCTTGTTTTATTCTTGATTGAGAATGGTCCTTTTGAGGAATATAGGTTTTGACATTAGTCTGTTACTGGTCGGATTGATTGCCCGAAACAGCGTTCTTCGTATATGCAAGTTGTGTTGTTGTCCTCTAGATAAAGCATGTATGCACCATCTGGAACACTATTACAGATATCCGATGACCAGTAGTATCCATAGGTGCCCGGGAATAATAGACTTGAGAGATGACGACCAGCTGCTGGAAGAAAGATACTGTTCCCATTCTTTTTGCTTGTTACCCGATAACCGTTCCTGTTACCTTGTCTCGCTCGTGTCCAGATGCAGAAATCTGTATCAAGCAGTTCCAGTATCTCACTCTTAGTTGGTAGACGCCAGGATCCTCCCCATTGGGCACGAGCGGGATCATCACTGTCATCCAATGTGGTTAGTCCGTCGATAGAACCATATTTAGATGAAGTATTATACTTCGATAACCCTTTTACAGAACCCAGCCAGCCAAGACGGTTCTGGAATCTATATGTTTTCCATGAATAGTTTTCCTTTGGTTGTATCTCCCCCCAAGAGAAATATGAGCCATAATCCTCAGGAGAGGATGCCCCCAAATTGCACGTCGCCCACTTAGTTCCGGAAGGTAATCCCATATCTACCCATTGGTGGTTATGATGTTGTCCAACAATGTTTCCCGAGGCATTCCCGCCAACGATGGTTTCATCATCGTCTATAGTTGGGGACTTTATGGTGAGTGGGGTCTGTGTTAATTTGCTTGACGCTACTTTGGAATCCAAAATCGAAAGAAAGGCAGCAATGCATTGGGGGCGGTCTTTCGGACGCGGTTGCATAGCAGCTGAAATGGCCTTCTTTGTCGAGGATGAGAGCGATTCCGGAAGATTCGGTAATCCGTCAACAAGTATATCAGAGGCCTGGGGGGGAGTGAGTCCCGTAACCATTTTATAGAGCGTTGCCCCCAACGAATAAATGTCAGTCATTGGAGAGAAAACGCTTACGCCACCCTCCCGGTATTGCTCCAATGGAGAATAACCATGGCTGATACCCACAGGAGTGGAACTGGTCTGGCTTCCAGAGACGTCATATCGCTTTGATATACCGAAATCAATCAAAACAGCTTGTCCCTTAGCGTTTAGAAGAACATTGGATGGCTTAATGTCCAAGTGGTTCATCGGGGTAGGAAGGGTGTGGAGATAGTTCAATGCGGAGGCAATCTGTCGTGTATACTTTAATCCATCCTCTTCCGGAAGAGCTTTCCCTTCTTCCCCACATTTATCCGCCAAAGATCCACCTGCCAGAAATTCCATGACATAATAGGCCGTACCATTCTCCTCAAATACATCATGAATCCGGACGATATTTGGATCGTCCAGGGAGGCAATCAGTTTCGCTTCTTTCAAAAACTTATCCTTGAAACGAGACACGAGTTCAAGACTACCAGTCGAAGGTACGGATACGTCATTAGCATTTGGCTCCCGGTTGCAAAACTCCTTCATGAAGAACTCCTTCATGGCGACTTTTCGCCCAAGATTCACCTGCTCGGCCACGTAAGTGATGCCGAAGCCCCCCTGACCAAGGGGGCAGAGAATCTTATATTTCCCATTCTGAAGCGTTGTGCCGGGTTGAAGTTGCATGGAAGTACCTTAGTCAGATTAATAGATGATAGTTATCGTTTATTAAACAGGCCCGGACGAAGCATTTGCCAAGCGGATTGGCCATCTTTATTCTTGATCTGAAAAACAAAGTAGGAAATAAAACAAACAATGTAAACCATAATAAGGTGAATGAATGACTGTAGAATTAGGTCTTCCCAATTCTTGTATTTTAAAAAGTTGACTGCACGCATAGCTAACAAGATGGCCACTGCTGCCCCTCCAACTAGGACAAACCAGACTCCCGGTCTCCTTCTGAAGGACAGCAGAACAAGTCCAATCTCAATTACGATTCCTCCTACTGCCAAAAACGGCGATAGGATTATGTTATCAAAAATGAGATCGCTAAAAAAGTAATCGTATATGCAGTATCCGATGAAAACAGCCATGAGAAACATGCAAAACCCTATCCATATTGCAGGGATATTCTTGGATAAAGAAGATTTCTCCCTGGTCTTATTCCTTTCCGGATTAGTATTATGACGGTCCTTATTCTGGCGAATAACCGTCTCATCACCCTTAGTCGTCTGAGATTTGTCCACCGTAGCGACAATAGTCTCTTCATCCTCATATGAAATGGATGCATTATTTCTCTCGCCAATCAACGATAAGAACTCATCAACGGTTTGAGGACGATTCTTCCTCATCGGAGCCATAGCACACTTGATGGCCTCAATGGTTTTCGTCGTGACGGATTTCCTTCGCAGTTCATCTTCGGGGAATCCTTCGTTTAGGATATCCGATGCCGAAGGGACTGTCGTACCTGTCAGCATCTTGTATAGTGTCGCTCCTAAGGCGTAAATATCCAAAGTCGGCTGGAACAAACTGCCGGAAGTCTGATTGGCCTGCTCAAGAGGGGCATAGCCAGGAGTGCCCTGTCCTATGGAAGAGCTCGATTCTGGCTCTCCGTCACTGTCAAATTGTTTCGACAAGCCAAAATCGATTACGACGGGTGAACCATCGGACTTGAGCATTATATTCTTTGGCTTCAGGTCAAGATGCATCATCTTGTGATCATGCATGTACGAGATGGCATTTCCTACCTTCCGGATGATAGGGAGCGCCTCTGATTCGGGGATTCCGGTTCCGATAACTTTTGCATCAAGCGAACCTCCCGTGATATACTCCATCGAATAGTAATAGGTCCCGTTCGCCTCAAAAGCCTCCAGAACCCGAACAATGTGCGGATGCTTCATACGCGCGAGGTTCTCAGACTCCCTCTGGAATGCCTTCCCGTATTGATGGACCATCGTTCCTTGAGAAGTGGCCGTAACCGAACCGTCCGACATACGCGTATTGAACTCCTTGGCGTAAAATTCCTTTACGGTAACCTGAACGTCTATTTCACCTAACGGGCCGACCATCCGGGTCAACGCAAGGTAAGTGATTCCAAATGCCCCTTGTCCGAGAACGCGAACTATCGAGTAATCGTAGACACGACCGTGAAGGATGGTTCCTGGTGAAATGGCTGTTATTTGATTATTCATGGGTTATAGGCGGCAGTTCATCAATAAGACACGTGACCTGTTTCTCAATGAAAACTATTCTCGTTGGCTTTGTATGCAAAAAACTATTTGATTACGATGAAATAATAGGCTAATGCGGCAGCGAGAACGAGAAGTACTAAAACCCATCCCAAAAAACGGAACTGCTTCGGTTTCTTTACGGGTATCCTTTCATCGGTAACGACCTCGTTTATTCCCTCTCCCGATTTTTCTGGAAGAATATGAATTAGGTGGGCCGAATGATTGTCTCGGTTGTCTTTTGTCGCTCCCTTCAAAATTCCGATCTTTTTGAAATCCGACTGTGGGAGGGAGAGGATGTTGACCAGTTCACGATCCTCCATCTGCTCAAGCATGCCGTCGCTGCACATGTAAATGTAATCGCCTGGCCGGATGTCGGTCAGATTGGCACAATCGGCCTTAGACCGACTCTCCTGGTGCGGCTGCATGGCTCGAGTGATGACATTCTTTTGGCGGGAGACCTTCGCCTCCTCCTGCGTCATCTCGCCCAGTTCCACAAGATCGTTTACCAAGGAATGGTCGCGCGTAACATGGAGGACTTGTTTTTCGGAAGGACGAATGTGGTAGATCCTGCTGTCCCCGATATGGGCAGTGAAGCAGCCGCCTTCATGGAACCGGACAAACGTCAAGGTGGTCCCCATCTTCTTCTCATCCTCCGTGTCCCTCGCATCCAGGGCATCATATGCCGCACTTAACGCAGCGCGGAAATCATCTTCCTCAAACATGCCGTCCTCACGGAGGTGCCCCTCAATATATAGAGACATAGTGTCGCACACAGTTTTAGAGGCAACTTCTCCGGCGGCATGACCGCCCATCCCATCGCATAGGATAAACAGACTGCCGTCAGACGGTTTTTCCGAGAATGGCGGGTAGATGGTATCCTCTTGGTTACTCCGCTGCCCAAGTTCATGGATGGAGTATGCGCTGATTCTGTATTTCATGGCCAGCCTATAATACCGTTTCGTCATTGATCGGAGTGCCGACGAATACAAGCTCCGTGTCACAGAGCTTGAGAATATCGCCATGCCGAATTGCGACCTTGTCACCGTCAGCCAGGATAACCCCGTTGATCTCAGTAGGGTTCTGGTTTTTGGCATTGGAAACATAGATGTGATAACGTCCGTCACGCCCGGCCATAACATCGACATATAAGTGTTCTCTGCTCATTCCCTGGTCTGCTGTCTCAATGGGGACATCGGCCTTGGGTGGCGATTTATGAGGTTTCCTTCCGACTAACTGCTTGCCTTCCCTTAAGGGATAGCGACGGGAAGATATCCTGTCCATGAGATAGCCGGGAAACTCTTTCCTCATCTCTCGCACATGAGTCTCGTCTTCAGTGGTAGGGATGGGGGCGGAGGCCATCACACGTTTGAAGTCCTTAAACTTGTTTCTCTGCTGGCAGTTGGGGCATTTGACATACTTTTCGGCATTGGCGGGGTCATCCATGGCCTCCAAAACGGCTCCGCATACCGGACATTTGATTCGGATCTTTTCCATAACTGTGTTTATCGATTCGGAACAAAAGTAGATAATTCCTCGTTCGATTGTAAACACGCTTGGCGTTTATTTCACGAAATGAGGGGTTTCTCGGACAAAATGGCCCAACATCACTCAGTATATTTCGACTTGCAGTACGGGCAGGAGCGGTTCTTGACGAGCTCCTTATACGGGGTGGCTCCCAGAAAACGACCGCATAGCGGATTTGGACACACATATTTCTCACGGAAAGCCTCGTCCATTTTCCGGGTCTTCAAAGGCACCTCGCTTGCATTCTTGTAGCGGATCAAGGCAAAGGCCAACGCGAATAGTGCAGCAATGACAATCATGACGATGCGCGCTCCCGGGATGAAGACGGCCAGACCGATGGAAGTCATGGACAGGACACCGGGAAGAGCGCTCAGCGCATTCAGTTTGCCTTGCTTCACCTGCATGTCAAATTTCTCCTTCTGGTATCCATCATAGACGGCCTCGAGATGCTTGATTGAAAAAGACTGCTTGGCAGAAAGGGTCTTGATGATGGTCTCGACGTCCAGGCGATACTTGGAAGGTCCGAGTTCGATGGTGTCCGCCGGACTGACGCCGGCCTTTCTCTTGCAGTCCGCACCATTTACGTAGATGAAGTTGTTGTCCGTCAGGTCCTCGACGATCATCTTGCCGTCCTCTTCAACCTGGATGCGGCAATGTTTCCGGCTGACATCCATGGGAACGCTGCCGGGGTTTCCGAAATACTGGGTCTTCCCGTTCTGAGTAACGGCGAGGCGGGGATTCTCGACACCGCTTTCGCGGCCAACAATCAGTTCAATCATTTGGTTTCGGTTTTAGTATAGGGGGAAATCAACTCCTTCAGCGCTTTCAGGGCAACCTTGGAGATGGAAAGGGTATAGGAAAAAGAATGCTGGTCGCTTAGCGTCAGCTCCTGTTTGAGCGTGTTGATCCGGTAGACGTAATTGAGATTGAGGATAAACCGCTTCCCGATGCGGGCAAAAGTCCCGGGGGCGTCCTTGAACCGGAGAACAAGCAGCTCCTCCATCCGGCCCAAACTCATACAAACCATATCAACAAGTCCGTTGGCGGACACCATCTTTGTATAGTTAGCATCTGCCTCGAAATACACGACGGAGGATAGGTCAACCCTGAGCAATTCGTCACGGGAATTGAAATAAATGATCCTTTTCTTAGTGTCCATCAATTATGTTCATTCATGTAATCAAACAAATATAGTGAATAATTCCCTTTGTTGCTTTATATTAATTGTAATAAATGAGGGTATTTTCTTAACTTTGTTTCCGAAGCAATTCTCCGTTTATATGCAACTTAAACCAGGTTCCCTTTTGCAGGGAGGCAAATACAGGATTATCCGCACACTCGGCCAGGGGGGCTTCGGCATCACTTACGAGGCCGAACAAGTCCTGCTGAAGCGCAAGGTGGCTCTCAAGGAGTTCTTCATGAAAGACTGCTGCGAACGAGATGAATCCACATCTAATGTAACGGTTGGAACAGGTTCCCAGAAGGCCTTGGTCGCGAAATTCAAGGACAAGTTCATCCGTGAGGCACAGATGATGGCGGGGATGAACCACCCCTACATCGTACGTGTGATTGACGTTTTCGAGGAGAACGGAACGGCGTACTATGTGATGGAGGCACATAACGGGGGTTCCCTCAAGGACAAGGTCGAGAAGGAAGGGCCGATGGCGGAGTCTCAGGCCGTTAAGTATATCAAGCAGGTGGCCGACGCTCTCGCATACATCCATTCAAGGAATACTGTCCATCTCGATGTGAAACCGTCCAACGTTCTGCTCGATGAGAACGGGAACGCCATCTTGATCGATTTCGGTATCTCCAAACATTATGACAGATCCGGAGAGCAGACGAGCAGTACGCCTGTCGGAATCAGTAAGGGATATGCTCCGCTGGAACAGAGCCGTGACGGTGATGTGAGCCAGTTCTCCCCAGCGACCGACATCTATGCCCTCGGCGCCACCTTGTATTACCTTGTCAGTGGTTTAACGCCCCCAGAGGCTTCCCTCATCTATGAAGATGGCCTTTCGCGCCCGAGAGGCATTCCTGATCGTCTTTGGAAAACCATCGAAAAAGCCATGCAGCCCCGCAGGAAAGACCGTCCTCAAGACATAAACGCTTTTTTGTCTTTATTGGAGGATTCCTCCATTCTCAAGGAACCAATTTATGATGAAGAAAGAACGGAAGTAAAAACACCTATAGTCCCATCCTCTTCGTATAATGGGCGGTCTAAAAAGAATTCCAAATCATCCTCTTCCAATCCCCGTATGACTTGGCTTTGGGCTCTTTTCGCGGGTATTACTGCTGTTGTGGTTGCTGTGGTGTTATTTGTCCCCACCAGAAGGGAGAATACTGTAATTGCACATCTCCCGGAGACACCCTCTCCGGAGACTCAATCTTTAGAACAGAATAATGTCGAAGACTATTCTGCCTCCACCCAACAAGCTGCCCCTATTGCCAAACCCAAGGATAACCAGCCCAAACAAGAGTCTTTTGGCAGCATTAAAGTTATAAGTGATCCTTCTGGTGCAACCATTTGGCTTGATGGGAAAAACACAGGGGAAAAAACTCCGAATACCCTAGAAAACCTGTCCCCCGGAACGCATAGCATTCGCATGGTTCTGGATGGTTATATAGAGTACAAAAGTAGTGTTACAGTATCATCTGACCAACGTAAGGTAATTAATTGTAAATTCAAAGTGATTCCGGTATCTTCGGAAACCGATGCTATACGCAACTCCCCCACTTCTGATCGGTCCATACCTACAGGCTATGTGGATCTCGGCCTTCCCAGTGGAAAACTGTGGAAAGACAAAAACGAGAGCGGCATTTTTACTTACGATGAAGCAAAAAGTCGTTTTGGCAGTTATCTTCCCAGCAAGAATGACTTTGTGGAATTGATTGAGTCTTGCCAGTGGTCTTGGACAGGGAAAGGATATAGGATTACTGGCCCTAGTGGTGAATCGCTGTATTTGCAAGCATTTAGTGGACAAGCTTCGGAGTCATCTTACTTGTCATCAACATTATCTCTTTATAACAGGCTTTGGCTCCTTGTTGTCAACCAGAATGAGAAGGGCATATCAACAGATTCCCCCGATAATAAGGCTTGCGTTCGTTTAATCCATCGTTAGTGGCATTCGACTGTTTTTTGCTGGATGGAGATTATTTAGGAAACGCTGGTTAAGAGGCGGCATTCCTCTTTAGTCTATTTATTATCTGCTTTTCTCCTTCCCTCAATTCCCTCCACCATTATCCACATGCTCCGCCAAAGGTCCTGAAGGCCCATCCCGACTGTCACTTCGGCGGCATCATTCCCAGGAGTAAAATAGGAGAAAAAAGCCACAATCCCCAATCCATTCACGGGCGGAAACTATAACGGGAAGGGAAAGTGATTGAGCAGTATTCGGTTATTGGGAGATAATCGCTATATTGTGGTCGGAAAATCAAATAGTTGTATGAAAAAGTCCTCCGCCAAGATTCTATTGGAAGCGCTCATCGCCATTCTCTGCTTGCTCCTTGGTGCGTTCATCGGCGTGTTCTTGGATAGATCAGGCTATCTTGGCCCCCCTATTGAGCATACTGGAGCAGCCAAGATTCTCATTCCCCTGTCCATCTTAGTGATTATTGCCTGGGCGATTGTCCGTATCTGGAAGCAAAATAAAGAATAGCATCAATCCCAATTTATCGGCATCTATTAAGCAACAATAAAAAAAGAACCGCTACCCAAATCTTCCTTCATGATGGGTCTAAGCGGTTCTTTATTCTTATCATATATCCGGTCACATCAGAGGGTCAGGTTCGGCAATGATACAACTTGAGTGTCCTGCCTCTCCTTTCCCGGCTCTTGATGTTGTCCTGTCCTCTTCGGCTCAGGCATCAAGGGCTTTTTCTGGTGTCCGGATGTTCATTTTCATCTTTTC
>JAEEGL013445091.1_pt1 | contig 18853 bp, 17 predicted proteins | sample 9134231 | NCBI WGS metagenome assembly JAEEGL01 (sample SAMN16246548, study PRJNA631951) | gut metagenome | biome: gut microbiome; feature: rumen; material: fiber-attached | host: Bos | place: Iran: Karaj | collected 2018-10 | reverse complement strand
CTCGGCTTCCGTAAGAACAAGTCCATGGAGAAGCAGCCTGAGTCCGAGGAGGACCTGCTTGAGCACCGTACCGACGGTACCGATGCTTTCGATACGCTGTATATCGGCTGTGAGAAGTTCCCACAACATGACGTTTATCCCATCGCCCTTGGTGGAGGTTTGTAAAAAAACGCAAATAAAAGACCATCTTTCAAAATAATTGCTTATCTTTGCAAAATACAAGCGAAGATAATGTTTCTTATTAACAATCTCCCCACTGCAGACACTAGCCTTCAAGGGGATTCTAAAAGATCAGTAACACTAAAGCGAGATAATTATGAAGAAATGTTGTTTGTTACTTTTTATTATGTATTTCCCGATAATCAATGTATCGGCGCAAATAAAAATGGCTGATGAAACCATTAAGGAAAGTTTAACAGCTGGTAATTTCATCAAAGAACCTATCTCTATTGAGAATAGTTTCGAGGAATATGACGGAACGTTCTTAATGAATCATGAGGAAGTTTATTATTCGAAGAATATTGTTGGTGATACTCTTTTCACTAATGGATGTAAATCTGGCATATCGGTAAACCATGAAGAAAAACAAGTGCTTGGTTTTAGAGGCGATCCCGCTTCAATTCCCCAGGGCTACTATGTAGTTACGAGCATTCTCTATAAGGAGGATTTTACCAAAGAGATGTTATCTTTATCTGAAGCTGGTTACAAAATTCCCATTTGGGGTAAAGATTTAGAATCAAAATTCAGGGATTATTGTGGAGGATATGATACAAAAAGGATAAAAATTGAATTAGAAGAGGCTAGAATTAAAAACAAAAAATGCTCATTATTAGACGAAGGTGATTGTATAGTTAAATTAGAAGGTGTTAATTCAACGCTCACTTATTATTTAAGAAACACAAGATATGGCGATAATCTAAAAGAGTTTGTTCCAGTACGTTACTACAATTTCCTTTGTAAGGAGTTTAAAGGTAAAGATGTTTTCCTGACATATGATGTTTATTATAATGCAAATGTCCGAGCTGAGAAGAAACGATTTGAAGACGCTATTACTGGAGAAACTATCTTCCAAAAAGATACTTTGTTTCGTTGTACAGATGTTGTTGCAAACAATAAGGGAGAACTCTGCTGTGTTTTAGAAGGTAAAGAAACTGGTAGGTTTGCTATTAAAGTTACAGGGCACAAAGAACAATATGGTGGGGATTGCTTTAACAGCTTCTTTTACACTGGGAATCCAAGAAAAATGTCAATATGGCATACTGGTCAGAAAGAATCTGGAAGATTAGCTTGGATTAAATATTATTATGTGAAGAAAGATGTTTATGATACTTATTCGCAGAAATTCTTAATTAAGGTTGATGACCTTAATAAAATTTTCGCAGATACAAAAAGAATTAATGCTTTAAACGCTGCACAAAAAAAACAGGCTATAGCCAGATTGAAGAACAATACAGCCCCAGCAAAGCGAAAGCAGGACTTAATCCTTTTATATGGAGATAAATTCGGTACACTTATAGCAGAAAGGAAAGTCGCGTTGGGTATGACTCCGGAAATGTGTAAAGCGTCATGGGGCACGCCTCTGTATGTTTCAAATATGGTTGATGCTTCTGGAAAGTATACTTTATGGGGCTACAATCTTACGACATTCATCTATTTTAGAAATGGCAAAGTTGAACGAATAGAAAACTAAAGCAAAAAAGACCCCAACACGACGTCTACCCCATTGCCCTTGGTGGAGTTTTGTAAAAATTCTCCATTAAAGGGCATTTCTTTCGCATTATTTTTGTACCTTTGCCGAGGTTTTGTGAAAAAATGGAAAAGAAAAGATGCATATAATATCGAGAGTTTTCTCCCTGAAAGGTGCATTCTGTATGGTGTTCGCATCACTTGTCTTCAGTTTTGCAAGTTGTGATAAGAGCGACACCATAGAACGGCCTGCTCCAAGGGCTATGGAACTGTTATACATTGAGAGCAAAGGCCTTCCGGAAACCTCGGCTGACAGTGTGTTTTCATTCGGAAACAAGTTCTGCGCCCACATGAACAAAAATTTAAATGATCAGTACGACGTATATTTCCAGCCTACTGTTGACAACATGGTAAATGCAGCAGCAGGCTTTGGCTATAAGCTCACCATCAATACCGGCATATCCATCAAGATTAATGATGAATGGCTCGGTGATACAACCATCTATTTCTAAAATCCAATTCAAATGAAAAAGAATCCTACAGACGAAGAGCTGCAGAAGCTTTGGGATGAAAACATCGGTTCCCTTGCCTACGACCTAGAAGAAGCATTCCTCCAAGTTTTCAGCAAGAGAGGTTCAAAATTCCAGAAGCCTGCCTTTTATCTGGGCGCCATAGCTATGGCTGCAGGTCACGTTCTGCAGGTGACAGAGAGGGAGTTCGGCTACAAGCACGACCTCAAAGTTCCTTTCGATGATATCCTGAAGCAGACCTACAACCACTATCGCCAGCACCCAAGTGACGAGGAAGAATCTGAGTCTGCAGCTCCTATAGAAATTGACTTGTCAAAGTTCAATTAAACCCCAAAGTTCCCACCAAATGGCAACTTTTGGGCTAAAAATACCTAACTAAGTTAGTTTTAATAACCTTTTTATTCATTTTTGTATCTTTTTACCTAATTTTGCAGCCGATTTTTATTAGAATTAAGGTATCAAGATTTAAAATGGCAAACAATAAACATTCAGTAGCGCGTGAGATAATCATCGACCGCCTACTACACAAACGTCGTGGATACACCGTCTACGAGATGCTGGATATCGTTAACGAGTCCCTACAATTTGAGGGATTCGGTCCAGTATCAATCAACACTATTCGCAGAGACCTGGACACAATCAGATCTCGTTATAAGCAGAAGCTATATTCAGAAAAGCGTAGTTTTAACTTTTACTACCGCTACGAAGACCCGAATTTTACAATCTACAACAATGTACTGACTTTCGGCGAAATACAGCACATTCAAACTGCGCTTCTGGCAATCCGCTTCAGCGATGAAATACAAGGCACGCTCATGTATATGGAACTTTCCAAACGGCTCGCGGATATGTTTGATCTCGATCCTGGCAGTGACCCAGTGGTGCTCTACCAGAATATTCCATCAATGTCGGAGTGTAAGCGCTACCGTGCTCTTTATGAGTACATTCGTACCAAGACGCCCGCTTGCATCACTTACTATCCTGACATTAAGGAAAGACAGCGCGAGTCCACCATCCATCCTTATTTCATTTTGAAGGATGACTCTAACTATTACCTTCTCGGTCACGACTCCAGCATCAATTCTCCCGTCAAGATTCCAATCTCGAACATTGTCCGCATGCATCCTGCAAGCAATACCCCTTTCATCCCCAACAAAGATTTCCCCCTGCAGGACTTCTACACCAAGCACATGAAACAGCATTAGGCCAACCAATTTTCAATTCCCCGCTCTCCGTCCCATATAACAGAGAGCGGGATTTCTTCAAACTAACGAAATTAGTGGTTTAATAGGTATTTTTGAAGATCATTTAAGGAAAAACTGACTAGATTAGAAAAATTATATTAAATAATCCCAAACACCTAACTTATTTTGTTCAAAAATAACTATATTTGTCGTCAATTAGAGAACATATCATTGAGTTAAGGGTCTATATGACAAAAAATTAAATGAAAGATAGCTCTAATCAATATTAGAAACATCGTTTTTCTTGAATTTAATAATAGATTTGAGAGAGGTGCGATAGTTTGGAAACGCCCTAAAAGAGGGTAATAAAATGATAGTGAACAAATAGAAGAAAAAGAGATGCCATTTGGTATAGATATATTAGAAGATGAAATAAAGTCATGGGGGCACAAGATTCTTGAGACGCTCCTCTGTGACAGGACTACGGGGAAAAATATTTTTTGGGCGACTCATGATTATGAGTCGAGGGGGGCTGATTATAATTACCATTCAGAAATACAACCACCGCTTATTACAGGTAAAAACAAAATGCTTCTTCGTCCTCGCGTTCTAAAGACCAAGGAGCAACAGACTTCTCGTACTAAAATTAAGGCTGAGATATTTACGCCCTCTTGGGTTTGCAATATACAAAACAACGTTACTGATGAGTCATGGTTTGGACGCAAAGGGGTTTTTAATACCGAAGATATTGATAAAATGACTTGGAAGGTAAATACTGCGCCAATCGTTTTCTCGGGAGGTAAAACTTGGAAAGACTACGTTTCTGCAAAGAGAATAGAAATTACCTGTGGCGAAGCTCCCTATTTGGCAAGTAGGTACGATACAACAAGTGGAAAGCTTATTGCTTTAGAAAACCGTATAGGTCTTCTTGATAGAAAGCTTCGTGTTGTTGGCGAAAATACCTCAACTCCAGATGAATGGTTAGAATCAGCAGAAATTGCTTATAAGAGTATTTATGGTTTTGAGTGGCAAGGAGACAGTCTTCTTTTAGCCCGCGAATCATTGCTCGTCACTTTTATAGAATACTTTACAGCAAAATTCCATAAAAAACCTGAAGCAAGTTCAATCGAAAAGATTGCATACGTCATTTCTTGGAATCTGTGGCAAATGGACGGACTGAAATATGTTGTCCCTGATAGTTGTCACGACACGAAGGTTTCTAATGGTGATATGTTTAATCCAATTGAAATAGTAACAGCTTGCGAAGGGTGCCAGACAAACAATATTCGCAAACACAACGGCGTGTATTGCCTCATAAAGAACTGGGACGAAATGGACAAGGATACAGGTGAAATGGGTAGTATTGTAAGATTTGTTGACCTCTTAAAAAGATAGTTTATCATGGAAGGACAAGAAATACTCGAAAGAAGAATTGTGGGGCGTGTAGAGCCAAGAATATATGCCTTTGAAACCAAGACGGTTCCAACATATTTAAAAGTGGGTGACACATATCGCCCTGTTCATGTTAGACTAAAAGAGTGGGAAGAGCACTACAGAGCCATAGATCAGAAATATGAGCATTTGGCCAAAGTAAGTGACGATACATACTATCGAGATCATGCTGTTCACAAATACCTTCTTGAACATGGCTTCTACAGAGCTGAGAAATCAGACTTAGGTGAAGGTGTTTATTACTCCAATGAGTTTTTCAAGGGAGTTATAGGTAAGGACTTAGATGACGCAATCAGTGATATACAACGTAGTTTCGACAATCGCAAGAATGATTATACATTCTACAATGTAGAAGACAGATTGCCTGTTGCCGAATACGAATACGAAAGAAACGCTCCTTGGAAACCACGTAAAAATCAAGAAGAGGTTATTAAGAAATTTCTCGAAGCAAGAGAAAACGGGCGAACCAATTTGCTGATGTATGCAGTTATGCGTTTCGGCAAAACATTTACTTCTCTGTGTTGCGCTCAAAGGATGGGTGCAGAACTCGTGGTTGTAGTTTCCGGCAAAACTGCCGTTAGAGAGGAATGGAAAGAAAATGTAGAGCGACCCATTTTGTTTGAAGGATACAAATTTCTTTCGGCAGATAGCTTGGATAGAAATTCCAGCGCCATTAGCGACTTATTGAATGAAGGAAAAAAAGTCGTTTTATTCTTGACCCTTCAGGATTTACTTGGCAACAACATTAAAGAACGTCATAAGGATTTGTTTGATCATAATGAGAAAGGCGATATAGACCTTTTGATTATTGATGAAAGTCATTTTGCTGCCCGTTCTGAAGAGACGGGTAAGGTGCTGATGAATTTCAAAGCTCAGGATACTGACAGAGAGTTGAAGGATTATGATGATTCACTTGATGACCTGAAGGAACCTGTCAAGATGTTTAATCCCAAGATAAAACTACATCTTTCAGGAACACCATACCGCATCTTGTTAGACGGCGAATTTAAGGAGGAGGACATTATTGCGTCGGTGCAATATGTCGATATTGTAAAGGAACAAAAGGACTGGTACAAAAAACATCTTACTGAAGACGAATGGAAGAACCCTTATTATGGATTCCCAGAGATGGTACGATTCGCATTCAATCTAAATCAATCTTCCATAGATAGGCTTGAAGAACTTCGTGACGAAGGAATAGATTATAGACTAAATGCCCTTCTTCGTCCACTATCTTTATGTAAAGACTCCGACGGTAATTACAAGAAGTTCAAATATGAGAAGGAAGTGTTGGATTTGCTCTTGGCAATAGACGGCAAAAAGAAAGACTCTAATATTTTCAGTTTTTTGGATTATCCGCAGATTCAAAAGGGTCAAATGTGCCGCCACATAGTGATGGTGTTACCCTTCCGTGCCTCGTGTGATGCAATGGAAGAACTGATAAAGAGTCACAGATTCAACCATCTGGGAGAATATGAGATTATCAATATTTCCAGTGTGAATATATCACAACGATACGACAGTTCAAATCCACTTTATGTTTCCAATATAAAAAAAGATATTGAAAGATGTGAGGCAGAAGGGAAGAAAACCATTACTCTGACTGTTGGAAAGATGTTAACTGGAAGTACGGTCAAGCACTGGGATACCATGATATTCCTAAAAGGAGCATCTTCACCACAGGAATACGATCAAGCTATATATCGTTTGCAGAGCCAATATACAAAAACGATTGCAACTGGCGAAGAAGGTGTGGATGAAGAGGAAAAGACGGTTGTCTATAATATGAAGCCTCAGACCCTCCTTGTTGATTTCGACCCGACAAGAATGTTCGTCATGCAAAACAAAAAGTCTTTGATTGCCAACATCAATTCTTCCCTCAGAGGTAATGAAGAATTGGAGCAGAGATTGAATCGAGAATTGGAATTCTCTCCAATTATCTGGCTAAACCACGACAAACTACAAGAGGTAAAAGCAACTGACATTATTGATGCTGTAAGAGAGTATTCTCGCAATAAGAGCATCATGGATGAGACATATGAAATACCTGTTGATGATGGTGTATTCAGCGATGATGCATTGAGAAAACTTATCGAGCAACAGCCAGAAATGAGTCATTCTGGGAACGTATTCAAGATAGATCCTCATAAGGGTGAGGATGAAGGTGATGATGTAGATACAGGTGACAAAACAGGAGCTGAGGGAACCGAAGGAGGAGACGGTGACAATACTAAAAACGAGAAAAAAACACCGGTTGAGCAAAAGTCACTAAGAAAGAGATTGCAAACTTATTATTTTAAGATACTACTTTTTGCATACCTTTCTGATCTCGAAGAGACATGTCTTACCGATGTTATTAATAACATTGAGAATGATGAAGACGGAGATCGCATAGCTCGTAATCTTCAACTTGATGCAGAAGGGGTGAGACTCATTAGAGCAACATTGAATCCAGTTTCTCTTTCTGACCTTGAAAACAAGATAAACAACATAGATACGCTTAGCGGTGACAAGGAAGCAGATTGCAAAACAGCTCTTCGAAGGTTCTCGAGGTTGTCTACATCGGAAGTGACTACCCCAGAAGATATTGTTGCAAGGATACTTGACTCCCTGCCTGAAAACATTAATGAAAATTCGAAATTCCTCAATATAGCAGGAAAAACAGGAGATTTTGAATATGCAATATTTGAAAAATATCGTGGAGCTGTTGCCCAAAACATATATAGTCTACCGACATCAGGTATCGCTTATGAGTGTATCCGTAAGATTTATCAGATGTTAGGTATGCCAGTGAAGAATGTTATTAAAGGCTACACTACTTACGATTTAGTTGACAAAAATAAAAAAGAAGATATTATGCAATTACTTAAAAGTATGAAATTCGATGCAGTGGTAGGCAATCCTCCATATCATGAGCAAACCGTAGGAACAAGTGATAAGCCAATTTATCACATGATAATGGATAGAGCTTTTGAAATTTCTGATAAGGTTTCAATGATAACACCTGCCAGATTCTTGTTCAATGCAGGCAAAACGCCAAAGGCTTGGAACAAGAAAGTTCTGAACGATGAGCACCTGAAGGTCGTTTATTACTCCGAAAATTCAGAAAAAGTATTCCCCGTAGCAGAATTAAAAGGAGGCGTCGCAATCACCTATCGAGACGCCACGCAGATTTTTACAGCAATCAAGTTGTTTACAGCATATCCGCAATTAAACGAAGTTTTTCAACAGGTGAATAGTAAAGGTGAATTTGTTGGTCTCGATACAATTGTATATACCCAGAATAAATTCAATCTCTCCGCCTTATACGAAGATTATCCTCAATATAGAAAAATAGTTGGCAGTGATGGCAGAGAAAAAAGACTTACCACATCAATATTTACTCAGTTGGATGTTTTGCAAGAAGAGAAAAAGAATGAAAATGACATCAGAATACTTGGACTAGTAGACAACAAGCGTTATTATAGGTACATACCCCAAAAGTATTTAGATGAGCACGAGAATACAAATCTATACAAAGTAGTTCTTCCAAAAACAAATGGTACAGGAAAGTTGGGAGAGACACTCTCGTCACCTCATATTGTAGCACCTGGTAATGGTTTTACCCAGTCCTTTATCAGTATGGGGGCCTTCAAGTCGAAGAAGGAAGCAGAAGCTCTCCTGAAATACATCAAGACAAAATTTGCTAGATGTATGCTGGGAATCCTGAAAGCAACTCAAGATAACAACAGACAGGTATGGCATTATGTTCCTATTCAGGATTTTACATCCAATTCAGATATAGATTGGACAAAGTCTATTTCTGAAATAGACAAACAGCTTTATGCTAAATATGGATTGGATGATTATATTGATTTCATAGAAAAGAATATAAAACCAATGAATTAAAACAATGGCAGTAGAATCTCACGATAAAAAGCTATCCGAACTCCTATCATGGGTTGGTCAGGGTAAGGCTCAACTTCCCGAATTTCAGCGTAGTTGGGTTTGGGACGACACTAAGATATGCAAGCTCATTGAGAGTATAACATCAGGTTTCCCGATGGGAGCAGCCATGTTCCTAGAAGGTCATGGCGATTCTGTACGTTTCAAATGTCGTCATTTTACTGGAGTAAAATGTGCTAATGATGTTACTCCCGACTGGTTGGTATTAGACGGTCAGCAACGTCTCACGACACTCTATCAGGTGTTTATGTGCAAGAGCGCGGTTGAAACTCGTTTAGACACAAGCCGTGATAAAACAATTTTCCGCTACTATTACCTTGATATCAGAAAATGTCTAGACCCAGAGGCTGACAGATTGGAAGCTATTGTGTCCATATCCGATAAAAAGCAGATTCTATCTGACATAGGCCGCAAAGTAGTCCTAGATTTGTCCTCACAGGAGAACGAATTTGAACAACTGATGTTTCCACTTAACCTAGTGTTCTCTCCTAACGAGATTGATGACTGGCGCTTTGGAATGGAGGAACATTTTCAAAACGATTCAGAACACAGGCTTTTGTTCCGCGATTTCTCCCAGAAGATTTTACGCCCAATCCAGGATTACCAAATGCCGGTAATACAATTGACAAAAGATACTCCAAAGGAGGCTGTGTGTCAAATCTTTGAAAATGTCAACACAGGTGGTGTTCCTCTGACTGTATTTGAACTTGTTACCGCGACTTTCGCTGCTGACGAATTTGACCTCAGAGCTGATTGGAACGCAATCCAGAAACAGTTTGCGGATAAGAAACTGACCGTGCTCAAGGACATTACTGGTGCCAATTTTTTGGCAGCAATGACCTTGCTCGTGACATATAAGAAGAGTCTCGTTAATGGAAGCGCCGTAACTTGTAAGAAGCGGGATATCCTACGTCTAGAGCTTTCAGACTATAAAGCCAATCACGATGCTCTTGTGCTAGGTTTTGAATCTGCCGCCGCCTTCCTTTCTCATCAGGGTATATACAGTGAGCGCGACCTCCCCTATTCATCGCAGTTAGTACCTCTTGCTGCAATATATGCTTATGACAGCGAACTGAAAGAGAAGCGTCCACTTATGCTCAATCAAAACCTAGACCTGCTGGCTAAGTGGTATTGGTGTGGTGTGTTTGGTGAATTGTACGGCGGAGCTAACGAAGCACGTTTTGCTCTGGATATAGCAAACATATTCGAGTGGATTTATAATGGTTCACAGCCCGACACCGTTACGCGATCCAACTTTCAACCTACTCGTCTTTTGTCTATGCAGACACGTAATAGTGCAGCATATAAGGGTGTAATGGCTATGATTATGCAGGATTCACCACTAGATTTCATGAGTGGAAACAAAATGGACATAGCATCATATCTTGACGAAGATACTGATATTCATCACATCTTCCCTCAGGCCTACTGCGAGGGGGCAAAGTTACCGATTCGGAAATGGAATTCGGTAGTCAACAAGACGCCTATTTATGCTTCCACAAACCGTTCTATCGGTGGTCGTGCTCCTAGTGAGTATATCAAGACCATGAAGAACAAAGGTTTATCGGATGATCAAGTCGTTAATGCTATCTCGTCACACAAGATTAACTACAACTTTCTTGTTAAAGATGATTTCGACGAGTATTTCGTTGACCGCGCCATTATGTTGCTCAATCGCATAGAAAAGGCAACAGGTAAGTCTATTGCAGGTCGAGACAGTGAAGAGACTATTCGCGAATTTGGTGTTGCTCTGACAAAGGCTTCTGAGAATTAAATACAGTCCTATGGCAAAGAAGGAGCGGACATACGCAAACTTTGGTGAGTACCTTTATTGGTCTTATGCTAACCTACAGATGCTACACTATGCTCTGAAGGCTAACAAGCCAAGATATGACCGTATGTGTTTCATGATTAGGGCTAAAGCATTCAAGGCTTACAAGGAAGGGCGCTGGAATATCCATGATTTGTTTGAATTCAACATCACAAAGATAAAGGAGAATAACTACTGCTGGTATTGCGGCAAAGAAATGGATTCCTCTAAGCTGACTAAAGACCACGTATTTCCAAGGGCAAAAGGTGGAGCTAACGATTTGGATAACATTATCATGGTTTGCAAGGAGTGCAACTCATCAAAGGGAAAGATGGATTTATTTGAGTGGTACGCTGAAATCCGCAAAGAGTGGCCACCACTAAATGTAATGGTGCATTATCTTAAGAACATCTATCTATACAGTATAGAGAATGGATTAATGGACAAACATTCCGAAGAGCTTGACAAAATGGACTTACCTTTCAAATGGAAGTACATCCCGATTGATTTCCCACAGCCGAAAGATTACTGGCCAGAGAAGTTTAAAAGTGATGAATCTAATTGATAGAAGCAATATAATATAGACTAAATGCTTTCTAATTCTTTATGCTAGCTGTTTAATTATGTTAGGAGCAATAATTGGAGACATAGTAGGAAGCCGTTGGGAGTTCAACCCCACGAACGAATACAATTTCGAGTGGTTATCAGAGGAGAATAGCTTCACCGACGACACCATTTGTACAGTTGCCGTAGCAGATGCATTGTTGCATGAACGCGACTTTGGAGAAAGCATCCATGACTGGTGCCGCCGCTATCCTCATCCCATGGGAGGGTACGGAGGACGCTTTGCCCAATGGGTACAAAGCGACGCCCCCGTCCCATATTTTAGCTATGGTAACGGGGCTGCAATGCGTCCGAGTCCTGTAGCATATTGGTATAAGACTCTGGACGAAGTTCTTGATGCTGCAGCAGCCACCGCACTTCCTTCACACAATCACGATGAAGGAATAAAAGGTGCCCAGACAGTAGCTATGGCCATTTTCTTGGCGCTGAAGCACAACAATGTAAGCTATCAAAGTGCCCCATTGCATATCGATGATATTCTGTCTGAATGCATCGATTTCTCTGGATATGACATCAATATGCCCAAGTCTGCAGTATTAAATAAGTTCGATGAGACATGCCAGGGCACAGTTCCTGTTGCCCTGAAAATCATAAGTATGGCCACAAACTTTGAGGACGCCGTCCGTTTGGCAGTCAGCCTAGGAGCGGACGCAGATACTCTTGGCGCCATTGTCGGCAGTATCGCTGAATCTATTTGGGGTATCCCTGACAGGATAATCGACCAGATTGAGGATTATCTCCCAGAGGAAATGCAGATAGTTATTGAGGAATTCCATATCCACAGGTCAAACAAGACTCTAATTGACACCACCTTCTCAGAAAAGCTCTTCAATGAGGTCGGTTGGGATATGCTTGAATCTCGCGAACGCGAAGAACTGATGGCAAAGGTAGATTCAGAGAAGGAAATGAAACGTAAATTAATGGCAGAGCGTGGAAAGGCACGCGATAATTGGTGAAGATGGAATATACATATAAGTACCCCCGCCCTGCAGTCACAGCCGACTGCGTGGTGATTACAAAAGAACCTCAGCCCAAGGTATTGCTCATCCAAAGAGGTGCCGCACCATTCAAAGACGCATGGGCATTTCCAGGCGGATTCATGAATATGGATGAAACAACAGAACAATGTGCAATCCGTGAGTTAGAGGAAGAAACAGGCTTGAAAGTTGCTACCATACATCAGATTGGTGCATACTCTAAAGTTGATCGCGACCCAAGAGGACGAACTATCACTGTTGCTTACCTCGGTATAATTGACGCACCTAAGGAAGTCAAAGGCATGGACGATGCAGCAAACGCAAAGTGGTTTTCAATTTCAGACCTCCCCCATCTCGCATTCGACCACTACGACATCTTGAAGGATGCTATCGTTACGTATGCTCGTTACGTATAGAAAAAGAAGCCCTTTCAGCTTACGTTTTAGCACGCCGGGCTTTACAGGGCTTCCTGGAATGATATGCAAATCTATTCCTTCTTAGTTTTCCTCATCCTCAAAGAACTTGCCTTTTGGCATCGGTGCAGCTTCTGCCACACAGCAGTTGTAGCGTTCGCGGCTACGACGTTCACGGGCGAACATCTTCTTTGTACCTTCCTCATCCTGAGTAAATTCCATGTGTTCCTCAATGGCAAACGACTGTGCCATTTCCTCAACATCGAGATTGTCGGTACCAATCAGTGTGAAGGTCCAGTTCTGTTTCTTTAGCTTCTCGATAAGATTACGAATCATCTTCAGCGTCCATTCCTCAGAACAATTCTCATAGCCATCAGTAATGATGGTCACAAGAACATGATCGCCATCTTCCACTTGGGCGTTTACCTTAGAGATGCCTTTTCCGATAGCATCATAAAGCGGAGTAGCAGCACAGGGATGGTATGCTTTCCACTTCAAATCCGTTGTTTTGTCAGCCAGTGTATTGTCGTAGTGCAACTTGGTGTGATCGCTATCAAAGGTGATTAGCGTCACGTACTGCGTCTGGTTTGGATACTTCTCCTGTATCAAACGAACAGTTTGCAGAGTTTCATTCATACCCGTGAAAGCTTGCTTGCGGATGCACTCCATAGAACCGCTCTCATCAACAATAATCAAATTGTGAACTCTTGTAGGAATCAAATCAGTCATAATCGTAATGTTTTAATAGGTGAATACTTCTTTTTCGACATGTCTTTATAACTTTAAAGAAGATTTCAGTAAAAAATTAAGTAGTATCACATTTTTTTCGTATATTCGCACCATAAAACTGTAATATGACCTATAGGCAAATATCAGACAAGGAGATTCTAAAGGGCTTCCGCCGAGGCGACTCTGACATTATCCGTGATTATTTCTATGGATATTGTCAGATAGGTTATTACATATTCGACCAGCGATATCAGCTTCATGAGAAAGAGAACCTGGACTTCCTTTCACTGGCCCATCAGTATATAATCTTCTTGATGGAGCATGACTGGAAGCCTCTAGAAGACCATTCTCCCAATGTTTCCCTGAAGACATGGCTTATCAACGGCTTCCGCTTTATTGTCCTCGATGCGCTTAAATGGTACCGCAAAGAATACGGAAGCATTACCTTTGAGGACTATCTCCAGTCGTTCGACGTGACAAGCGACCTTCGTCTGCAATTTAACCACATGGTGCAAGATGTCTGCGACCATGTTCCTATGGGACGTCAAGAACGTATTATCATAGACATGATTCTCCTTCAAGGTTTCAAATCAAAGGATGTTGCTGCCCAAATGGGAATGACTCCTGCAGCTATATCTCAGAAGTATAAGAAAATCAAGGAAGACATCATCGTTCCATATTTCCGTCAGTACTTTGATATGGATCTCGATATGCCTGAGATTATGCCAGACTTCGGCATCGTTCGAGAGGCTGTGATGGAAGAGGCAGCGCCTTGCGCCATGCCACCAATGGATGTTATGGAAAGAAGAACTACCAAGAATATGGAACAGAAACGTACCACTCCAGAGCGAATTACCTCGCTACAGCCAAACGAGATTTTCGTCTTCGGCTCGAACCTTCGCGGAATGCACGGCGGAGGTGCTGCCTATATTGCTTATCGTAGCTTTGGCGCAATCATGGGGCAAGGAGTCGGCCTACAGGGTCAGAGTTATGCTATCCCCACCATGCAAGGTGGCGTAGACACCATCCGTCCCTACGTCGACGAGTTCATCGAGTTCGCCAAGCAGCACCAGAACTTGACGTTCCTAGTCACCCGAATCGGCTGCGGCATCGCAGGCTTCACCGACGAAGAAATAGCACCTCTATTTAATAAGGCTCACTATCTCGATAATATCGTTTTACCATCAGGGTGGTAATTAAATAGTTAGATTTTAACAACAAAAATTAAAGTGCTGTTTATTTGGCTATTTAGGATTAATTATCTATATTTGCACCATTAATAATGATTAAAGATCTAAATGCGATAAAATGAAAAGAATATTTTGTTACTTAATAGTACTTATCGCCTGTATTGGTGGATATTTCAGAGTATATAATTATTATATACCTGATAAGGCTCAGGACACTTTTGAACAAAGGAGAGATTCTCTGCATCTAAAAATTAAGAAGCAAATTAATGATGCGTGGAATAATGACGATGCGATTCTATCTTTCAAAGAATATGGAGGAGCAAAATATCTCCGTATGGATATGGACGCAGTTAGATTAATTGAATCTAAGAAAAAAGATAATAAATCTCCATATAGCTTAGCATGGGACTTGCTTCCACTAGGTCGCTATGACAATGGTGTAAGGTGGACTTTTGATTACTTAAAGGCTGGGAATTTTAATGATATATATGAGTTATACTATATTAATAGTTTACCATGGAGTGCGACTTTCATTGGTAAAGAAGAAGACTCATACAATATTAAGGTTATATCATGCTCTCCATTATTTGTAGGTTATAAAAAAGAGACACAATCATTACGAGAATATCGTCCTTCATTAGACGAAGTCTGTAAAGACGCCAAAGAATATTTACAGAAAGAAGACCCTGATCATAGAATGTACTATAGCCCAGGAAATGAAGATCGAATTAATAAGTTATTTGAATTACGAAATGATTACTATTATTTCCAGTTTGAAAACTACCTGAATACAGTTAATCCAGAAATATTCATACACGAAAAATTCGATTTTGGTGGTTTTAATTTTCATAATCACGACAAAAACGCATTCCCTTCTGGGCAAGTAAGTTGGATATACAATAATTTTTATAAAGTATATTACCGTTCAACAAGGATTGGTACTATGCACCTGACATTTAACGATGCTAAATATAATAATGATATTGAGTCTTATATTTCTGATAAAAGATATATTTGCAATATCGTTTTTATAATTATTCTAAGCTTAATAGTAATATCTATACCTATTTCAATCTTTTGGAAAAAATCAAAATGTAAAACGTCATCATTATCTAAAATAAATAATGACTCGAAAGAAAAAGAAGAAGAAGTAAAAGAAGTAAAAATATCAAATAAAGATGTATCAGAAATATATGAAAGAGTTATTAAACTATCAAACCCAGAATTATTTATCAATCCATCTCAGCCAGAAAAATTGGAAAAGGCTAATAAAATATATTCATCAGCTCTCAAGAATAAAGAAGATATAAATACCCTAGAAATACTATTAGAGGAGGCATTAAAATTATGAAAAAATATTTTTATGTAGTTTTTGCAGCCCTCATTTTAACAGCATGTCAAAATGAGGATTCTAAAAAAGACGGATTATACAAAGCTGTCGAATCATATGTTAACAGTACAGAATCTGATATTTATGATTTTGAAGAAATTTGTAGATATTCTGAGAGAATAAATAAACTGAATAGGGATACCGATATCTATATGTTGCAAGAGAATATTAAAAATGTTGTTAATCAAAGGTTAGCAGTTGTGGCTCACACCTATCTTATTAATAATGTTAAAGATAATTCTTATACAGAGAATATTACCCTAAGCATTAATGATTTTATAAATAATAATAATCTTATATATAATAAAAAGGCATTATTAGAGATTGAAGGAAAGGATTTAAAAGTATGCCCAAATCCACAATACTCAGATTTGTATTTAACACAGGAGGAAATCGATTATGTGAATAAAATGTACTATTCAACTATCCCTGAGCATTTAGAGACTATCAAAAATATGGAATCTAGAAAATTTGATGGTGTTAGATGTTACTTTGCATGCAAATTTAGGAGGAAGATGTCTGACAGAATAATAAAGAAACAATATGTCGTATACAATAATAAAGATGATTATGAGTTTTATGAACTGAAATATGATTATGATTTGTTAAGAACATATGTAAGAGAAATATCAAATACCAACTTAAAAGACCCTTATGTAGTGTCCCTTAATAAAATAAAATATGATTGGTCTAATGATATATACAGGAAATTAATACGTCGTTTGGATATTGATATACATGAAGGCGCTTGGATTCAAGGCTTTTAATTATCCCGTAAGGAGCTATCGTTATTCTAACCATATAAGAATCGAGTCGTGAGACTCTACTTTTGCAAAAAAACATGCATCGCTATCGTATTCTTTAGCTCTGTCACTAGAATTTCCCGCGAAGCTTCTAGGACGCTGAATAATAGCAAATGCTTTTATATTACCCAAAAGTCTGAAGCGGCGAGCCGAGAGGTCCGCCGTCTCTTTTTTCTTCCCGGCTTCTTCGACAAAATAGGTATGCATAGCTCTGATGGGCTCCATTGTACGCCTGCCGTTCTTTGAGTACCAAGATTGTCACCTCCAATTGTCTTTATCCTCATGTTAGGCATCACTACACTATAAGAGGTTATTTGCTTCCAAATCATTTCACATCTCCCACTCTATCCGTGATTCCTTATGCTGTCGACATCGATGAGTTATCTGCTTAAAAAATGTAGTGGCACCCGCTCTACTATCTGTGGTCATAAAAAGGAAAGTCTGCAACATACCTCATACAAAGAGGTAGCCCTCCTAATCATAAAAGGTATACACTGGATATTGCCTAAAAAGGTTAAAGCGAACAAAGCGCTTACTGTACCAGCTGCAGGGTGAATGTTTGCTTAATCTGTGTCACTTCCATTTTCTATGCATGTCTGACTTCTCATGTGAGCTACCTATGAGGCGGCTTTCTATTTTTCCTTTGCAAATTTAGCGCAAGCACGCGCCCTGCAAGTACTGGTTCCCGATTTCCACACAAAATTTCAGAAGGCCTTCCGCATTTTCTTCTTCACGCCAGGTAGTGGCTAAACAAAATGTGGTTTTCCCAAATTTTCCTTGAAATTCCTTGCATTAAAGCACTTTCCGCTTGCTGCTCTTTATTGCACGTAAAAATTACAAAAGCTCCTCGGAGCTACATTAACAAGAAGTCAAACATTAAAAAAATAAGAATTATGACACAGAATGTACAAACATCGGTTTTCACTCGCAGCAGGTTATACAGCAAGCGCTATTATCCCGGCAATATCTACAATGTAGTTGTCAATTGTGAGGATGGCGAGTATTATGAGTATGAGGTAGAGGCAGATACATTTGCCAAAGCCACAGAGCAGGCAGAACAGATGGCTATGGATCTGATGGCAGATATTACATTCATCGAAGTCTATAAAACAGTATAAATCACAAGAATAGAGTATTAACAATTTAAAAAATAAGTATTATGGAAGCAAAAGTTATTATCGTTACAGAAGTGAAGTCTAACAAGAGTGAGAACAATGTATGGATGGTGGCCATCACAGGTGAAGAACAAGGTCAGGCATACTGCAAGAGTCCCTACAAGGCCATGCGTTTCGCTTTTCTCCTGAAGAAGCAGACAGGATTCCGTATCGAGGATGCCTCCCTCAAGGCTCTCTCAGAAGAAATAGCTAAGGAAAAAGCAGCATCTGCTGAATCCGAAGTTGAGAAGCCTGCAGAACAGGAAGTTCAGACAGAGGAAAAGCCAAAGAAGCAGCGTAAGCCTCGCAAAAAGGCAGAGCCCAAGGTTGTCACAATGGTTCCTGAAGTTCCAAATGATTTGATAGCCTTCCTGTAAAAAGCATAATTAAAGAGCAGTCAAAATGGCTGCTCTTTATTTATTTATTCATCTTTACATAAATCACTTATATGCACAATTTGTTCCTCTTCTATTTCCATTTCTGTTTCTGTTTTTATTTCAGGTTTAGTAAAATTTACTTTCTTCCTGTCAATTGTAATTCCTTTGAGTCTATTTAAATATTCCTCATCAATTGGACATCTCATGGTTATTGTACGAGACACGACTTCGCCACTTTCATCTTTATCATACGCATCCTCTTTCACTATAATATATTTCTCTCCATATGTATTTTCCCTAATTGTCATATCTACGATGGAGCGATAGTTTATTGAAGGGAAGAAGCCTTTTGTAAAGCACTCATGGAAAGCCCTGAATTCGCACCTTTGAACAAGGGTAAATTTTCCATCAATTTCCTTTTCTATCTGATCAAGATTCCCTTCCACTTTTTCAATCATGGAATGGCGAATATTGTCTCTCTTTCTAAATTTATCTAGTCTGTTGGATTGTTCTAACTGTTTACAATAAAGCCTACGCATGGTTATGGTATCATTTCCATCCCATACCATTGCCGAGGAGTCCACCATAT
>JAEEGL010481590.1_pt1 | contig 18853 bp, 10 predicted proteins | sample 9134231 | NCBI WGS metagenome assembly JAEEGL01 (sample SAMN16246548, study PRJNA631951) | gut metagenome | biome: gut microbiome; feature: rumen; material: fiber-attached | host: Bos | place: Iran: Karaj | collected 2018-10 | reverse complement strand
TCTCTAAAAATGCTTTTGGATTTCCCATCTCTATGATTTACTATTTACAAATTTACAATTTACTATTTATTCCTCTATTTTATGATTTGATGATTTACTCTCTGCGGCTTAAATAACTAAATCCTTGAAATAGTAAATAAATCGTAAATTGTAAATCGTCAAATCGTCAATAAATAGTAAATCGTAAATTGTCAAATTGTAAATTACCCAGATGCATTGGATTGATTACGTCATCGTCATCGTGTCGATAGCAGCGGCCATTGGTGCAGGCCTCTACTTCGCACACCGCCAGAAAGATACCTCGGCCTACTTCGCCGCCAGCGGCAAGGTGCCGGCATGGGCCGTCGGCATGAGCATCTTCGCCACCCTCATCTCGAGCGTCACCTTCCTGGCCTACCCTGGCGCCGCCTACGACGGCAACTGGATATTGCTGGTGCAGGGCTTGATGGTGCCCATTGTGTTAGTGGCCCTCATCGGCATCATCGTACCACTGTTCCGGCGCGTCATTCGCCTCAGCACCTACGAATATTTCGAGCGGCGCTTCGGACTCTTTGCCCGCCTCTACTCGTCGGTGGCCTTTACGCTGGGCCACTTCTCGAAGTCGGGGACGGTGTTCTTCCTCGTGTCGATGGCACTGGCCACATTCCTCGGCATCAATATCTACGGTGTGGTGCTGGTGCTCGGCATCACCATCATCATCCTGACGCTGCTGGGCGGCATGGAGGCCATTGTCTGGATGGACGTGGCGCAAGGCATGCTGCTCATTGGGGGCGGCATCATCTGCGTCGGCCTGCTGCTGTTCCTTCCCGAGGATGGCCCGGCAGAGGTGATGCGCATCGCCGGCGAGCACCACAAGATAGACTTTGGTCCCTACGACTGGAGCCTGACGGAGCTGACATTCCTGGTGATGGTGCTCAACGGCATCTTCTACGCCCTGCAGAAATACGGCACCGACCAGACCATCGTGCAGCGCTACCTGGCAGCCAAGAACGACCGCGAGGCCAAGAAGGCGGCCTACATCGGCGTGCTCATGTCAGTGCCTATCTGGGCCCTGTTTATGTTCATAGGTACCTGCCTCTTCGCCTACTACCACTCAGCGGGCGCACCGGTGCTGCCCGAAGGCATTAAGGCCGACGAGGTGTTCCCCTACTTCATCGCCCACGAGTTGCCCCTCGGCATCCGAGGCCTCATCGTAGCGGCCCTTGCCGCCGCCGCCATCTCGTCGCTCGACAGCGACCTGAACTGCATATCGGCCATCACTGTGCAGGACTACTACGCACGCTTCAAGCCCAACACTACCGACCGTCAGCAGCTGTGCTTCGGGCGCTGGATGGTGGTGCTCAGCGGCGTGGGGGCCGTGGGGGTGGCCTGTCTCTACATCTCGTGGGGTGGCGAGGGCGTGCTCGGCGCGCTGTTTGCCCTCTACGCCATTTTCTCGGCAGGCATCGTGGGCATCTTCATGCTTGGTCTGTTCAGTCGTCGCGCCAACAAGCAAGGCCTCTACATCGGCATTGCCGCCGCCGTGCTGTTCACTGCCTACGCTGTGCTCACATCGACGAAGGTCGACATCAACGGCACGGGTGTTAAGGAGACGCTGCTCGACCTTGGCGACTGGAACTTCTCGCACCACAAATACATGCTCGGTGTGTACAGCCACCTCATTGTACTGGTGGTCGGCTATGCGGCCAGCTTCCTCTTCCACACGCCGCCGGCTCCGAAGGAGCTGACAATCTACGGATACTTGGAGGAGAAGAGAAAAGGAGTAAGGAGTTGAGGAGTTGAGGAGTAAGGAGGTGAGGAGATGAGGAGTTGAGGAGATGAGGAGTTGAGGAGGTAAAGTAGGATAGACTTGACGCTACGATACACCTGAGAGGGCTATTCTAACTACTTCTAACTACTTCTAACCCTACTTCTAACTACATTAGCTGAGCAAATGCGAAACTTGAATAAAAGATAGAATAAAAACATGAAAGCGATTACACTATTGCAACCACAGAAAATTGTCTTCGGAACCGGCTGCATCGACACCTTCCGCGATGATTACCTGAAGCTGGGACTGCAGCGGCTGTTCGTGCTGACGGCACCGCCCATCCTGCCACTGATAGAACCCACGCTCGACGCCCTGCGCCACGAGGGCATCACCATCAAGGTCTACCACCAGATAACGGCAGAGCCCACAGTCAGCGAGTGCAACGAACTGATACGGCTGTCGTACGAATTCAATGCCGACAGTGTGGTAGGCATCGGCGGTGGCAGTGTGCTTGACATGGCCAAGCTGGTGGCTACGTTTACACGTAACACGCAGCAGACGCCCGAAGCCTGTTTCGGCACAGGGTTGGTGGGCATGCGGGGTCTGTGGTTTGCCTGTCTGCCGACAACCGCCGGTACGGGTAGTGAGGTGAGCCCGAACGCCATCCTGCTGGACGAGCACGACCACCTGAAGAAGGGCATCGTCAGTCCGTTCCTCATTGCCGACGCCGCCTACGTGGATCCCCGCCTGACATGGAGTGTACCAGCCAAGGTTACTGCCGATACGGGCATGGATGCGCTGACCCACTGCATCGAAGCCTACACCAACCGCTTCGCCCACCCCGCCGTCGACATCTACGCCCTGCAAGGCATACGTCTCATCGCCGCACATCTGGAGCGTGCCGTCAACGATGGTCACGACCAGGAGGCCCGTGAGGCCATGGCCCTGGGCTCACTCTATGGCGGCCTTTGCTTAGGGCCGGTGAACACCGCCGCCGTACATGCCCTCTCGTACCCCTTGGGCGGTGAGTTCCACATCCCCCACGGCCTTTCGAACGCCATCCTGCTGCCATCGGTCATGAAGTTCAACATGCCCGCCAATCTGAAGCGCTATGCTGAAGTGGCCGTCGCCTGTGGCGTAGTCACTGGTCACACCGACGAGGAGACCGCCCAGCGTGGTGTCGACTTCATCTACCGTCTGGCAGAACAAGTCGGCATCCCCGACAAACTGACGGCCCTCAACATTCCGCAGACGGCCGTGCCCGGAATGGCCAAAGCCGCCATGCAGGTGCAGCGTCTCCTAAAAAACAACCCACGAGAAGTCACCGAGCAGGACGCCCTCGACATCTACAACTCGCTGTATTAGGGGGCTCGTCGTCATGACGTTAAATCGTTTTGACGTTAAATCGTTATGACGTTATAACGAAATAACGTTATCACGAAATAACGTTATCACGAAAAAACGAAACAACGTTATCACGAAATAACGTTATAACGAGAAAACGAAAGAAGAACAAAAAACAAAAGTCAACCACAATGAAACCCATCCTCGCCATTACCATGGGCGACCCCGCAGGCATAGGCCCTGAGATTACTGTGCGCGCCCTCAACCGTAAAGAAACCTACGAGAAGTGCCGGCCCATCGTCTGTGGCGATGCCGCCATCATGGAGCAGGCTACCCAGCTGCTCGGCCTCGACCTGACGATCCATGCCGTGGACAGCGTTGCTGAGGCCTGCTTCGAATACGGCACCATCGATGTCCTCGACATGCACTGCGTCGACCTCGACACGTTCGAGTTTGGTAAGGTGCAGCCACAGTGTGGCAACGCTGCGTTCCAATATATCAGGAAAGCCATCGACCTGGCCATGGCCGACGAGGTGGACGGCACCGTCACGGCCCCACTCAACAAGGAAGCCCTCAACCTAGCCGGCCACCACTACGACGGTCACACGGAGATCTATGCCACGTTTACGCATACGAAGAAATACGCCATGATGCTGGCCGACGAGAACATCCGCGTCATCCACGTCTCTACCCACGTGCCACTGCGTAAGGCCTGCGACCTTGTGAAGAAGCAGCGCGTCATCGAGTGCGCCGAACTCATCGACGATGCCTGCCGGCAGTTTGGCATCGAGCAGCCGCTCATAGGCATCGCCGGCCTGAACCCGCACGCCAGTGAGAACGGCATGTTTGGCTATGAGGAGGCTCAGGAGATTATCCCCGCCATCGAAGAACTGCGACAGCGCGGTTTCCACGTCGACGGCCCCGTGCCCCCCGACTCGGTATTCGCTAAAGCACGCTGTGGCAAGTACGATGGCGTGGTGGCCATGTACCACGACCAGGGGCATATCCCCCTGAAGGTTTGCGCCTTCCAGTGGGACAAGGCAACAGGTAAGATGGAGAGTGCCTCGGGCGTTAACATCACATTGGGACTGCCCATCATCCGCGTGTCGGTTGACCACGGCACGGCCTTCGACGTGGCTGGCAAGGGCATTGCCAACGATTCGGCCATGACACTCAGCATCGACTATGCCACGCGCATGGCAATATATAGAAAGGCGAAGAAGTTTTAGTGAAGGACGAATGATGATAGTAATTGCCGATGACCTCACAGGGGCTGCCGAGATGGCGGGCATTGCCACGACGCACGGCTTGCAGGTAAGCCTCGTCTGTGGCCCCTCACGCATCGCAGCAGAGGGACTGACCGTCATTGCCACCGATACACGTTCGATGACGGAGGCCGAAGCAGTGGCTGAAACACAACGCGTGGCCGCCACCGTTTCGTGTGGCTCGCAGCAGGGCCACGATGCCCGGTTCCCCCGGCTCTTCAAAAAGACCGACTCGGCACTGCGCGGACACGTCGTCGCCGAGCTGTCAGCACTGATGAAGGCAACGGGCAAGCAACGGGCCATTTACGTGCCCGCCAACCCATCGAAGGGGCGAACCATCAGCAATGGCATCTACTACATCGACGGCATACCCATCGCTGAGACGGCTTTCAGCTACGACCCAGAGTTCCCTGCCCTCACCTCACGGCTCGCAGAGCGCTTCCCAGAGGCTGCCGCTAACGGCATAGCGATGCCCGACGCCACAACGCTCGCCGACATCGATGCCATCGTGGCTGGGGCCAGCAGCGACACACTTCTTGCCGGAGGAGCCGACCTCTTCGAGGCGGTGCTGCGGCAGGCGGAGAGAGGGTGGCGACGCATCGTTCTCTGCGGCAGCACACAGAGTCGGCCGCTATCAGCCGACATTGTTTCCGCCATGCCGCTCAGTGTTTACGACGGCAGCGACGACGTAGAAGCATGGTTTGCCGAAGCCCAGACGAAATACGTGACGGGGGGATGCGTTGCCCTGACCATCGCCCACCGCCACCACACGGGGAAGTCTACCGCCACCCACCTGCGCCAGGCGATGGCCACGGTCGCCACGCGGCTCTTTCAGATGCAACGGCCACAGGAGCTCATCATCGAGGGTGGAGCCACCGCCTTCGCAACGCTGCAGCAGCTGGGCATCGGAGCCCTCGACGTGGTGGGGCAGTTGGCGCCCGGCGTCGTTCGGCTGCGGAGCCACGACGGGCTGCTCGTCACGCTGAAGCCAGGCAGCTACCCTTGGGGGGAGTTTAAAGTGAATAGTTAATAGTGAATAGTGAATAGTTATGGAAAAGAAGAAAAGCAGCTTGCGAAGCACCATCGCCGTGTCGCTTACCAACTACCTCGACGCGGGAGCCATCGTCGCCGGAGCCAGCGGACTGACGCTCTGGAAAGACTACCTCGGACTGAGCGAAGGGCACCTCGGCTGGCTTAACGCCATTAGTGCCAACTGCCTCGGTGCAGCCATCGGCGCCATCATCGGTGGGTTCCTCGCCGATAAGTACGGCCGCAAGGCCATCTACACCTACAACATGCTGGTCTACATGACGGGCGTGGCCCTCATCCTGCTGGCGGTCACCTTCCCCATGCTGCTGCTGGGATTCCTCATCACGGGCATCAGTGTCGGCGTGGGTGTGCCGGCCTCGTGGACCTACATCAGCGAGAGTTCGGAGGTGAAAAACCGCGGCCGCAACATCGGCATCTCGCAGATGGCATGGGGCATTGGCCCGACGGTCATCCTCATCTTGGGCACACTGCTGGCTCCGCCGACCAGTGGTGCAGGCAGCGAGGGGCTCCTGTTCCCACTGGTGCATGGCGTGGCTTCGGTATTCGGCGTGACGGAGGGTGTGGCGCTCAACGTCTTCAGCTCGCGCATCGTCTTTGTGTCGCTGTTCATCGTGGCGTTCATCGCCTGGCTGTTGCAGCGGCGTCTTGACGAGTCGAAGCAATGGCAGGAGGCAAAAGCCTCGGGGCAGCAGAAGAGTCCCTTTGCATCGTTCGGTTCGCTCTTTACTAATAGAATAAATGTACGCGCGATTCTCTTTCTCGCCGGCATGTACCTGACATGGAACCTCGTCGCCTCGGTGATGGGCTTCTTCCAGCAGCACATCTACGAAACGGCGGGCGGCCTCTCTAACGAGCACGCCAACCTTCTCTCGGTGGGCCAGTGGCTTGTTATCATCGCCACGACGTTCGTCTTTTCGATGATTATCGACAAGGTGAACCAACGGTGGTTGTTCTTTACCGGCGTCATGTTCGCCGTCTTGGCGTGGGTGCTCGTCCTCACCGTAGGCATCACGAGCATCGCTGGCCTGCTGGTATTCACACTGCTGTGGGGCCTGCAAGGCGGCATCAGCGTGCAGTCGTTCTACGCGCTGTGGGCCTCGGAGTTGTTCCCCGCCAAATACCGTGCGGCGGCCCAGGGCGTGATGTTCTTCATCGTGCGTGGCCTCAGCGCAGCATGGGGGCTGGGCTTCGTCTACATCTACGGCGAGCACGGCGAAGGATTCACCCGCGCAGCCGTGGTCATGCTGCTGCTACTTGTCACATCACTCGTCATCGGCACTGTCGGTGCACCAAATACCCGTGGAAAAACCCTTGAACAAATAACCAAAGAAAGATATGGAGAAGAATAAGCCATTATGTGGCATCATACCGCCACTCGTCACACCACTGAAAAATAACGAGACACTGGACACCGAAAGCCTGGAACGGCTGATAGAGCACCTGATAGCCGGCGGCATCCACGGCCTCTTCATCCTCGGCACCACTGGCGAGGAGCAGAGTCTAAGCTACGCCATGCGCAAAGAGATGATTGTGCAGTCGGCACACATCAACCACGGACGGCTGCCGCTGCTCGTCTGCATCAGCGACACCAGCATCGTGGAGAGCATCCGCCTGGCACAGGTCGCCGCAGACCACGGCGCCGACGGCGTGGTATCGGCACCGCCCTACTACTTCGCCACAGGTCAGCCAGAGCTTGCACAGTTCTACGAGGAGCTGGTGCCACAGCTACCACTGCCCGTGTTCCTCTACAACATGCCATCACACGTAAAAGTGAGCTTTGCACCCGACACCGTCCACCGTATCGCCCAGTTGCCGCAGGTGGTGGGCTTCAAGGACTCGTCGGCCAACGCCGTCTACTTCCAGTCGGTGCTCTACAAGATGCGTGAGCGCCAAGACTTCGCCATGCTCGTCGGCCCCGAGGAGATGACGGGCGAGAGCGTCCTCCTGGGTGCACACGGCGGCATCAACGGCGGTGCCAACATGTTCCCAGAACTGTACGTAGCACTCTACGATGCGGCCCGCGCCGCCGACGTTCAGCGTGTGCGCCAGCTGCAGCAGCTCGTCATGCAGATCTCGTCGTCTATCTACACGGTCGGCAAGCATGGCTCCAGCTACCTGAAGGGTCTGAAGTGTGCCCTCTCGCTCTTAGGCATCATCGACGACGACTTCGTGGCTTCACCATTCTATAAGTTCAACGCACCTGAGCGGCAGAAAATCAAGGAGGCGCTCAACGCCCTGCCCATTGAGAACGGGAAGCTGAGGATATGAACACCATCGACCTTGTCATCTTTGCCGTCTTCACGCTTGGCGTGGTGGTCTTCGGGTGCTCGTTCTTCCACAAGGGGAGCACCGCCGACGAGTTCACACGCGCTGGCCGCTCGCTGCCCGGCTGGGTGGTGGGCATGAGCATCTTCGCCACCTACGTTAGCAGCATCAGCTACATTGGCTACCCCGGCAAGGCGTTTGCCTCAAACTGGAACGCATTCGTCTTCTCGCTGTCAATCCCTGTGGCCAGCTACTTCGCAGCGAAATACTTTGTGCCGTTCTACCGCAACGGTGGCAGTGTGTCGGCCTACAGCTTCCTCGAGGAGAAGTTTGGGCGGTGGGCACGGTTCTATGCCTCGGCCTGCTACCTGCTGACACAGATTGCCCGCATGGGTAGCATCATGTACCTGCTGGCCATGCCCATGCACATCCTGATGGGCTGGGACATGCCCACCATCATCATCGCCACCTCTCTGGGCATCATTCTCTACTCGATGATGGGCGGACTAAAGGCCGTCATCTGGGCCGATGCCATCCAGGGCATCATCCTCATCGGCGGTGCGGTGCTGTGTCTGGGCATCATCTGCTTCAGCATGCCCGAGGGACCAGGGCAGGTCTTCGAGCTGGCCTTCAACGCGCCCGACGGCAACAAGTTCTCGCTCGGCTCCTTCGGCAGCGACCTGACGACCTCGACGTTCTGGGTGTGCCTCATCTACGGCGTTTTCATCAACCTGCAGAATTATGGCATCGACCAGAACTACGTGCAGCGCTACCATGCAGCAAAGACCGACCGCGACGCGCGCTTCTCGGCCCTCTTTGGCGGCTACCTTTTCATCCCCGTGTCGGCATTGTTCTTCCTCATCGGCTCAGCGCTCTACAGCTACTATGCGGCCGGCGTGGCCCCGCTGCCAGAAGAGATTCAGGCCAAACCCGACTACGTGTTCCCTTACTTCATCGTCAACGGTCTGCCCGTAGGCCTGCGGGGCCTGCTCATCGCCAGCATCTTCGCCGCAGGCATGAGCACCGTCTCTACCAGCGTCACATCGGCAGCCACCGTTGTGCTGACCGACTACTGGAAACCCTTGGTAAAGCGCACCACGGAGCGCCGTAACCTCTTTGTCCTGCGCCTGACGAGCCTCATCGTCGGCGTGCTGGGCATCGTTGTCGCCATTGCGATGCTCAGCGTGGAAAGCATCATTGATGCCTGGTGGAAGCTGTCGAGCATCTTCTCCGGCGGCATGCTCGGGCTGTTCCTCCTTGGCATCATGCCACGCCGCATCAGCCGTGGGGCTGCGCTGCTGGGCTGCATCGCCGGCATTGCCGTCATCGGCTGGATCTCTTTGGCTGGTCTCTGGAACCTGCCCGGCATCCACCTGCACGAGTACCTGGCCATCGTACTTGGCACCACCACCATTTTCCTCATTGGCTTCCTGGCCACCTATCTTATTAAGAAATGAGCACGCACGCAACATGGATATGGTATCCCGGCGACTTCGAGGTGTGGCTGGGCAACAAGTTCAACAACCGGCGCACGGAGCGCGGGGCCATGTTTCCACCATTCTGGAAGCAGGACGCACACTGGCCTACGGTGGTCTTTACCAAGACCGTCGAACTCATGGAGGACGAGACCATTACCATCGCTGCCGAGGGGCGTTTCAACTTTGCCCTCGACGGCAAGCTGCAAATGGGCGAGCCCACGGCGTTCGTCGTGCCCAAGGGCAACCATACGCTGAGCTTCAAAGTGTGGAACCAGGCTACTCCGCCCGCACTCTTCATTGATGGAACGACCATCCGCACCGGCTCGGACTGGCTGACCACCTACGAGGACAAGATCTGGATCGACGAGGAAGGCGTGGCTCACGGCTCGGGTGTCTACGTGCCTGCCGCCGCGTGGAACTTCGATAGCCCCAACACGCCACCCGCCGCATATCGATTAGAACGTAAAGAATGCTCCCCGGTCAGCAAAGAGCAAATTGGAACGAATGCTTTTCTCTATGATTTCGGAAAAGAGACGTTCGGCTATTTAAAACTTTACAATTTGAAGGGGACGGCTCACATCTACTACGGTGAGAGCCGTGAGGAAGCCCTCGACAAGGAGCACTGCGAAACCCTCGACACCATCAGCGCACCCTCGCACCCTCGTACCTCCGTACCCCCGCACCTCCATCTCGACAGCAAGGCCTTCCGCTATGTCTACATTGAGAAGAATGAAGGCGCTGATTACGACGATGTAACCGTCGACATCGAGTTCGCTCCCTTCGACCCTACGCGCAGCGGCTCGTTCCGCTGCAGCGACGACGAGCTGAACCGCATCTGGGAGGTCAGCGCCTACACGATGGACCTCACCACCCGCGAGTTCTTCGTCGACGGCATCAAGCGCGACCGCTGGGTATGGAGCGGCGATGCCATCCAAAGCTACCTGATGAACTACTACCTGCGCTTCGACACTGAGTGCGTGAAGCGCACCATCCGCCAACTGCGTGGCAAAGACCCCGTGACAGCCCACGTCAACACCATCATGGACTACACGTTCTACTGGTTTAAGTCGGTACACGACTACTACCTGTACACCGGCGACGCCGACTTCGTACGCGAAGTCTATCCCCGCATGGTAACACTCATGGACTACTGCCTCGGCCGCACCAACGCGCAGGGCATGGCCGAGGGTCAGCCCGACGACTGGATCTTTGTCGACTGGGTCGACTTCCCCATGCACAAGCGCGGCGTGCTGGCCTTCGAGCAGATACTCTTCTGGAAAGCCCTACAGACCATGCAGGCGTGTGCCACCCTGCTCAGCCGCCCCGACGAGGCCGAGCGCTACGGCCAGCTTGCCAACCAGCTGGCCCTTCATACCAAGGACCTGTTCTACAGGTCCGAACAGCATGCCTATCTCCATGCCGTCGAGGACAATCGGCTGAACGAGCAAATCACCAAATTCCCTAACATGTTCGCCATCCTTTACGACTTTGCCGACGACGAGGAGCAACGGCGTATACTGGAGCACGTCATGCTGAACCCCAACGTCGACGCCATCACCACACCCTACATGCGCTTCTACGAGCTGGCAGCCCTCTGCAAGATGGGGCTGCAGGCCACAGTGCTGACCGAGATGAAGTCCTACTGGGGCGGCATGCTCCGCGAAGGCGCCACCACGTTCTGGGAGAAATACAACCCCGAAGAGCGCGCCACCGAGCACCTGGCCATGTACGGCCGGCCCTACGGCAAGTCGCTGTGCCACGCCTGGGGCGCTTCTCCTATTTATCTATTAGGGAGACATTTTCTGGGCGTATGCCCCACAAAGCCCGGCTACGAGACCTACGAGGTGCGACCCACCCTCGGCGGACTGGCGTGGATGGCGGGCGACGTGCCCACACCTTTCGGCCTTATCCATGTCGAGATGAACAGGGCTGCGGTCACCGTCCACAGCGACGGGGGACACGGCACGCTGGTCCTCGGCAGTCGGCATATCGACATTCCCGCTAAACAAACCATCAAGACTGCACTATGACGAAGAGACTGATTTGTGTGCTCTGCCTGCTTTACGCAGCAACAGCCTTTGGTAAGATACGTATCAAGACCGCAACGCCGCAGACCGACTATGCCGCCCAACTGCTGAGCGGCAAGGAAGGGCGTTTCACGGTAACAATCGGCATCACCACCGGCGGCGAGGCCGAAGGCTTCACGCTCAGCCGCAAAGGGCGGAAAGTCAGCATCACAGGCAACGACGGGGCGGGCTGCATCTACGGGGCAAACAGGCTGCTGGAGATGCTGGCCGACGACCCGTCGCTGGCACAGCTGACAGTGCTGAGCGATGCGCCGCAGATGAAGCTGCGCGGAGCCTGTGTGGGTCTGCAGAAGACTGTCTACCTGCCCGGCCACCGTGTCTACGAGTACCCCTACACGCCCGAGAACTTCCCATGGTTCTACGACCGTGACCTGTGGCTGCGCTACCTCGACCTGCTGGCCGCAAACAACATGAACACCGTCTACCTATGGAACGGCCATCCCTTCGCCTCGCTCGTCAAGCTCGACGACTACCCCTTCGCACCGGAGGTCGACGACGAGACGATGCGCCTGAATCAAGAGATGTTCTCGTTCCTTGTCGACGAGGCCGAGCGCCGCGGCATCCGTGTCATCCAGATGTTCTACAACATCATCGTCTCAAAGCCCTTCGCCGACCACTACGGTCTGAAGACGCAGGACCGCAACCGCCCCATCACCCCGCTCATCGCTGACTACACACGCAAGTCCATCGCCGCCTTCGTCAAGCAGTACCCGAGGGTGGGGTTCCTGGTATGCCTGGGCGAGGCCATGAGCGGCATCGACACCGACATACGCTGGATGACCGAGACAGTCATCCCTGGCATCCGCGACGGCCTAAAAGCCAGCGGACGCACCGACACGCCGCCCATCATCCTGCGCAACCACGACACCGACGGCCCCGCCGTGCTGCGGGCAGCGCTGCCCCTCTATCCGAACATCTATACGATGAACAAATACACGGGTGAGTCGCTGACAACCTATGAGCCGGGAGGACCGTGGGGCGAGACCCACCGCCAACTGGCCGAGGCTGCACCCATCCACATCGACAACGTCCATATCCTCGCCAACCTGGAGCCGTGGCGATGGGCCTCGCCAGCCTTCACGCAGAAAGCCGTGCAGGCCATGCACCGTGTACACCATTCCAGCGGGCTGCACCTCTATCCGCAGGCGTCCTACTGGGACTGGCCCTACACCGCCGACCGCCTGTCCGACGGCTCACGCCTGCTGCAGATCGACCGTGACTGGATGTGGTACAAGGCCTGGGGGCGCTACGCCTGGAACTGCGAGCGTGGTGCCGACCGCGACTTCTGGTGCCGCCTGCTGGCCGACTACTATGGCATTGACAGCCGTGACGCCGACCGCCTGCTCACCGCCTACGACGAGGCTGGCGAGATCGCACCGAAGTTGCTTCGCCGTTTCGGCATCACCGAGGGCAACCGGCAGACGCTGCTCCTCGGCATGCGCATGGCGCAGCTGGTCAACCCCTACAAGTTCAACATCTACCCGGGCTTCTACGAGAGCTGCGGCCCGGAAGGCGAGAAGCTCATCGAATACGTCGAGAAGGAGCAGCGTGGCGAGCGTCATGTCGGCGAACTGCCCCTCGACATTGTCGACCAGTGTGTGGCCCACGGCGAGGCTGCCACCCAGGCGCTGAAAGCCATCACATCCAAGCCCACACGCCATGCTGACGAGTTCATGCGGGTGGGGACAGACTTCGCATGCTACGCTATCTTTGCCCATGCGTTCCAGCAGAAAGTACGGGCTGCCCAACAAGTGCTGAACTACAAGTGGACGAAAGACATCAAATACCTCGACACGGCCGTTCCTTTCCTCGAGAAGAGCATCGAGAGCTGGGAAGCCCTGACGAAGATAACCGACAACACCTACCTCTATGCCAACTCGATGCAGACAGCCCAACGGCGCATACCCGTTGGTGGCGACGAAGGTAAGATGAAGACGTGGCGCGAGCTGCTGACCGTCTATCAGGCGGAGCTGAACGCTTTCAAGGCGAACATTGAAAAACTGAAGCACCCCGCCGCACACACCGACCAACTCATCCTCCCTGCAAAGCCCGCCGACGTCACCGTCCTTTCACCTGCCGCACATCACCCATTGCAAAGTGGCGCCATCCTCTTCGAGAACCGTCCCGACACGCCCGTCGACACCCTTGCCCCAGAGCTCGCCAGCCTGCAGGCGCTCGTGCTCAACCGCGACACGACGCGCATCGTTGGCACCACCGTCGCGTTCGAGGCTGCCACGCCCGTGAAGCTCCTCGTCGGCTTCTTCCAAGACGACGACCCGAAATGGGCCAAGCCGCCGAAGCTCGAGACGGATGCCACAGGCAACGAATATGGTCAGGCCGAGCCAGTGCTCACCAACGCCATCGCCATGCGCCAGATGCCGCCCGTCAACATCCATGCCTACCACTTCCCCGCCGGCCAGCACACCATCAACCTGCCGCGGGGCATCATCATGGTGGCAGGCTTCACGGCCGACAATATCAACCCGCGCGACGCAGGGTTGCAGGGGGCTGGCGACGAGGTGGACTGGCTGTTTCAATGAGGAGGTGAGGTGAGGAGGAGATGTGGAGGTGTGGAGGTGAGTTGAGTAGTTGAGGAGATGAGGAGATGTGGAGGTAAAGTAGAATAGACTTGTTCCTCATCGATGCGCTACTTGTCGTCAAATTGTAAATAAATTGTAAATTGTCAAATCGTAAATTAATTAGAATTGTCAAATCGTCATGACTCGTCTCCTTGCCTTCCTAACGCCATTCCTTTTTATTTTCTCACCCTCACACGCCGACGAGATCAGCCGGGACGTGATGCAGGCCATCTACGACGAGGTGCGCACGCCCTACAAGTATGGACTGGTGGTGGCGCCCACCGACAACTACCATAGGATCGACTGCCCCACCGTGTTTCGTGAGGGCGACAAGTGGCTGATGACCTACGTCGTCTACAACGGCAAGGACGGCACCGACGGTCGTGGCTACGAGACATGGCTGGCCGAGAGCGACGACCTGCTGACATGGCGCACACTCGGACGCCTGCTCTCCTACCGTGACGACGGCTGGGACATGAACCAGCGCGGCGGCTTCCCTGCACTCGTCGACTGGACGTGGGGTGGCGACTACCACATTGGCACCTACAAGGGTCGGCACTGGATGACCTACATCGGCGGCCACGGCACGGGCTACGAAGCCGTCAAGGAGCCTCTCAACATCGGCATGGCGTGGACCAAGGACGATGTCACCACGGCCCACGAGTGGCAGACGGCCTTAAAACCCATGCTCAGCATCGCCGACCGCGACGCCCAGTGGTGGGAGCAGCTGGTGCAATACAAGAGCACCGTCTACGACGACCCCAGCCGCAGCCTCGGTAAGCGCTTCGTCATGTTCTACAATGCTGGCGGCATCAACCCCGCCAACAACCTCAAGGCTGAGCGCATCGGCATCGCACTAAGCAACGACCTGAAGCACTGGCAGCGCTACGCCGGCAACCCCGTCTTTGCCAACGAGGTGCCCGGCATCATCACCGGCGACGCACAAATAGCTCAATTCACAATTCCCAATTCTCAATTCTCAACTCTCTACGTCATGTTCTACTTCATGGCGTACAACCCCGACCGTCCCTACAACGCCTACAACACCTTTGCCGTCAGCCGCGACCTCATTCACTGGCAACCTTGGGACGGGCCCGACCTCATCTGGCCCACGAAAAAGTACGACGAGATGTTCGCCCACAAGAGCTATGTCCTGAAGCACGACGGCGTCGTCTACCACTTCTACTGCGCCGTCAACAACGACGGCCAGCGCGGCATCGCCCTTGCCACAAGTGTCCCCGCAGGGCGCTCCGCCGTGCGGTTCCCAGCCCCCGAGCCGGCAGGCCATCGCATCGTCACCAGCCTTAACGACAACTGGCAATGCCAAATTCTCAATTCTCCGCTCGGCCGAAGGACGCTTGCTACCAACGGGACGCAAGAATTCTCAATTCACAATTCACAATTCACAATTCCCCACAACCTCGACGACTACTACGGCTACCGCCAGCTGCGCCATGGCAACCTCCACGGCTCAGCCCTCTACTCCCGCACCTTCCGCAGCGACAAGCTCCCCGGCAAGCGCTACTTCCTGCAGTTCGAGGGTGTGGGCACCTACGCCACCGTCACCCTCAACGGCCATGAGTACCCACGCGAACTCGTGGGCCGCACCGTCTGGACCCTTGATATTACCGACGCCCTGCGCAGCGGCGACAACACGCTCGACGTCCGCGTCGACCACCCCGCCATGCAGACCGAGTCACCCTGGGTCTGCGGAGGATGCTCCTCAGAATGGGGCTTCAGCGAGGGGAGCCAGCCCTTCGGCATCTTCCGTCCTGTGACGCTCATCGCCACCGATGCCGTGCGCATCGAGCCCTTCGGCGTACACATCTGGAACAATGCAGCCTGCGACTCCATCTTCATCGACACTGAATTAAGAAACTACACCGACACGCCGCAGACCATTGAGCTCATCAACAAGTTCACCCAAAAGAGCGGCAAACAGGTGTTCCGCGATGCGACGACCGTCGCACTACAGCCCAACGAGACGAAGACCCTCCACCTGGCAACGCCCATCGACGACCCACACCGCTGGTCGCTCGACGACCCCTACCTCTACAAGCTGGCCACCATCGTCAAGCGCGACGGAAAAGTCATCGACGACCTCGCCACACCCTTCGGCATTCGCAGCCTACAATGGCCCCATTCTCAATTCACAATTCCCAATTCACAATTCTCAACTCTCAATTCTCAATTCCTCCTCAACGGCGCCCCCGTCTTCATCAACGGCACCTGCGAGTATGAGCATCTCCTTGGTGCCAGCCACGCCTTCTCACACGAGCAGATAGCCTCACGCATCAAGCAGGTGCGCAATGCCGGCTTCAACGCCCTCCGTGAGGCCCACCAGCCCCACAACCTCTACTACCAGCAGCTGCTCGACGAGCAGGGACTACTCTTCTGGAGCCAGTTCTCGGCACACATCTGGTACGACACCCCACAGTTCCGCGACAACTTCAAGCGCCTGCTCGTCCGTTGGATCAAGGAGCGGCGCAACTCGCCCAGCATCATCCTCTGGGGACTCCAGAACGAGAGCGTCCTGCCACGCGACTTCGCCGAAGAGTGCTCCGACATCATCCGCAGCCTCGACCCGACGGCCTCTACCATGCGCCTCATCACCACCTGCAACGGCGGGGAGGGTACCGACTGGAACGTCGTGCAGAACTGGAGTGGCACCTACGGCGGCAACCCCGACAACTACGGCCACGAGCTCAGCCAGCCCGACCAGCTCCTCAATGGTGAGTACGGCGCATGGCGCACCCTCGACCTCCACGGCACCGACAAGTACAGCGAAGAGTCGTTCACGGCCCTCCTACAGAAGAAGGCACGCCTCGCCGAGCACGCTGCCGACTCCGTCTGCGGTCATTTCCAGTGGCTGCTCACATCCCACGACAACCCCGGACGCAAACAGCCCGACGGCGCCTATCGCCGCATCGACAAGATTGGACCCATCAACTACAAGGGACTCCTCACCATCTGGGAAGAGCCCACCATGGCCTACTATATGTATAGTATAGATAGTGTAGAGTGTAGAGTGGATAGTGTAGAGTTTGCTACCGCTGTAAAAGGTGGCGCGGTAGCAAACTCTACACTCTACACTCTCAACTCTAAACTAAATACCGCGGTAGCAAACTCTACACTCTACACTCTCAACTCTAAACTAGCCCCCATTTTCCGCCTCAACTGCGGCGGCGATGCCTACACCGACAGCCAAGGGCAGCTATGGCAAGCCGACGACAGCATCGTCAGCCATTCCTGGGGACAGGACTTTGGCCTCAACCCCTACCAGGCCAGCCAGCGCCACCTCGCCCTCGACATCCCCAGCACCACCGACCCTGAGCTCTTCCAGTTCTTCCGTTTCGGCCGTCATCGCCTGTGGTACGACATACCTGTCCCTGATGACAGCCTCTACACCATCGACCTCTATTTCATCGAGCCGTGGCACGGCCGTTACGACACCTCCGAGACAGCCGACTACGAAGGCCTCCGCATCTTCGACGTTGCCGTCAACGACAGCCTCGTCATCGACGACCTCGACCCCTGGGCCGAGGCAGGTTACCTGCACCCCTTCAGGCGCACCGTCACCGCACGTGCCAGAAACCACAACCTCCACATCTCCTTCCCCGAAGTAAAGGCCGGCCAGGCCGTCATCTGTGCCATCGCCGTGACACCCAATTCTCCGCCAACTAATCACTATTCACTATTCACTAATCACTCTTCCCCCTGGCACGCCCTCGACAGCGACACCATCGCCAAGCTCCCCGAGGAGGAGTTGCCACACGATGTCGACACGCGTCCCGCCACCGTCTACACGCCCCAGTCTGCCAAGTCCCTCACCCGCTTCCTTGTCACAACAGGCCTCGGTCAGGAGTACGCCCTACGTTTCCATTACAAGAACACTACCGGACAGCCCGTCACCGCACGGCTGACGGTGGTCGATGCCAAAAACGCCACCCTCATCGACCGTGACATCACCTTCCCGCCAACCCCCAACAAGTTCAAGATCCTCAGCACCACCACGGGCACACAAATCAATGCCGGCACCTACCAGGTCAGCCTGCATGCCGACAACCTTGAATTCCAGTCCCTGGAAGTGCAATAGCAACCCCAGCGCAACCTTCACCATCTTTTCGGGCCGCTCCTGTTTCATCCCACAACCCGCGCGGCGCACACCGCCCATCCGCTCGGCGCACGTCGCCAACCCGCTCGGCGCACGTCGCCCACGCCCCGCAAACCGTGTCCCACCGTGTCAAACCGATGCCATCTCAAACCGTGTCCAACCGATGCCATCCAACCCCACCCGTGTCCCACCGTGTAAAACCGATGCCACACAAAAACCGTGGCCCAAACCGTGGCTGCGCAAACACGTAAATATACCTTTCTAAATTGCCCAAATTGCACCTTTCGCGCTTCCGCAGTAAACACTGGGGTTTCCAGCGATTTACCCCCCAAAAACCACCCAAGGTATACCTCGTTTTTCCGCACGCGCGTACCTTATAGTGCTTATACCTTCGCTGTTATAGATTCTCAGGGAAACAATACAAAATCTTTACATTCTGCCCAAGGCGCCTTTAAAGACACCTCCGGGTGTCTCTGCGGAAAGGTGCAATTTGGGCAATTTAGAAAGGTATATTGCAACGTGATGTAATGCCCATGGTTTAATTTTATATATTATATGTATAATATATAAAATTAAAATCCTTGCGCCCTCCTTGGTTTTACGTAACATACACCTGCTAAATTGCCCAAATTGCACCACTGGCTATTTTGATAATATTTTACAACAAACCACACATAGCCACCCGATGTGGGGGGTATATCATTGTCCGCCGCCATTGCCCGCCGCCAATGTCGGCCGTTAATGCCGGCCGTTAATGTTGGCCGTTAATGTTGGCCGTTAATGTAGGGGCAGGCCTTGTGCCAGCCCGTTGGCCCGCAGGGCCAGTGTGCCTTTTATTTTAAAGACAACCCACACAACCTGAACAACTTTTTAACCACCGAAAAAAAACAAGGACAACATCCTGGGCGCAAGCGCCCATCC
>JAEEGL016638363.1_pt1 | contig 18854 bp, 10 predicted proteins | sample 9134231 | NCBI WGS metagenome assembly JAEEGL01 (sample SAMN16246548, study PRJNA631951) | gut metagenome | biome: gut microbiome; feature: rumen; material: fiber-attached | host: Bos | place: Iran: Karaj | collected 2018-10 | reverse complement strand
GAGACACTTACGTTGAGATAGATCTTGACGCGCAGCATGTGTGGGCGTATCAGGGAGGGGCCGAGGTTGTGTCCACGGACTGCGTTTCCGGCAAGGCCATAAACGGAAGCTCGACGCCGGAGGGCTTATTTCCTCTCACGTATAAGGAAAGGAATGCCACACTGAGAGGGGACAATTACGAATCACATGTGGATTTCTGGATGCCTTTTAACGGGAATGTAGGCATGCATGATGCCTCATGGCGCTCCGAATTCGGCGGCGTGATCTATGTGACCTCCGGTTCCCACGGCTGTGTCAACCTTCCCCGGAGCGCTGCGGCGCAGATCTATGACATAGTTGAAAAGGACACCCCCGTGATAGTATACGGAGGAATGAAACGGGATCAGGCCGCTCTTTTCAAACAGCAGCAGGACCTGATGGAAGCTGCCCTTCTTCAGGCTCCTCCCGAGGGCGAGGAATAGCTCCGGAACCCTCCGTTTTACAGGGGCTGTTTCCTGCCGGCATGTCTGTTTTTCCCGTTCGGACCATCATCATTTTATTTGCTTTTTTCTCTGAACCGTGGTACATTAACAGTGACCTGAATACGGATTCCCTAAGTTTTTGAACCTACAATTTCTTTAAACGGGATTCCTATATTGCCGCCGTGGATGTCAGGCCTCCGCCGTGCAAACGGTTTGAGCAGTGGAAGGCAGAAACGGGGATGCGGTTGCCCACCTGGTTTTTATTGTCCAGGAGTCAAAAGCGGGGGCTGTGTTCGGGTCTTTTTTGAAGAGATGAAAGCGAATTATCGTAAACATGAGCGCGAAGGCTCATTAAGGCTTATCCTTATCCTCATAGGGATAGCAGTGAATGTGCTGCTGTCTTTAATTTGCTATAAGTTTAAACTCCCTCTTTATCTTGATACCGCAGGCACCATAGTGGTGTCTGTCCTTGCGGGATACTTTCCCGGAGTGGTCACCGGTGTTTCCACGAACCTGGCCTGTTATCTGTTCAACGAATACTCGATATATTTCGGATTTATCAGCGCTCTGATCGCTATATTTACGGCCCTGTTTTCAAAGAAGAGGAGCCTCAGAGAACCGGTAAATATCGTCATATATGTGCTGGTGATATCCTTCATCAGCGGCGTGATCAGCGCATTTAACCAGTGGGGGATCGAAGGCGGACCCCAGAATGAGGCGATAAATGACGCTTCGGTCATGTTTTCGCAGGCGTCAGGGATATCGCTTTTCCGGTCCTTTGTCATCACGAACACCGTCTACAATTTCATCGATAAGACTCTCACCACGGGCCTTGCCCTTCTTACGCTGTTCTTCATTCCCCTTAAGATCAGGACCGCCATCAGGAACAGCGGATGGGTACAGAAACCCCTTACCGATGAAGAGCTTAAGTCCTTCAAAAAGCGAAACAGCGATACGCTGTTTCCCATCGGCAGGAGGATGAGCCTTATCTTTCTGGTCTTATCCCTCGGGCTTGTGCTTGTAATGGGAAGCATTTCCCTGCAGATCTATTACGACAGAGTCAGGGAGGAACGGACGGATTATGCGAGACGGGCCGCCATCTTTGCGGCCGATGTGATAGATCCGGACCGTATCAGCGATTATCTGGCAAACGGAAGGGCTGCTGAGGGATATGATGAAACAGAGAGGATCCTTTACAGGATCCGTGACATGGTGAAGGACGTCCAGTTTCTCTATGTTCTCAAAGTGGAGGAGGGTGGCTGCAACTTCATCTTCGATCTTGAGGGGTACGACGGAGAGGAGCCTTACGCTCCGGGGGAGTTTGTGCCTTTTGAGGAGGAATTCACACCCTACCTGGACGATCTCTACGCGGGCAGGGAGATCGAGCCGGTTGTGACAAATGGCGTGTGGAACTGGCTCCTTACCGTCTATTATCCGGTTTTGGATGAAAACGGGATATGCGTCTGTTATGTTGGGGCCGACGTGTCTCTCAACTATGTGACCGAATACCTTCAGAGCTTTATCCTGAAGGTCATGCTCGTTATGGCCGGATTTTTCATGCTTATCGTGACCTACGGGATCTATACCTCAAACATATATATGGCTTATCCCATAAATGCAATTGCTTCCTGCGTTGACGGCTTCACAAAGGGAGAAGAGACACAGGAAGAGCTTGACCGGGACGTGAAGACCATTCAGTCTCTGGACATACATACAAATGATGAGGTCGAGCAGCTTTACAGGGCGATCTGCAGAATGACATCCGGCATAGCCGAACAGATGAGGGAGACCAGGTATTACGCGGAATCCAATCAGAAGATGCAGAACGGCCTTATCATAACGATGGCCGACATGGTTGAAAACAGGGATTCAGACACGGGAGCTCACGTTCAGAAGACCTCTGCCTATGTCCGCATCATTTTGAACGGGCTCAGGAGAAGAGGGTATTACCCCGAAAAGCTTTCAGACAAATATATCAATGACGTGGTCATGTCCGCCCCCCTTCACGACGTGGGGAAGATCAATATCCCCGATTCCATACTCAATAAACCGGGCAAGCTCACGGATGAAGAATATGAGATCATGAAGACCCATACCACCGCCGGAAAGAAGATACTGGAAAACGCCATTGCCACCGTAAAAGGTGAGAACTATCTCAAGGAAGCCAGAAATATGGCGGCATATCATCACGAACGCTGGGACGGCAAGGGCTATCCGGAGGGGCTTCACGGAGAGGTGATCCCCCTTTCGGCCAGAGTTATGTCCGTTGCCGATGTTTTCGACGCCCTGGCTTCTCCCCGTGTGTACAAGCCTGCTTTTCCCCTTGAAAAAGCTCTTTCGATCATTGAAGAGGGTAAAGGCACGCAGTTCGATCCGAAATGCGTGGAGGTGTTCATGGAGTCTCTGCCCGAGGTCAAAAAGGTGTTGAAACAGTACCAGGAAGAGTAAAAGAGATGCATTTCGACAGGTTTGCAAAGATCATAATGTCTTTACTTCTGGCCATGAGCCTTGTGTTTTGCGTGCCTGATCTTGCTTTCACGATCCTGGCGGCAGATGAGGGGGATGCTTCATCCGCCGGGATACCCTCAGAGTCCGACATTATTCCCGGCTCGGGAGGCGGATACGCCGTCACCGGACAGCTCGGAAATGCGGGATATTCCGCCCAGAAGTACGACGCTTCCAACGGACTTCCCACATCCGACGCAAATTACATTTTGTCTGCGGAGGACGGATATATCTGGATCGGGGGTTACGCAGGGATCATCCGTTACGACGGCAGAACTTTTGAAAGGCTCGATTCGTCCGACGGTCTTACAAACGGAAGGGTCCTCTTTCAGGACAGGAAGAACAGGGTATGGGTGGGTACGAATGACAACGGCGTTGTGATGATCAACGGCAACGAGAGAACGCACTACACCTACAGGGACGGCCTGAGATCCTCATCCATAAGAGGGATCGCGGAAGGCTCGGACGGGATCATCTACATAGGCACCACAAACGGTATTGATTATATCAAGGCCGACGGTTCCGTTCATAACATCGACGACGGGAGACTGAACGGAGAATCCGTGATGAGGCTCATCGCCGACCGGGACGGGATCGTATACGGCAATAACAGGAACGGCTGTGTATTCAGTCTTGAGAACGGAAGCGTCACCCGCTTCTTCGACAATGATTCTTTTGCTTTCGGCAATGTCTCCTGTATTTACGCCGATCCTGATGAATCGGGCAAGCTCTATCTGGCTTCGGACGATGGTTCTATTTACTACGGGACCCTCGGCGTACATGTTTCGGAACTCAGGAAGATATCCATCGCGCCGCTTAAGAGTGTGTGGTGGATCACGAAAGCCTGCGGCAGGTTATGGGTGAATTCCGATGAAAAGGCCGGGTTTGTGGACGATAAAGGCGTGTTCCACCTGATGAACAACATACCTTTGGACAATTCCATCGAAATGATGACTCCCGATTATCAGGGGAATCTCTGGTATGCATCTTCAAGACAGGGAGTGATGAAGGTAGTCACCAGCAATTTTCAGAATATAAATGAGATCGCGGGTATTCCCGGAGAGGTGACAAACGCCACCGCCTTCAGGGACGGGACACTGTACATCGGGACCGACGAGGGCCTTCAGATCGTGAGCAGCGATCACCGGTCGATCTCAAATCCCCTCAGCGTCTTCATTGGCTCTTCCAGAGTCAGGTGCATTTCCCTGGACCCCAAAGGGAATCTATGGCTCTGCGTCTATAATAACGACAAGGGGCTCATATGTTATACTCCCAAGAACGAGATAATAGATTTCACCGTGAAGGACGGTCTGCCTTCTAATCAGACCCGGTGCGCTTCCGTTGCCGCAGACGGCTCGATCCTGGTGGGAACGAACGCGGGCCTTGCGATCATAAGGGATATGAAGGTGGTCAAAACTTACGGAGCGGAGGACGGGCTGCAGAATACCGCCGTCCTGACCGTCGAAGAAGGTAAGAACGGGATCATCTATATCGGCTCGGACGGGGACGGAATCTACGCCATAAGCCGTAACCGGATAGACCGGCTCGGACGTGACGAAGGACTTACAAGCGATGTGGTCATGCGCATTAAATGGGATGAGGAGAGGGAAGTCTTCTGGGTCGTGACCTCAAATTCCATAGAATACATGGTCGACAACAGAATATACAATATCGAGAATTTCCCTTACAACAACAACTTCGACGTGTATTACAATTCCCGGGGCGATATCTGGATAATGTCTTCCTTTGGGCTGTTTTGCGCAAAGGCCTCTGACCTTCTCGGCGGAGAACCCTTTGAGTACAAGCTGTACAATACCGCAAACGGGCTGCCCAGCGTACCTACGGGCAATTCCTTCAGCGCCCTGACCGAGGACGGAAACCTGTACATCGCCGGCCGCACCGGCACCTCAATGGTGAATATCGATCACTACTATGAGGAGACGGAACTTATCAAAAACGATCTTGAGTCCGTGAACTGCAGCGTCGGCGAAGTCCTGCCCGATGAAAACGGAGTCTTTTCCATACCGTCGGAAGCGACCCGTATCCAGCTCAATGCCGCCATACTGGATTACAGCCTTGCCAATCCCCTGATAAGGCTGTTTCTGGAGGGTACGGGCGATGCCGGCATGACCGCTCACCAGAGCGATCTCACCTCACTGGAATTTACGGGGCTCAAATACGGGACATACAGATTCCATGTCCAGGTGCTGAATGAATCAACCCAGGAAGTCCTGCAGGATGATGTCTTTACCGTGGAAAAGAAGCCACGGATATCAGAGCTTCTGGCCTTTAAGGTCCTTCTGGTGGTGCTGATAGCGGGAACCGTGGGACTCATCGTCTGGAAGGTCATGACCGGAACGGTCATCAGAAAGCAGTATATAGAGATCCAGAAAGCGAGAGACGAAGCCGAAAGAGCAAATTCCGCCAAATCCCGCTTCCTTGCAAATATGTCCCATGAGATCAGAACACCGATAAATACCATTATGGGAATGGATGAGATGATCATCCGGGAAGATTCCAGGGATGTGCCGAAACACTATTCCGCGACCGTTACGGGCTACGCCATGGATATCAAAAACGCCTCGGAAGCGCTTCTGGGCCTGGTGAACGACCTGCTTGACATATCCCGCATTGAGTCCGGAAAGATGCATCTGGTTGAACAGGAATACGATACGGGAGACATGCTCAGAAGTCTTATCACCATGATAAGGGTCAGGAGCGATGCAAAGAAGCTGTACTTCGATGTTGACGTGGACAGCGCACTTCCCGTAAGGCTTTACGGTGATGTATCCAAGATAAAACAGATCGTACTGAATCTGCTGACCAACGCGGTCAAGTATACGGACGAAGGCGGTTTTGTGTTGAAGGTTGAGGTGCTGGAGAAAAATGATCTGGGCTGCAGCCTCCGCATTTCCGTAAAGGATACGGGCATCGGAGTCAAACCGGAGGATCTGGACAAACTTTTCACTGCTTATGAAAGGCTTGATGAGGTGAAAAATTCCGGGATCCAGGGCACTGGACTCGGGCTTGACATCTCGAGGCAGTTCGCCGAACTCATGGAAGGGAATTTAAGCTGTGTCAGCACCTACGGCATGGGAAGTGAATTTATCTTCACTCTCAAACAGAAGATCGTGGATCCCGCGGAAACCGGCGTGTTCAATGAGGAGGACAACAGAGTCCAGGCCGGGGCTTACGTGCCTCAGTTCATAGCGCCGGATGCGGATATCCTGGTGGTTGACGACAATCCCATGAACCTGTCCGTCATAAAAGGACTCCTCGCTCCCACAAAGATGTTCATCACCACTGCGGAAAGCGGTGAAGAGTGCCTTGAGAAGCTCAGGTTCAGCGACTTTAACGTGGTCCTTCTGGATCACATGATGCCGGGAATGGACGGCGTGGAGACTGTGGCCAGGATAAGGGAAAAGTACCCCGATCTTCCGGTGTATGCGCTTACCGCAAACGCAACAGCCGGAGGGAACGATTACTATATTTCCAAAGGCTTCAACGGTTATCTGTCCAAACCCATAGATACAGTGCTTCTTGAAAAGACCATAATGAGTCATCTTCCCGACGAGATAATGATGAAGGCCACAAATGAGGACGCCGTAAAGGATCTGGACAGTCTGCCGGAGGATATGCTGTGGCTCAATGATACGGAGGGTATTTCCACGGAGGAGGGTATCAAAAACTCCGGCGGCGTAACTCCCTATATACATTCTCTGGAAATGTTCCTGGACACCATTGACGATAATGCGGAAGTGATAGAAAATGCCTTCAAAGACGGCGACATAAAACTGTACACCGTAAAAGTACATGCTCTGAAGAGCTCCGCAAGGATAATAGGCGCCATGGAGCTTTCCGGGATATGTCAGAAACTTGAAGACGCCGGACACAACAATGACAGGGCTTTCATCGACCGCGATACGGAAGGGATGTTAAAGCTTTACAGGTCTTACGGAGAAAAACTTAAAAAGCTGAAACCGGAGGAGGGCTCCGGGGATGACGACAGAAAGGATATTCCCGAGGATGAACTTAAGGAAGCCTATAAGACTCTCAGAGAGGTGGTCCCGCAGATGGATTACGATTCTGTTGAGATGATACTGGAGCAGCTGAAGGGATACAGGCTTCCCGATGAAGACAGAGATAAGATGCAAAAACTGGAAAAGCTTCTGAAACTTGTTAAATGGGAAGAGATGGAAGAACTCTTAAGTTAAGGAGAGCCGTATGACGAAAAAAGAGGTCATAGTGACAGGCGCAAAGGAAACCTTTATCATCAGAGTGCTCGCAAAAAAGATCGAGGATGCCGGTTTTGACTATGTATTTACCCCTTTGTCCATAAACAACCTTGCGGATAAGCTTACCGGGAAGCAGCTCCTGATCCTGTATATGGGAGAAGGGGAGCTCCCCGATGACGCAGTCATGTATTACATGAAGGACAAGATGCGCAATGAGGGCTGTCATCTGATCATAATTGGAGAAAATGACGAGGATATCTCCTTTGTCATAGACAGGATTCCCGGAGAACTCATTTACAAGTATTACAGGCGTCCCATAGACAATGACGAGTTTGTGAAGACCGTAAAAAGCCTGTTTGAAAAGGTTGAATCCGGAGGCTTTAAAAAGAGCATCCTGATCGTGGACGACGATGCGAATTATCTGAATCTCGTGAGGGAATGGCTTAAGGATACCTATAAAGTCTCCATGGCGTCTTCCGGGCTTCAGGCCATAAAATGGCTTGGAAAGAACAGGGTGGACCTGATCCTCCTCGACCATGAGATGCCGGTCACCTCGGGCCCCCAGGTCCTGGAGATGCTGAGGAGCGACCCCGAGACCAGTTCCATCCCGGTCATGTTCCTCACGGGAAAAAGCGACAAAAAGAGCGTTATGTCCGTGGTCTCCCTGAAGCCCGAGGGATATTTCCTTAAAACCATACAGAAGGAAGAATTGTTGAAGAATCTGGAAGGGTTCTTCAATCAAAGGGTAATATGATGTTTGATATTCTGAGAAGCGCCCAGCTTGATATCATGCTGGTGTTGTCCGGCATCTGCGCCATCCTGGCGCTTTTTGTGCTGCTTACGGATTCCATGGACAAGAGCAGAAAGAGATCCCTTTTGTATATCGAGCTTTCGGGATGCTTCCTTCTGTATTTCGACAGACTGGCTTATATCTACAGGGGAGATACCAGTCTGACGGGCTATTATATGGTCAGGATCGCGAATTTCCTCGTGTTCTTCCTGACTCTTTCACTGCTTCATGCCTTTTCCATGTACCTTATAACTCTTTCCATGGATGAAGGGCAGATGGAAAAGCCCCCCAAGAGGCTCGTTGCGGCGGAGATACTGGTCATGGTGGGCTGGTCCATGCTCATCATCTCCGAGTTCACGGGAGTATATTACTATTTTGACGAATCGAACATTTATCACAGAGGGCCTTTATTCTTTATCTGTTACCTGATACCGTTCATTGTTCTCGGGCTTCAGCTCTCCGTGATCTTCATGCTCTACAATAAACTCAGCAAGAGGATAGCGGTTTCTCTGCTGTTCTTTACCGTTGTGCCCGTGGCAGCCACCATAACCCAGATGTTTACCTACGGTCTGTCTCTTTCAAATATCGCCATTGCCGGGACTGCCATAGTCCTTTATATCATCGCTCTGATCGAGACCAATGAGAATCTGGCCAGATCCAGGAATCTGGAGATCGAACACCTGAAAAGAGAGCAGGAGAGCATGGAGAGACTCTTTGAGGAAACCGCTTCCGCCATAGCCTCCGCCATAGACGCAAAGGACAGGTATTCCAAGGGTCATTCCATCAGAGTCGCGAATTATGCCAGGGAGATCGCCAGACGCTCCGGCAGGGACGAAAAAACGGTGGATGAAACATATTATGCCGGACTCCTCCACGATGTGGGCAAGATCGGCATATCGGACGACATTATCGCAAAAGACAGCGGTCTTACCGATGAAGAAAATGAGATCATGAAGACCCATTCTGTCATAGGCAGGGATATCCTCTCCCTGATAAAAGAGTTCCCTTATCTGAGCGTTGCGGCTGCCTATCACCATGAAAGATATGACGGGAGGGGCTATCCCGACGGTCTGAAGGGCAAAGACATACCGGAGACAGCCAGGATAGTGGCCGTTGCCGACACCTACGACGCCATGACCAGCTCCAGGAGCTACAGGGAGCCTCTTCCTCAGGATACCGTCAGAGAGGAGATGGTAAAGGGCTCCGGGACCCAGTTTGATCCCGAATTTGCAAAGATCATGGTGAACATGATCGACGAGGATGTGAACTACAGACTGAGGGAAAAGGACGAATCCGGCGAGGGTATCGGAAATGTGGACCTCACCTCGGTTCATGAGATGCATTTCGGCGAGTACAAGGAAAGGATCTCTGACGGGATAGCCGTCACAAACAACATCGTAAGGATACATTTGAACACACATTCCGATCCGGGAGCGGACAGCCGCATATCCAGACCCTCCCTTATCCTTTTCGACTCAAATGACGGCTGTGTCCACAAGAGCGGGAGGCAGATCAAGAACCTCCACTATCTTGAATACGGAGAGATCTGGACTGACGGGCATTTCATCTGCACCGCCGCAAGGGATATGAAATGCGATGTGAAGGAACTGGAGACTTCTGCAGGAACCGGACTTAAGCCCAATGAGACTCATTACGATATAGAAGCGGTGAGGATAAAGGATCACGTCAGGATAAAGATCTCTGACGGCAGTAAGCTCGTTGACGTCACCGCAGCGCTTCCCGACAGCGTCAGGTTCTCTTACATCGCATTCACCGGCGAGCACTGCGAGATCGACCATGTGGAGGTCGAAGAAACGGATACCGCCGTTCCCGAGGATTATATCACACGGCTTGTGGAAGAGGTCACCTATATCAACCGCATCGAGGGCGATATTCCCAATATACAGATAAACGGCTACCGGCTCCTGACTTCAAAGGCAGTTCCGGTGAGGGACCGCATGAAGCTTACTTTCCATACCATGAGCCTGCCTACGGCGAGCCTGGTCTGGCATTGCTCCTACATACTCCTGTACTCATCCCCGGGGATGAAGGTGAACGGGAGCGGTTATCAGGAGTACGCCTGTATAAGACTTGACGGCGAGGACGCAACGTATGAAGGAAAGGCCGAAAACCAGCTCGAAGTGAAGAAGGGCGAAGAATTCAGAGGCTGGGACGGCTGGAAGGATTATACAAAGAAGGGATTTGACTGTGAAGTGAGATTCAAAAGACGCAGGAATAAGATAACCTTCACGACGGAGAATTACGGCATTTCCATCAAGTGCACCACCGTGATCCCGGACAACAGCGGCGAATTATATCTTGCCCTTACCGGCGACCAGTGCGCGCTTACGGATATCAGGGTGTTCTGAATGAAAAAGAGCACGTTTATCCAGGTCATAAAGTATGTTGCGCCGATCTTCATTTCGGTCATCCTTATCTGCATTGTGTTCGTAAGGGTGTTTCCGGAATTGAGGGATATAGTCATAAACGGCTGCACCTATGAGGAACTGATGGATTACCTGGACAGTATAGCCAATTTTAAGGGCATACTGGTGGTGGCCGTGCTGCAGGTGATCCAGGTCATATCCATCTTCATACCCGGCCCGCCCATACAGATCGCCGCGGGGATCGTATACGGCTTTCTCATAAGCTTTCTGGTGACCTTTATTTCTTTCGTCATCACCAATATGCTCGTTTTCCTGTATCTGCGAAAAAAGGGCGACATAACCTTTTCCCCCGATTCAAGGTCGGGGAGAAAGGTCCAGGCCCTGTTTGAGTGGATAGATTCGGAGAACCCGGCTTATATGATCATGCTTGCGTATATGATGCCGGGCATGCCCAACGGTTTTGTGCCCTATGTTGCAAACCAGACCTCCGTCACCACAAAACAGTTTTTTAAGGCGTTGGTATACGGGGCTGCTCCCCAGTTCTTTACCATGTGCTTCATAAGCGGCAGGCTTCTGAGAGGGGATGTGTTCCTATCACTTCTTGTGACGGTACTCATGCTGGTCTCAATTGTGATATTATATCTCTTCAGAGACAGGGTGATCGATCTGGTACGCAGGATGAAAGAACAGATGAAAAATAAAAAAATGCAGATAAAGAAAGAGAGGGGATCATGACAGGCAATCTGGAACAGATAATCAGGGATGCGCAGAAGGCCGTGAAGGAAGCGGCCACAAATGAGGATATTGAAAAACTGCGCGTAAAGTACAGCGGAAAAAAGGGTGAGATCACGGCCTTATTGAAAGGGCTTAAGGATCTGCCTCCGGAAGAGAGACCCCGGGCCGGGGAAGCCATAAACAAGGCCAGGACCCAGATAGAGACGGCCATCGCCCAGGCGCAGGCCGGGATCCGGGAAAAGACCATGGAACTCAGGCTTGCATCGGAGACACTGGACGTGACTCTGCCTGCAGAGGAGGTTCCCCAGGGACACACTCATCCCAACACCATCGCTCTGGAAGAGCTTGAGCGCATATTTATCGGAATGGGCTATGAGGTTGTCGAAGGCCCCGAAGTGGAGAAGGACTATTACAACTTTGAAGCCCTGAACATCCCGGACGGTCATCCCGCAAAGGATGAGCAGGACACCTTTTATATCAACGGAGACATTCTGCTCCGCACCCAGACCTCTTCTGCACAGGTTCACGAAATGGAGAAGGGCAGGCTTCCCATCCGCATGATATCACCCGGGCGCGTGTTCAGGTCCGACGCCGTGGACGCCACTCATTCCCCTTCATTCCATCAGGTAGAGGGACTGGTGATAGACAAGGGAATAACCTTTGCAGATCTCAAGGGAACCCTTGAAGTCATGGCCAGAGAGCTTTTCGGAGAGGAGACGAAGGTGCGTTTCAGGCCCCATCATTTTCCTTTTACGGAGCCCAGCGCCGAGGTGGATGTATCCTGCTTCAAATGCGGCGGCAAGGGCTGTTCCTTCTGCAAGGGAGAGGGCTGGATAGAGATCCTTGGCTGCGGGATGGTCCATCCCCATGTCTTCGAGATGAACGGCATAGACCCCGACGAGTATACGGGCTTCGCTTTCGGCGTGGGGCTTGAGAGGATCGCTCTTCTGAAGTACGGCATAGATGATATGCGCCTCATGTACGATAACGATATCAGATTCCTGGATCAGTTCTGATCCGGGAACCCTTGCGGCAGCGCCGGATCCTAAGGGCTCTGACGGATCCGGATCACACGGAGTATGACGCTTTGACCTGACAGGCCTCCGGCTTCAGGCAGTCAAAGCGGCGGAACACAGGATAGATCGCAGAAAGGAATTTATAGAAATGAACACTTCATACAGCTGGATAAAAGCATATGTTCCCGATCTGGATTGCACATATCAGGAATATTCGGACAGGATGACCCTGTCCGGCACGAAGGTGGAGGAATTCAGGCCTCTTGACAAAAACCTTGAAAAGATCGTGGTCGGGGAGATCCTTAAGATCGACAGACATCCCGATGCGGACAAACTGGTGGTATGCCAGGTGAACATCGGCGATGAGACCACACAGATAGTTACCGGCGCTCCCAATGTGCGTGAGGGACAGAAGGTCCCGGTGGTGCTGGCGGGAGGAAAGGTGGCCGGCGGACATGACGGCGGCCCCCTTCCCGAGGACGGCGTGGAGATAAAGGCAGGTAAGCTCAGGGGAGTCGAATCAAACGGCATGATGTGCTCCATAGAGGAACTGGGGAGCAGCCGTGAATTCTATCCCGACGCTCCCGAGGGCGGTATCTACATACTTCCCCCGGATTCCGTGCCGGGTTCGGACGCTCTTCAGATACTGGGCCTCAGGGACGCCGTCTATGAGTATGAGATCACCTCAAACAGAGTGGACTGCTACAGCGTGCTGGGAATAGCCAGAGAAGCGGCGGCCACGTTTAAGCTGCCCTTCAAAGCTCCCTCCTGCGAGGTGAAGGAAAATAAAGACCTGCATACAAAGGATCTCATTTCCGTGGAGATAAAGGATCCCGATCTCTGCTCACAGTTCTGCGCCAGGGTGTGCACCGACGTGAAGATCGGGCCTTCCCCCGAGTGGATGCAGAGAAGGCTGGCATCGGTAGGGATCAGACCCATCAACAACCTCGTGGATATCACGAATTACGTCATGGCCGAATACGGACAGCCCATGCACGCTTACGACCTGGACGACATAGCAGGGCGCAGGATAGTCGTAAAAAGGGCGTCCGACGGGGAGAAATTCGTCACCCTCGACGGACAGGAGAGAGAGCTGGATCATGATGTTCTCACCATCTGCGACGGGGAAAAGGCTGTGGGCATAGCCGGCATCATGGGGGGTGAAAACTCCATGATCACCGAAAACGTGAAGACCGTGCTCTTCGAAGCTGCCACCTTTAACGGCACGAACGTGAGGAAGTCCTCACGCCGCATAGGTTTAAGGACGGACGCATCCTCCATATTCGAAAAAGGACTGGAGCCCCATAACGCGATCGACGCCATAAACCGCGCCTGCGAACTGATGAACGAGCTTTCCTGCGGCACCCCGGCGGAGGGAATGGTCAGAGCAGGGGACGATCTTCCGGAAAGGAAGGAACTAACCTTCAAGCCTGAAAAGTACAATTCACTACTGGGAACGGATGTGTCCGAAGAGGAGATGCTGGACATCTTCAAGCGTCTGGAGATCGGATTCGATGAAAAGGACAGGACACTTAAGATCCCTTATTTCCGTCAGGATCTTTTGAGGGATGCGGACATTGCGGAGGAAGTGGCGAGATTCTACGGATACGACAGGATCCCCGTGACCCTTCCTTCTTCATCTGCCACCATGGGCGGTCTGAACCGGGATATGAGGATCAGGAACGCTGCAGCGTCATCCGCGGAGCATTTCGGTTTTTCACAGGCATACTGCTATTCCTTCGAGAGCCCGAAGATATTCGACATGCTGAGGCTCCCCGAAGACGCTCCGGAGAGGAAAGCGATCCGTATCTCAAATCCTCTCGGGGAGGATTTCTCCATAATGAGGACGGTTCCCCTGGGCGGCATGCTCACATCCCTCGCCTCCAATTACAACCACAGGAATAAGGATGTGAGGCTCTATGAGCTGGGGAACGTATATATCGCAAAGGAGCTGCCCCTCACCGAGCTGCCGGACGAGAGGATGACCTTTACCGCAGGATTCTACGGGAAGGGGGATTTCTTTACCCTTAAGGGACTTGCGGAGACCGTGTTCAAAAACGCGGGTCTGAGAGACCGCAGGACCTATAAGGCTTCATCTGACCGTCCTTACCTGCACCCCGGAAGACAGGCTGAGATCTTTTACGGAGATGAGCTTTTGGGATACCTGGGCGAGGTTCATCCCATTACAGCCGAAAACTTCGGTATCGGAGGGAGAGCGTACGTGCTGGTGATCGATATGCCCGCCCTGGTCAGCCATTCCTCGGAGGACATCAGATACGGCGGCTTTGCCAGATTCCCTGCGGTCACAAGGGATATCTCGATGCTTGTGCCCCTGAACGTGACGGCAGGCGAGCTTGAGTCCCTGTTCCTCCAGAGAGGCGGGAAGATCCTTGAGAGCGTGACTCTGTTCGACGTATATCAGGGCGAACAGGTAAAGGATGGCTACAAGTCGATGGCTTATTCACTTGTGTTCAGGAGCCGTGAAAAGACCCTGTCGGATGACGATGTGAACGCCGTCATGAAGAAGTACCTGAACGGACTTGAGAGGATGGGTATAGAACTCAGATCTTGAACCTTTCCCGCGGGCTGTTATGCGCCGGGATGTAAATGAATTAACGATTGTAAGCAGAAAGGATTGTTCGGGAGTCGGTTATGTCAGTGGAAGCAGTTGAGATCAGATCGTTTCTGGATGAGATCAATAAGGACGAATACGAGGCCTCGCTGAAAGAGTGCGAAGAACTGGGACTTGAAAGAGTCGAACTGGAAAATAAGGGCTATGATATCCAGCAGCTTAAGGAGATCATTAACGGACTTAAAGCCGGCGTGGACGTATCCGTTTATTCAGATCCTTCCTACGCCTGGTTTGAGATGGAGGAGATACGGCTTGGTCTTGAAAACAATGTGGATGTGCTGTCTTACAGGGATCGGTTCGACTGGTCCCAGATAAAGGAGATCAGACTCGGGATCGTGAACGGGGTGGATGTGTCCGTCTATTCCGATAATACGTACTTTGCGGCACAGATGCAGGAGATCAGACTCGGGCTGGAAGATGGACTTGACGTGTCCCTGTACTCATCCGGGGAATTTGACTGGTTCCAGATGCGTGAGATACGGCTCGGACTTTCCGCGGGGCTTGATGTATCGGGCTATGCAAAGCCTGAGCTCTCAAGTAATGTCATGAAGCAGCTGAGGATGGGCCTTGAGGACGACATCGACCTTACCCCCTATATCGGAACCTGTTCCGCCGGCACACTTTCCGAGCTCAGGGAAGGCTTTCTGGAGGGTATCGACCTTGCGCCTTACGTCGCTAAAGGCTACGAGGGCGATCAGCTGGGGGTCATCAGGAACTGCTCAAGAAGCGGAGTGGATATCGAACCCTATCTGGATCCCGGCTATTACGGTCAGCAGCTGGATGAGATCCGCAAAGGACTGGAGCACGGGATCGACGTGTCCTTATTTGCGAGCGAGAGATATAACTGGTTCCAGATGCGTGAGATCAGGATAGGCCTGGAGGAAAGACTGGATGTGTCCTCCTATCTGGATCCCGGCTTCAGGCATCAGCAGATGAAGGAGATAAGGGAAGGGCTTGAGGCCGATATCGATGTATCGGAATACGCCAGTCAGAAGTACTCCGTGGCTGAGATGGCCCGTGTGAAGGAAAGGCTCATAAAGGACAGCGAAACTCCCACGGTGGTCGATTATACTCCCGAACAGACTAATGAGATAATCCTCGGGATAGAGGCGGGGGTGGACACCTCCAGATATGACGACCCCTCCTTAACGGCGGAGGAAATGAGGGAGATAAGGCTTTCCCTCGAGAAAGAACTCGGAAAATGAAGACCTTTGACGACCCCAAAACAGGAAATATGGTGCTCATTTCCGATGATGAGATGAGCGCGGGCGTCATGCTGTTCAGAAAAAAGGATCATGAACTCTATACCGAAGAGGAGATCATGACGCTGCTTTCCGATGCGGGGGTGAAGGCCGGGATAGACGCCGGCGCCGTCGCATCCCTGACACTCATGGAGCCGGATGAAAAGGTCGTCAGGGTGGCAGAGGGAAAAGAACCGGTAAACGGCTTTGACGGTCATTTTGATTTCAGCTTCAGAAACCTTCTGCAGAAGACTCCGAAGATACAGGAGAACGGTTCTGTCGACTATTTTGACATGGATCTTCTGGAGTACGTGAATGAAGGACAGGAGCTGGCCAGGTATTCCAAGGCTTCGGGGGGCGCAATGGGCTTCACCGTCATGGGAAGGCTGATCCTGCAGAAGAAGGGAAAAGAGAAACCCGCTATCCGTGGCAACGGATTCCGGATCTCAAAGGACGGCACCCGTTATTACGCCCTTAAATCCGGGCAGGTGGAGTACGAAGACGGGGTCATGAACATCACCGAGGTGCACCGGGAGAACGGAAACGTCAACTCCCACACCGGTAATATCGATTTCGACGGGGATGTATATGTCCACGGTTCGGTGGAGCGGGGATCTGTCATCAGAGCTACCGGAAATATAGTGGTGGACGGCATCGTTGAGGCTTCACAGCTCGAGGCCGGAAAGGATATCCTGCTCCGGAGCGGCGCTTTCGGAAGGGATGAGGGAGTCATTTCCGCAGGCGGGAACATAATCGGGAAGTTCTTTGAGAACATAAGCCTGAAGGCCGACGGGGATATTTACAGCTCCTACATCTGTGAATCCGAATGCGACGCCGGGGGTTCCATCGAGGTGCTGGGAGATCAGGGCACCATCATTTCCGGGGAGACCAGGGCCCTTTACAGGGTCGCTGCCAAGTATATCGGGGGCCAGTCCGGGGTCAACACCATTATCGGCGTCGGGGTGAACACAGGCATTATGAGGAGCTTTCAGAGCTATGACCGCAGGATCTCGAAGCTCAGAGCCGAGATAGAGGTGTTCGAGCAGGGTATAAGGCAGAACCTTCCTCAAAAGGACCGGATGGCCATGGCTATAACCGTGAAGCTTGAAGACATAAGGGGTATCGAAAAGAAAAAGAAAAACCTGATGGCAAAGATGGATATGGCGAGCCAGGCGAGGATAGAAGTGAAGAAATGCGTGTATCCCGGCACTCAGCTCAGGATCAGCAATGATTTCCTGATAGTATCCAGGGTGATGGAGAAGGTCTACTTCATGAGATCCCAGAACAGGGTGGCCACGTACAAGAACTGAATCTTATCCCGTATCCGGCTTACCATGGGCGGCATGTCAGAAAGGAGCACAGACTGATATGAGCGACGATAATGTGAGAACAGAAAGTCCCGAACAGAGAATAGAGTATCTGGAGAACAGAAACAGGTACCTGATCGAGGTTGTGAACAATATCGTGGACATCCTGGGCACCGTGGTGGAATTCAGGAATCTTGATTCCGGCGTGCATGTTAAGAGGACAAAGGCTTTCACGCGCATCATGGGGATGAACTACATGAAGCTGGAACCCGATTCGGGACTGACGGAGCAGACGGTAAATGAGATCTCATACGCCTCTGCTCTTCATGACATCGGGAAGATCGCCATTCCCGACAGTATTCTCATGAAGCCCGGAAAACTCACCAAAGATGAGTTCGAGATAATGAAGACCCACACCACAAAGGGCGATGAGATCTTAGGCGGGATCTTAAGCGGTCTGGAACCGGATACATATCTGAAATACTGTATGGAGATAATCAGGCATCATCATGAAAAATATGACGGCCGGGGCTATCCGGACGGTCTGAAAGGGGATGAGATACCTCTTTCCGCCCAGCTTGTGTCCATCGCGGACTGCTACGACGCTCTTATTTCCGAAAGGGTGTACAAGGCGGCGTACCCGAAGGACACGGCTTTCGACATGATCTGCGGCGGGGAGTGCGGGATCTTCAATCCGAAGATCATGAACTGCTTCATGGTATCCAGGGAAGAGCTGGAGAGGGAAGCCGACAGGCTTGAAGAATCGTGAGGCCGAACGGGAAAGCTGTATGAAAATCTCGATATTGGGCCTCGGCCTCATAGGGGGCTCCATTGCCCGCGCCCTGAGAAAAAGTGATTACGACTTCCACATATGCGCGGTTTCCGGGCATATGGAAAGCATTGACGCCGCGTTGAAGGACGGGGTTATAGACGAAGGAGGCGACAGCCTTCCTGAATTCATAAGGGGTTCGGATATCATTATCCTGACCGCTCCGGTCGATGTCAATCTCGGGTACCTTAAGGAAATAAAGCCGTATCTGACGGAACGCACGGTTCTGACCGACGCCGGCTCCGTGAAACAGCCCATCATGAGGGCCGCTGCGGATCTTGGGCTGTCGGAATGCTTTATCGGAGGGCACCCCATGGCGGGTTCCGAAAAGAAAGGCTATGCCAATTCCTCTTCGGAACTTTTAAAAGGCGCCAGATACATCATCACTCCCGGGGAGAGCAGCTCTCCGGAAGCCGTGGAGAGGCTTAAAGAGCTTGTGGTCATGACAGGCGCGATCCCTGTGATAATGACTCCCGAAGAGCACGACAGATCGACTGCACTGGTCAGTCATGTTCCTCATCTGCTCAGCGCCGCTCTCGTCAATCTGGTAAGGGACAATGAAACTCCCGACGGTATGCTGGGAAAGCTTGCTGCAGGAGGGTTCAGGGACTTTACCCGTATCTCTTCGTCGGATCCCGCCCTTTGGGAACAGATATGCATGGAAAACCGCGTTGAAATATCGGAACTTCTTGAAGCTTACGCCTCATCCGTCATGG
>JAEEGL014631561.1_pt1 | contig 18854 bp, 17 predicted proteins | sample 9134231 | NCBI WGS metagenome assembly JAEEGL01 (sample SAMN16246548, study PRJNA631951) | gut metagenome | biome: gut microbiome; feature: rumen; material: fiber-attached | host: Bos | place: Iran: Karaj | collected 2018-10 | reverse complement strand
GCTGTTACGACGTTGTGCACGAAGAAACCATTATTTGGGCGAAGGAGCAGATTTCGGGTAAAAAGGCAATCCTCTTTCAGCATATAATTATACCCGATATTTTTGATGCGGTTGAAAAATGCGCCGCCCGTCCCAACTTCCCGCTTTTTTGGAAACGGTGCGATTACAGATTCAAAAAGGACTTTGAATACAGCGGAAAGCTCAGGGAAAAGCCCTGCCCGCCCGACATAAACACCGGCGAATTAAAGACGCTTGCGCCTTATCTCAAGGGCATGGCATTCGGTCACGACCATACAAACGATTTCGAATGTTATCTTGGCGGCGTTAAAATAATTCAGTGTACCGCATCGGGCATAAACTGCTATGAATATCCTCAGCATCCGTGCGTAAAGCTGCTCGATACCGAAACAATGCAGACAACAAAAATCAGGCTGTAAGAACGATAAATGCAAAGGCTTGCTTTTTCATTGACACATCAAAGCTTTTGTGCTATCATTTATCGGAAACAAAGCCGAGTCGTCAAGCGGTAAGACACAGCACTTTGACTGCTGCATTCGTAGGTTCGAATCCTGCCTCGGCTGCCACTAAAAAGGGACAGACAATTTGTCTGTCCTTTTTTAGTTGTATCTTATTCACAAAGGATTCGAACCGCTTCGTCCATCTTTTGCGCAAGCAAAAGGGACATAAAATCGTTGCCCGACGACAGTCGAGCGAAGCGAGGCTGTCGGATGCTGCCTCGGCTGCCATATAACTAAAGCGGATAGGGTTAATACCGTGTCCGCTTTTTGTTTTATTACATCCCATCAATATACCTGCACGCGGCAAGGGCGGCAACGGCGCCGTCCGCGGTCGCGGTGGTAATCTGACGGATTGCCTTTTTCCTGCAGTCGCCTGCGGTGAAAACGCCGGCGGTCTTTGTCAGGCAGGACTCGTCGGAGTCAACGTAGCCGAACTTATCGAGCGCGGCAACGTTCTCAAACGCCTTGTTGTCGGGTGCAAGACCTATCGCAACAAATGCTCCGTCGAAGAAAATGTCCTTTTCCTCGTTTGTCTCTGTATTGAGAATTTTTGCGCCCTTCAACTCATCCTCGCCGATAAATTCCTTTATAACGGTGTTGAAGATAAATTCGGTATTCGGCTTTGACTTAAGCACGTCAACGAGCTTCTTCTCGCCCGTGAAATCGGCAAGATTCTGAACTACCGTAACCTTACTGCACAGATCGGAGAGCAGTATAGCCTCCTGCAGCGCGGAATTTCCGCCGCCGACAACGATAACCTCTTTACCCGCGTAAAACGCGCCGTCGCAGACCGCGCAGAAGGAAATGCCGTTGCCCGCAAAGTTTTCCTCGTTGCCTGCACCGAGCATTCTGTGCTTGGCGCCCGTGGCGATAATTACCGCCTTCGCTTCGTGCTCGCCGCAATCGGTGACAACGGTCTTGGTCGCACCGTTGTCGATAATCGCGGTTGCCTCCTCAAGCTCAAATTCAGCGCCCTGCGCCGTAACCTGCTCAAAGAAGCTGTCGGCAAGCGCGTTGCCGTCAACGGCCTCAAAGCCGGGATAATTCTCAATCTTGGGCGAGAAAGTAATCTGACCGCCGAAGGTCGCCTTCTCGATAAGAAGGACGGTTTTATTCGCTCTTAAAGCATACAAGGCCGCCGTTAAACCGGCAGGCCCTGCGCCTATGATAATAATATCATACATTGTTTATGCCTCAATATACTTCTTAATATTTGAAACGTTAACTATTTTCTCGGTTTCCCCTGCTCTTCTTACTACGAGCGTGGGAGCCTGCTTAAGTCCGAGTTCCTTTGCAAGCTCGGGGTTATCCTCAACGTAAATCTTGGAGTACTTCATTCCAGCCTTGTCAAGAAGCGAAGCTGCAACCTTGCAGTTCGGGCAGGTCTTGGTAGCAAAGAGAAGCGTCGTGTCGCCGTCAAGAAGCGGTGAAGCGTCACATTCGCACTCCTCGTTGACTGCCTCGCGGCTGACGTGGGGTTCGTCCTTGTTGATTACGTCATAGGTAAGTCTGTCCTTGTACTCCTGAACCTTACCGTCGTTCCAGTTCTGAACGGGACGGTAGTAACCTGTGATTCTCGAGTAAACCTCAGCCTTTTCGCCGCACTCGGGGCAGGTGAAATGCTCGCCCGGAATGTAACCGTGATCCTTACAGATCGAGTATGTCGGGGAAATGGTGTAGTAAGGAAGCTTGTGGTTTTCGGCAATCTTTCTTACAAGGTCGGCCGCAGATTTCCAGCTCGGAAGCTTTTCGCCCAGGAAGGCGTGGAATACGGTACCCGAGGTGTAGAGAGTCTGGATGTCGTCCTGAATAGCAAGAGCATCGAAAATATCATCGGTGTAGCCAACGGGAAGGTTGGAAGAATTGGTGTAGTAAGGTGTGCCGTTCTCGTTAGCGGTGATGATATCGGGATAACGCTTTACGTCATGCTTTGCAAGACGGTAGGTTGTCGACTCAGCCGGAGTAGCCTCAAGGTTGTAGAGGTCGCCGTACTCCTCCTGATAGTCGGAAAGGCACTCTCTCATGTGATTGAGAGTCTTGATGGTGAACTCCTGAGTTTCCTTGTGCGTCATATCGGCACGAAGCCACTTTGCGTTGAGTCCCGCCTCGTTCATACCGAGAAGGCCGATGGTCGAGAAGTGGTTGTTGAAGGTGCCGAGATATCTCTTGGTGTAGGGATAAAGTCCCTCGTCAAGAAGCTTGGTTATAATCGTTCTCTTAACCTTGAGCGAACGTGCGGCGATGTCCATCATGTGGTCAAGTCTCTTGAAGAACTCGTCCTCGTCAGCCGAAAGATAAGCGATTCTCGGCATATTGATTGTAACAACGCCGACAGAGCCGGTTGACTCGCCCGAGCCGAAGAAGCCGCCTGACTTCTTACGAAGCTCACGAAGGTCAAGACGGAGTCTGCAGCACATTGAACGTACGTCCGAGGGCTCCATATCGGAATTGATGTAGTTTGAGAAGTAAGGAGTGCCGTACTTGGCGGTCATCTCGAAGAGAAGCTTGTTGTTCTCGGTCTCCGACCAGTCAAAGTCGCGTGTGATTGAATAGGTCGGAATAGGATACTGGAAGCCTCTGCCGTTGGCGTCGCCCTCGATCATAATCTCGATGAACGCCTTGTTGACCATATCCATTTCCTTCTTGCAATCCTTGTACTTGAAGTCCATTTCCTTGCCGCCTACAATTGCGTTGAGCTCTGCAAGGTCATTGGGAACTGTCCAGTCAAGGGTTACGTTGGTGAAGGGTGCCTGAGTACCCCATCTCGACGGAGTGTTTACGCCGTAGATGAAGGACTGAATGCACTGCTTAACCTCTTTATATGAAAGGTTGTCAACCTTTACGAACGGTGCAAGATATGTATCGAAGGAAGAGAATGCCTGAGCGCCTGCCCACTCGTTCTGCATAATTCCGAGGAAGTTAACCATCTGGTTGCAGAGAGTTGAAAGGTGACCTGCGGGTGAAGAGGTGATCTTGCCGGGGATGCCGCCGAGTCCCTCTTTAATAAGCTGCTTTAATGACCAGCCCGCGCAGTAACCGGTGAGCATTGAAAGGTCGTGAATGTGGATGTCGGCGTTCTTGTGAGCCTGAGCTATCTCGTCGTCATAGATTTCCGACAGCCAGTAGTTGGCGGTGATAGCGCCCGAGTTGGAAAGGATAAGTCCGCCTACAGAATAGGTAACGGTTGAATTCTCCTTAACTCTCCAGTCGGTAACGTTAACGTAAGAGTCAACTATCTCCTTATAGTCGAGGATGGTCGACTTCATATTTCTGATTTTTTCGCGCTGTCTTCTGTAGAGAATGTATGCCTTCGCTACGTCGGCATAACCCGCCTCGATAAGCACCTGCTCAACCGAGTCCTGAATGTCCTCAACGGCGATAAGGTCGTTGTTGATTTTCGGCTCAAAGTCCGCGGTAACCTTTAACGCGAGAAGGTCAATTACGTTGGGATGATACTGCTTGTCGCAGGCGTCGAACGCCTTTGAAATTGCGACACCGATTTTCGATAAATCGAAGTCAACGACCGAATTGTCTCTCTTTACTACCTGATACATTTAACACTTACCTCTTTTCTTGTTTTTTCTTCCTTCGTTTTAGTGTAAAGGCAATTTACTTTACACGAATATCAGTAATAAACTTCCGCCTGTAATCGGCGGCATTGAATATATAATAACACCTATATATTGTGTTGTCAATATAAAAATACGGAAAAATCACAAAATATTGTGCCTGCCGTTCTGCAAATACAATATTTTGTGATTAGAAGCTTTATAACTACGCTGTTTATTTGCGTTTTTTCTGCATTTTTACGTATTAAGACATATTTTGTAACACAATATATTGTGTTACGGTAAAGGCGAAAACCGAAAGCAAAATGCTATTCTTCCACCCTGCTGAACTGAATTTTCTCCCCTATCATAAACGCCATATCCTCAACATTCGCCATTTTAAGGGAAACGAGCTCCTCGTGAGATACGGTAACAAGACGTGGATTATTTCCCTTATAGAGAATTACGTCCTCGGGAAAATCGGGAGCTATCCAGTCCCGGAAATAATTGTTCATCAGCAGCGTTTTGAATTCGGGGGTAGGCGTGACATAATACACCTGAAGCATATACGAGTATTTCGAGTCACCGTATTCGCTTTTAACCGAAGTACCGACGATTTTCATATTACACTCTCTGATAAGCGTGAGGGTATTTTCATTCTGAATGATAAAATCCTCGTCCCGGTTTCCGTCGTCCTTTAAGGCAATGCTTTGAGTGTTGCTCTTTGAATGGTGAAAGCTCGGAACGTTGAACGAAATCAAATCGCAGCTGTCATAGACATATTCAACAAGCGCTTTCTGATTTTCGGCATAATTAAAGCAGAATAAATCCAGATACATTTTTTCCTCCGATAACCGTTTATTTATATTCCTCTGAGCTCGGCGCCGGGAATATACCGCTGTACGATTTCGAGAAATCCGCGCATTGTTTCCTCGCTGTGCGCGCTCATACCCTCGCCGATAAGATCGCCCGAATCAACGAACTGCTGAAGGAAATATCTCGGCGCGCCCTCAAGCCATTTGCCGATTATTTCAAAGTCAGCCGCTTCGTGAAGCTCCTTTACAACGGTCGTACGGAATTCGTAGGGGACCTTCCCCTGCTTCAAAATTTCAACTGTCTTATTTATAGGAGTTATGTCGAAATTCTCAACCCCTATTGTCTTGGCGTACTTTTCGGGCGTCGCCTTGATATCGACGGCAACGTAGTCGACAAGGCCCTCATTGATAAGCTCCTCTAATTTTTCGGGATAGGTGCCGTTGGTATCGAGCTTAACGAGAAAACCGTAGCTCTTTATCATTTTGATAAATTCCTTAAGGTCCTTCTGAAGCATCGGCTCGCCGCCGGTAATTGCAACGCCGTCGAGTATGCCCTGACGCTTTTTCAGGAAGTCCTCGAATTCCTCAACGGGCAGGTGCGCGTTATCGCCCTCGACGAGCGAGGCGTTGTGACAGAACGGGCAACGGAAATTACAGCCGTGCGTAAAGACCGTACAAGCCATTCTGTCGGGGAAGTCGAGTAAAGTTAATTTTTGAAGTCCGTCTAATATCATTGTTAATCCTCTGTACCGTTTCTTTTGGCAAGTCTGTTGCCCGCATATTCGCCCAGACACACAAGAGCCAGCGCAAGCGCGGCAAGTATGCTTGAACGCAGCATACTCAGCCCGTACTTACCCTCGAGCACGGACATACCGAAAAGTATGCCGAAAAGCGTCAGCGCATAAACAACGCTTACAAGTGTGTGAAAAATCCGTTTCCGATGCTGACGGTAGGCAAACGCCGCCATCAGCGCCGCCGCCGCAAACGCAACAACGGCATATACTATTATAAACTCTCTCATCGTCTTGTGCACACGAAGCACAGCCAGTCGCCGCTTCGGTTTTCCTCAATTATTTCAAAGCCGTTTTTATCAAGTGCATCGCGCACCTCGTTTTCACGCGGAGCAATAATTCCCGACGTGATGAAATACGAGCCGTCCTTCATAAAATCGCCGACAAATTCCGAGAACATAATTATAACGTCGGCAACGATATTTGCAACGACGATATCAAACGTTCCCGTTACCTTATCGGTCAGATTGCCCTGAAGGATTTTATACTCAGGCTCTGTAAAGGAGTTCACCTTGCCGTTTTCAATTGCGGTCCTGACCGCAAGCTCGTCAATATCAACGCCCACAACGTTTTTCGCGCCCAGAAGCAACGCCGCGATACCGAGTATTCCGCTGCCGCAGCCCGTGTCAAGCACGCTGTCGCCCGCCTTCAGATACTTCTCAAGCATCTCCATACAAAGGCGCGTGGTATCGTGTGTTCCCGTTCCGAAGGCAAGTCCGGGTTCAATCGAAAGCACCTTACGGTTTTCGGAATTGTCGTAGTCGTCAATCCAGAGAGGACGGATGAGAAGCTTACTGCCGACCTTCATCGGCTTGAAGTATTCCTTCCAGTTGTTTTCCCAGTCCTCATTTTTGCACTTGTTAAGGTCAATCTCGTGCTCTATGCCCGCCTCATTGAAGCGTTCGGACAGAAACGCAACCGCTTCGGCAGGATTTTCGTCGGGAGAAATATAGAGATGCACCGCGCCCTTTGAGCGGTCCTTTTTGAGAAGTTCCTCGTCAATAAGGTCGATATTGGCAATCTCCCACGTTTCCTCTTCGAGATTGCGGTAGTCCTCGATATATATTCCGTAGGGCACCGCCATATTTGCAATATCAGCCGCCGAGTCAATGTCGGCGGCAGATATTCTGATTATTACCTCTGTCCATTCCATATCAATACTTGTTGTGAACTCTCTCGCAGAAGCAGAGCAGGTCCTTGATTTCAAGCTTGGTGCCGTCGTCAAGTATCGCAGTACCGCTCATTCTTCCGAATACCTGATGCTGATCGGAAACGATAATCTTGGCGTCAATCTTGGCGTCCCTGTCGATAATCGGGATGAAGTCCATTTCAAATCTTCCGTCGGATGAGGTTATTGTCCACGGGTCGGTATAGCTTGAAGCGGGAATATTGAAGGTTACGTCGTCAAACTTATGGCCTACGCCGTCGTAGAATATGATATTCTCACTCGCGGCGCTTGTGTCGCCGAAGCCGTAGCCGATATTGAAGCCGAAGGGCTTGCCGTTGACTATGCCGTTGCCCGAACCCCAGTTCCAGGTGTTGTCATAGGTCCAGACACCGCGTCCCCAGTCGAGCGTACCGAAGTCGGTTTCGGGATTGAAAACGTAGGTCTTGCCGTCAAACGTGCACTGGCCCGAAGCGCGCATGCAGTTGATTTTCTGGTTATAGTAAAACGCCTTTTTGTCCTCTTTCCATGGAGTTGCGATAACCATTGTGTCCATTTCGGGTTGCTCAAGGGTTATATCGCAGACGAGCGTTTTGCCGTCCATAAAGTTCTTGAAATTACAGGTAATTCTGCGCTTACCCGGAGTTTTCTGGAAAGACATATTAAGACGCTTGTTGGAATATGACGGGCTGCCCTCGTCGGAGGTTGAAGGCATCTTCATCTTTCCGAGCGGGAAAGCGTCAAGAATTGTTTCGGTATGGGTCCAGGGCTTCTCGCCGAATTCAAGCAGGGACACGGACTGAAGTCCTATGTAGCCGTCGTCGGACAGCGTAAAGGCAAAGCCGAAATCCTTCGACAGTACAAGATAGTAGTCCCATTCCTTGATACGTGTTTTGCGCTTCTTGATGTCCTTGCGGTCATAGACCTGATAAAGACGTCTTGACCAGCCCGGCTCTCTCAACGAGCCGTCGGGCAGAAGCAGACTCTGTACCTTTGATACTTCGTGGTTTCTCATAATCATTCCCCTTTTTTACGTTAGTCTAAATTAACCTTTATATCCTTATCACGCATATCGTGATTGTATATTTTACGGTCGTCGAGCGCCCACAGCCTCGACGAGAATTCGCCCGCATCAATTCCCTCAACGGCGTGGCCTATCTGATAAACCCTCGCATCCATAAGGTCGAGTTCCGAGAGGAGCTCGGCTTCGAGGAACATCGGTCTGACGGCTGCGCCGAACTCGGGTTCGCCGTGATGGGAGATAAGCATATGCTCAACGAGCATCGCCTTCCCGCGTGAAATACCGAGCTTCTGCGCAGTCTCATCAACAAGCATCGCGCCCTTGACAAGATGGCCGATAAGGTTGCCCTCAACGGTATAGCCCGAAGCTATGCCCGTCGTGCCGACCTCGTATTCAACGGTCTTGGCTATGTCGTGAAGCATAGCGCCGGCTATGAGCAGGTCCTTATTGATAAACGGATAAACCTCGCATACGCCCTGACAGAGCTTGACTATCGAAAGCGTGTGCATAAGAAGTCCGCCTCTCACGGCGTGGTGCAGTCTGTAAGCCGCAGGCCAGGTAAGAAGGTCCTGCTTCCTTTCCTCATACATTGTGACAACGAGCTTTTTAAGCTCTTCGTCGGAAAAGCCGTTGGCAGTTTCGATAAGCTTATTATACATATACTCGCCCGAGTAATCCGCGGTCTTGACGAAGTCGGCGATGTTCACGCCGTCCTCCTCGGTCGCAAGTCTTATCTTGATAATGCGAAGCTGGTCGGCACCCGCGAATTTTGAAATCTCGCCGCGAACCTTGACCAGTGACTCAAGCGGGAATTCACCGTGAGTAAGCGGCGCGTAGTCCCAGAGCTTGGCTATAATCTCGCCGTCGGCATCGGCAAGCTTCATATCGAGGTATTCCGAGCCCTTGCTTGTCTGCTTTTTCTCGGCTCGCTTGACTATCGCAAAGCCCTCATAGTGGCCGTTTGAAAGCTGTCTGAAATTCATTATATACACTCCTAAATCATTCTGCAATCATTATACAACATACTCACAAAATAGTAAACCGCAAATGTTCATTTGCGGCTTAAAATTTTTGTGCTTATAAAGTTTTCGATTTCATCATAGCTTACCGTATCGCTCTGTCTGCCGAGAAGTGAACGCGAGCTGTTGTCCCCCGCCGTAATCACTCCCGCAAGCAAAAGATAGATAAGCATTATAACAAAGACTCTCAGAATAAAGCGTTTAGCCATTTAACCTCCCGTGTTTTCGTTAATAAAGCGCGCAAGCGCCTGACCGATAAGATGTCCCGAATACTCCGCCTCCTCGAGAGTGTTCGAGTCGCTGCCGAATTCAAAAAGCGCTGAGCAGGGCAACAGGTCCATATTGTATTTCCTGCCCGAGAAGAGCACGGGGCGCATAAGCGTAGGGAACATCGTTTCGGCGGTCTGCTGAAAGCGTAAATCAAAGGTCAGATTTTTCTCCCAGCCTTCAAAGTGCTCGACACGTCCGTCCTGACAGCCTGCAATTATCATAACCTGAGCCGCCTTTTTGCCGTTTATTTCCGTGACGGGCTTTGTGCGGCGGGTGTCGCTGTTATGAATAGCGTCGCGGTGCACGTCAATTGATATCTGTATCGTCGGATTGTCCTCTATTATCTTGGTTATCGTTGCACGCGAATGGTCGTAGGCGCCCGTATATTTAAGATCGTGAATTTCGGTGTCGTGAATCACGCCTATCCCCTGCTTTTCGAGTTCCTCGCAAATTGCGTCGCCTACGCGCACCATATTGACTGACGGGTCTCTGCTTCTCGTTGAATATGAATTAGTAAACCAGCCCTCGTCGAGCATTTCATAGGCTTCGGTCGTGTGGGTATGATAGATAAGCACAGTCGGCTTTGATTTATCGCTTATATGAAGTTCAAGCGGTGCGTTGAGCGAGGATTCAATATTTATTGAATGGCTCGGCGTGGTGTTGCGAACGGCGATATTGCCGAAGGTCGAGGTAGCATTGGCGGCGGTGTATTGCTTCGGGACAATTTCGCCGTCGTGCGCCGCTTCACCGTAAACCGCCCTGTACTCCTCTTTCATCAGCAGTATGTCGTCGGGAGTTCTGTGAACGGATTCCGAAGTGCTTGCAAGCTCGGCTTCTTCTGTACTGACTTCAAAACCATTTTCTGCTTCCGCCACGGTACTCTGAGCACTCTGTTCGGAATACATAAGCGTGCGCAGGGCTGAAGTCGGGGAATTCAGTGAAGCCGAAAATACCGAGGCGTAGCCCACGGCACCCGAACAATAAGTGTTCATAACGAACGCCGCAAGCCCGATAAAAACGAGCGTGAGCGCCGTCAGTGCAAGGCTTGGACTTTTCTGTTCTCTTTTCTGCATAGCGTCATCCCCTTCGCATTAAAATAAATATGCAAAAGGTTCGGGGATTATACTATACTCAGCAGAATTTCGGGTTCGATTTCGGGCTGAAGTGCGCAGTTCACGGCAAGTCCGATAAGCCTCGCGGCACGGTGAATTATCACGTCAATCTCACGCGGGGTAACCATCATATTTTCGGTGTCCGCCTTACCGTCGGCAAGGGTTGCGGCATCAACGACGGTCGGCACGCCTATAGCTATCACGGGCACTCCGAGGGTGCGCTCGCTCAACTCCTTTCGCGAATTGCCTACACCCGAGCCGGGTGTTATGCCCGTGTCGGTCAGCTGAACGGTTTTGCCGAGCCTTTTTATAGAAGCGCAGGCAAGCGCGTCAACCGTAATTACCGCCTTTGGTCTGATACTGTCAACTACGCTTTTTATTATCTCGCCCGTTTCAATGCCCGTCTGACCGAGCACGCCCGTGGCAAGCGCACAGACGGGATGAAGCGACTCAAAGCCGATTTCACTCGCAAGCCGTCTGTCGATATGGCGTGTGGAAAAGACGGATTTTACGAACTCAGGACCGAGAGCGTCGGGCGTGATAGACTCGTTGCCGATACCGACAGCGAGCACCGTGCCCTCTCCTTTCGGCAGAAGTGCGGAAAGCTCTTTTTCAAGACTGTCAAGGCGGTCATCGAGTATTTCCGAATCGGTTGCAAATTCGCTTAATTCAAGTGTGACGTATCTGCCCTTCGGTTTGCCTATTCGCTTGGCGGCGGCGTCAGTGTTGATTTTAATTTCGGTTACACGTGTTTTTTCGGTACGCTTTTCGCGTTTGTCAACGCCCGTAAGGTCTTCGCTTTTCAGGTATTCCTCGCTCTCAACGGCAAGGTCGGTTCGGTAATTCACTGCATCGTCTCCTTTGTATTATTATTTCTTAAAAACTAAATATAATAAAATTTTCAAAAAAAACTTGCTTTTTTGTAAATTGTTTGGTATTATATAACCCGCTAATGTAAAGGCAAGGACTAAAAGGGAGGTGTAACGATGCCTAATATCAAGTCAGCGAAGAAGAGAGTTATTGTCAACGGCAACCGTGCTAAGCGCAATAAGTCAGCAAACACTGCTTTGAAGACCGCTATCAAAAAGGCTAACATAGCTATTGAGAGCAACGCAGACGACAAGGAGCTTGCAGTAAGAGCTGCTGTTAAGAAAATCGACCAGGCTACAGCTAAGGGACTTCTTCATAAGAACAACGCTGCCCGTAAAAAGTCAGCCCTCGTTACAAAGCTTAACAAGGCTTAATCAAAGCGTAAATATCGCCGTCAGGAAACTGACGGCGTTTTGCTTTGCTTAAAAACTTAATATTTTATTCATTGACAATTATATCGGTATTGGTTATAATATCACTGTAACAAAAAATCTTTACGGAGGTTTAATTATGAAAAAGGCACTTAAAGTAATCGGTCTTCTTATTCTTGTAGCCGGCGCTGCTTTTGCTGCGTACATCGTAATCAAGAATTACGTTGAGTCCAAGAAGGTAGTTATCGGCAACGACGCTGAAAATTACGTTTCCTGCTCCTGCTGCGACGACAACTTCGTTTCGGAGACAGTTGCTTAATTAAGAGTAAAAAAACGGGAGAGTCTGAAAAGACTCTCTCTTTTTTTATTGACAAACCGGAGTTTGTCGAGACAATTGCATAGACGGCCATCGGTCGGTTCGTTAAAAAGAAACGGACGGGCACGGAGACCCGTCCCTACGCGTAGGGACGCCCCTCTGCGGGCGTCCGAATGAATTATAGCAGACTTTGACGGGCGATTCGTGAATCGCCCCTACGCTTAGTAAGATATACGCCGTAAGTGTTATAAAATGTTCGGAAGCGGAGCTTCCCCACAGCTTGCCGAAGGCAAATTCAGCTCTTGCATAGCAAGAATTTAGCTGCCGTCAGGCAATTTAGCTCGTCCACAGGACGTATTTAGCTCCGAGGTCGAAGCCCTCGACAAACTCAAATTTAACAGACAAAAAAAACAAGGCAGGAATTCCTGCCTTGTTTTTTTATTTAAGGGATCAATTAAAACATGCCGTTCTTATCCATACGCATAATGATTGTTGCGATTTCGGCTCTCGAAGCGTTTGCAACCGGTGCGAGATTACCGTTCTTACCGGTAATAACGCCGTTAGCAACAGCCCATGCCATAGCATCCGTTGCAAAGGAGCTTACGCTGCCCTTGTCGGGGAAGGTGTTGAGAACGCTTGTGTCAACCGAAGGCGAGCCCTTGAATCTGTAAAGAATCGTGCAAATCTGCTCACGGGTAATCTTATCGCCTACGCCGAAATTACCGTTATCATAGCCCTTGATAATTCCTTCCGAAACCGCCCATGCAACCGACGGTCCGTAGTATGCGTTCATATCAACGTCCTTAAGCGAACATGAAGTATAAGCGGGAAGATATGCGTTTGCAATTCTGGCAAGAATTACAACGAAATCCTGACGCTGAAGCGGATCGGCAGGTCCGAACTTACCGTTCTTATAACCTGTAATCCAGCCGAGGCTTGCGCAGTACTGAACCGCCTCATAGAACCAGTCGCCTTCCGCAACGTCGGGGAAAACGATGGGATCGGGCGGAGTAGTGTCGTCGGGAAGCTTCTGGAAGGTATATACAACGGTATAATCCTGAAGGAAATCAGCCGTTGCCGAAGAATCCGCAGGCTGCGCAGTAGCATTGGTGCCGTTAACGGTAGCCGTTCCGCTGAACGGTCTCGGGAAGCCGCAGTCGTCCTTTGCTCTGAGATATACTCTTACCGAGTAGGAATGTCCCGCTTCAAAGGTATCGGTTGATTTGAGCTCTTTGTTGGCGGTTACGTCACGCCATACAACGCCGTTTTTGATATTTCCGCCGTCGTAAGCGGAGGTTACGGTGTAATTTGCCGTTAAAGCGACAGTCGCCTTATAAGCGGGCTTTGCGCCCTTGGCGGGAGCCGTAACGCCGGTAACGGCGATTGAGTTGATTGTAGTTTTATAATGAATCGTTGCGTTAGTAAGGCTGTTGTTTTCTGCCGCGCCGATTGTAATAGCATTCCATTGCGCCTCGGTGCCTTCATAGTAAACGTCCTTGAGCTTCGGGCAGTTATAAACCGCGCCGGAATCGATTGATTTAACAGACGTCGGAACGCTGAGAGTTTCAAGCTTTGCAAGGTTTCTGAGAGCGCCGTATCTTAAGGTCTTTACGCCTGCGGGAATAGCATAGTTAGTGTCTTCCTTACCCTCGGGATACTTTAACATGCTGACGTCGCCGCCGATACCGTTTCTGCCGAACAATACTCCGTTCTCAGAATAATAATTCGGAGCACCTTCCGCAACGTTTATGCTTGACATCCTGGTACATCCGCCGAATGCTGTGCCTGCATCTATACTTGTAATAGTGTTCGGTATATTTATGTTTATTAATTTTGAACAGTCAGCGAAAGCGTTTGCGCCTATACTTGTAACTCCGTCGCCGAGATTAACTGTAACCAGGCTTGAGCAGCCGAAAAATGCATTTTCGCCAATCGTTAAGGAAGCGGATTGGATATATACGCCGCTTAAAGCCGCGCAGCACTCGAACGCCTGAACTCCGATATTGTTTATCGTTGCGGGGATATTCAAGGTCTGCATATAATCGTTGTCCGAAAATGCGCCGTCGCCGATGCTCGTTACGGTATAATCACCGAAATTCGAAGGAATGTTAAAGGTTGTCATTTCCGTTCCCGTATAAGCCGTAATCTCGGCTTCATTTCCGTTGATAACGTCATACGAGTAACCTGACTGATAACCCGCAGATGCCGAGAAGCTGAGCCCCGAGATTATGCTCAGAAGCATAAGCAGGGATAATAAGACTGATAACGTTTTTTTCATAAGGTTCTTCCTTTCCTTTTTTATTGCTTTTTGGATGCAATTATACTATTATTGCTTTTTCATTATAACAATTTAAGCATTTATGCACATCAGCCAAAAGTATGATTTTTCCGATTTGCAATAAAAAAGACTGATGAAAATCTCATCAGTCCTTGATAACTATTCCCTTGCTTCTCGCCTCGCTGACAAGCTCCGTGCGCGTCTTGAAGCCCGTCTTTTCCATAAGGTGCTGTATGTGGCTTTTAACAGTTGCAACCGATACGTTCAGCCGCTCGGCTATCGCCGCATTCGTGTCGCCCGTGGTAAGCTCCTTGAGTATATCAAGCTCACGCTCGGTAAACTCGTGATTTGTGGCGTTGCCGATATGAATCAGCGGCGTTTCATCGGGATAAATATGCTCGCCCTCCATAGTGCGCTTCATGACCTCAAGTATGCTGTTTTTCTGACCGTCCTTGTACCAGAAGGAGTCAACGCCTATCTTCCTCGCCCTTGAAAGCCATGAATACTCGGGCATCGAGGTAACAATGATTATCTTAATCGCGGGGAATTCCTTTTTAATCTCCTCGGCGGCATCAAGACCGCTGTGGCCGAGCTCCGTCATAACGTCCATGAGGATTAAATCCACCCTGTTGTTTTCGCAGACGGAAAACGCGGCGGACGCATTTGAAACCGAAAGCAGAAGATTGAAATCCTCGCTTGAATTGATATAAATCTCAAACAGCTCGCGAGGCATCGCCTGATCCTCGACAAGGAGAACGTTGTACGGCATTCTTATCCCCCCTTTGCTGTTATTCTATACTCAATTGACGAAAAACACATCATCCGTTTGGCTGATATTTAAGAACAAGAGTGAATTTTTCGCCGATTTCGGTATAGACCGAAGCGTTCTGCTTTTCGGCAAGAAGCCGTATATTTGCAAGTCCGCCTTCAAAATGCACTTCGCCTTCGGGAAGCTTTCCGTCGTTTGAGAAACGGCAGACAAGCGAACCGTCCGTTCTTTCAAATGATATTTCAAGCCTTTTCGCCTGAGCGTGCTTTACGGCGTTTATGAGCGCCTCCTGCGCCGTGAAGAAGAACAGCTCCTTTTGTTTTTCATTAAGGATATCGGGCAAATCTTCATCCCGCACAATTTCGATTCCGAGCGCCTTTGCAAGCGAGTCGAGCGCGTCGGCCTGCTGAACATTCGCATTGCTGTCCGTTTCCATACAGAGAAGCAGCGCATTCTGTTCCCAGAGCGAGAATATTCTGTCGAGCGCCTGACTGTCATCGCTGTCAGCCGCCACGGTCGAAAGCATAAGTCGGTTCATCTCGTCGTGAATATTCATCTTCGCCTGAAGGATTTCCTGCCTTTTGACAGATTCGTCTATGCTCATATAATACTCACGAAGCTCGCTGTTAAGCCTTGAAAGCTCAGTTTTATCCCTTTCAAGAGCCTCTGTTTTTGAATATTCTGCGGTAATATCGGAAGCTATCATCTCATAAAGCGTTTCACCGTCAACAGTTATCTCACGGCTCGAAAAACGCCAGACCTTGCCGTCAACACTCTTGATACCGTCCTTTACTGCATCGCAAAACTGATTGCCGTTGAGCAGAGCGCTTTTTGTAATTGCAACGCAAAGCTCGTTCATACAGATATTCGAAAACAGCACACGGCCGTTTTCCCGCCAGCAACATACGCCGCAGGGCATCTTGTCAAGATAGAGCTTTATGGCGCCGGGGGTAATATACGTTTTATCGTATTTTATATTAAACCAAAACAGAATTGCCGAAAAAGCAGTCAGCAAAACAAGGCAGACAAGCCAGTTAATCCACGAAACAGAGCCCGCTGTCTGTGTTAAGCGGGAGAACGTTCCCGTCTTGAAGAAAAGCGAATAATCGAATACTATCTGCCACAAAACGAATGACGGAACGAACAGAACCAAAGCAAACAAGGTCAGGCGGAATCTTTTCTTAACAACCGACAGCATACCGCTTCCGATGCAGATAAGGCAGAGAAGCAACGCCCACAAAGCAAAAGCGGAACGCGCAAGAGGTGAAAGAGTGATAAATGAACTCATACCGCTTCGCCTCCCTTCTGCAGGGTGAAGCTGATATAAGTCACGCCGTCCTCACTCGTTATCTCACAGGTTACGCCTGCGTCCGAAAGAGCGTTTTCGGCTTCCTTTGTCAGTGGCTCAACAAGATTTTCAAGCGTCAGCTTGAACAAAGCTCCGTCCTGAGCGGACAGATTGACAAACGCGCCTTTAAGGCTTGTGATGTTGGTTTCAAGCAGAGTTTCAAACGCCTCAAACACCGCAAGCGCCGCATCGGCGTTTACTGTGCAGTCGGCATTTGAGACGAACTCGCCCGGAATACCGCAGAAGTTGAGATAGCGAAGCACCTCGGAAACGGAAAGTCCGAGCTCGCCGACCTCGATAACACTGCTCTCCTGCGAGAGAAGCATAAGGTTGGCATAACGCTTTATATATGCGCCCAGCAGGGTTATTCTGCCGCGCATCGTTTCCTTGAGCGCTTTATCGTCGGACTTGCGTGCGGTTTCCGCATAGCGCGAAATCAGCTGAGACTGACGCTGCGTGCGCTTTGCAATAGTATCGTAAACGAGAGTCCTCTGCTCAGTTTTTGTCTGTTTTTCTTTTAATTCGTTACGAAGCCTGATAAGCTCCGCTTCCTGCGCCAGCCCTTCCTTGGCTTCCTCAAGTTCGTCATTAAGGCGGTCAATCTCGGTCATATCGTCCTGCCAGAAGCCGAAGCCGCCCGGTATCTTCATTTTATGAAGCACGGTGTGCTCGTCTATACGCGAGCCGCCCGGCATTGAAAACTGCCGTGCGGTAAGGGGCTTGGCGTTGTTTGATGAGTAAACGGGATTACCGTCTCTGTCGGTAATCTGCGCCGCAATCGAGAATTTCTGAAAGAGCTTTCCGTAATCGGTGTTGGTCGGAATAAGTCCGAGCTGAATACAGCATTCCAACACAATCGCAACGGTGCTGATAAGAATTTCGGGAAATTCAAGTATCTTTGAGCCGTTGATCACGGGCAGATTTCCCGTAACAATCAACGCGTTGAGCACGGCGCCGACGGCAAACGGAACGAGAATTATCCACGCATTTTTCCTTGCCGAAACAATACGGCACTTGATGATAAGAATGACTATCGCAGCAATATAAAGAGCGTAGCGCCAGAATGTTATAACATAGAAAAGAGCGCCGTAGGTGTAATCGTTATCCCAGTTTTCAAACTGCGGCCTGAACACGAAAACAAGCTGGTGTAAATCGTTTGTCAGAACAAGGACGATAAAAACAACCGTTACCGCAAGTGTCCAGCGCCAGCCCTTGGGAATGCGAAAGTCCCTTTTCGGCGCAACGAGCAGCGAGATATAAAACAGGAACAGAGGTATCAGCAACATAGGCACGTAGTAAAGATACCACGTGTGACGGTCGAGTACGTCAGTTTCGGCAAAGACGCTGTATTTAATGCCTCGAAGCAGTATCAGCAGCAGCGCCATCCACGAAATACCCTTCATCATAAACGAAAGGCTTCCCGTCGGCGTTACACGGTGATAATAGTAAAGCACAAGGCATACGCACAGTGTTAAAAGATAAACTGTTGAAACGTTGCGGGTAGGAAAGCTGTCGGGAATTATGCTGGCGTTCGGGATTATATTTATAACAAGCAAAAGATAGTACAGCGCCATACTGCGAAGCGTTCTCTTAAGTTCGTTCATCCGACATCTCCCCTTTCCTTGAATTATATAATTGAATAATACCATATAATAAGGTATATTTCAATCAGCGAACAGTAAAAAACAGACCTGAAATCAGGTCTGTCTTTATATGTGAGTATTCTGTTTTTATATGTGAGTATTAATTAAAACATACCTGCTTTGTCCATACGCATTACTATTGTTGCGATTTCCGCACGGGAAGCCGTCAATGTCGGAGCAATGGTAGTTGCGTTCTTGCCGTTGATAATGCCGTTGGCGTTTGCCCACGCCATAGCGTCAAGCGCAAATGCGCTGATATTGCCCTTATCTGCGAACTTGTCAAGTACGCTTCTGTCGGCTGCGGGCGAGCCCTTATATCTGTAAAGGATTGTCGCAACCTGCTCTCTTGTTATCGGATCGCCGACGCCGAACTTGCCGTTCTGATAGCCGCCGATTATTCCCTTATCAACCGCCCAGGCAACTGCCTTGCCGTAGTAGGCGTTCATATCAACGTCGGTCAGCTTGCAGGTGGTGAAGCTTGAAGTATCCGCACCTGCAATTCTCGCAAGAATTACGACGAAGTCCTGACGCTGAAGCGAATCGGCAGGTCCGAACTTACCGTTGCCGTAGCCTGTAATGAAGCCGCGAAGCGCGTTATATACCGCCGCCTCATAGAACCAGTCGCCTTGCTTAACGTCCGGGAAAGCGTCATATACAACCTTGGGTATCTCAACTTTCTTTTCCTGTGTTTTAAACACAGGATTCTCAAATGTCGCAGTATAAAGCGTCTCTCCCGCATTTTCGTAATCCGCTTCGCTGATAACCTTTGAGGTGGAGTTTACGGTTTCGGTCTCAATATGTGAGGCTTCGACTGCGCAGACTCTCGTCGCAGTGCAGGTGCTGTTATCGTCCGACCACTCGTACTGAACCTCGCCCCAGTCATGGTCAATCTTGCCCTTGAGATCGTAGGTGTAAGTATATCCGCATTCGCAGGTATAGGTCGTATAGCCGCAATGGACACAGGTCGGATCGGTTGTGACGGAAGTAAATTCATGAACAT
>JAEEGL011302319.1_pt1 | contig 18854 bp, 13 predicted proteins | sample 9134231 | NCBI WGS metagenome assembly JAEEGL01 (sample SAMN16246548, study PRJNA631951) | gut metagenome | biome: gut microbiome; feature: rumen; material: fiber-attached | host: Bos | place: Iran: Karaj | collected 2018-10 | reverse complement strand
GAGCTCGACCAGAAGCTCAACGTGGTGATTATCGACTTCGACGACGAGAAGAAGCGTATCGCTCTCGGACTCAAGCAGCTCACTCCACATCCATGGGATGCTCTCGACAAGGACCTCAAGGTGGGTGACAAGGTGAAGGGTAAAGTGGTCGTTATGGCTGACTACGGCGCATTCATCGAAATCGCACCGGGAGTGGAAGGTCTTATCCACGTGAGCGAGATGAGCTGGAGTGCACATCTCCACAGCGCACAGGACTTCATGAAGGTGGGCGACGAGGTAGAGGCAGTGATACTCACACTCGACCGCGACGAGCGTAAGATGTCGCTTGGCGTGAAGCAGCTCAAGGAAGATCCATGGAGCAAGGTGGAAGAGAAATATCCTGTCGGCTCACAGCACACTGCCAAGGTTCGCAACTTCACAAACTTCGGTGTGTTTGTTGAAATCGAGGAAGGTGTTGACGGACTTATCCACATCAGCGACCTCTCTTGGACCAAGAAAATCAAACACCCGTCAGAGTTCACTCAGATTGGCGCCGACATCGAGGTTCAGGTGCTTGACATCGACAAGACAAACCGTCGTCTCTCTCTCGGTCACAAGCAGCTTGAGGAGAACCCTTGGAACAACTTCGAGACTATCTTCACTCAGGATTCTATCCACACCGGTAAGATCGTTGAAGTACTCGACAAGGGCGCAGTGATTTCTCTTGAACATGGTGTTGAAGGTTTCGCCACTCCGAAGCATCTCGTGAAGGAAGACGGAAGCCAGGCACAGCTCGGCGAGGAGCTCGAGTTCAAGGTTATCGAGTTCAACAAGGACGCTAAGCGCATCATCCTCTCTCACAGCCGTATCTATGAGGATATCCAGCGTGCTGAGAACAAGGAGCGCAAGGCTGCGAACCAGGCTGCAAAGAAGGCTCGTCAGCAGAAGGAGCAGGGTCCTGCTATCCAGAACAAGCAGGCTAGCACCACACTGGGCGACCTCGACGCACTGGCAAGTCTTAAGGCTAACATGACAGCTGAGAAAGAACCTGCTAAGGAGGTTGTTGAAGAAGCTGCAAAAGAGGTTGTGAAAGAGGCTGCCAAGGAAGTGAAGGAAACTGCTGAGGTGGCTAAAGAGGCTGTTGAGGAGGTTGTTGAAGAGGCTGCAAAGGAAGTGGCTGACGAAACTCCTGCAGAGGAATAAATTCCACACAACGAGTTTGTGTTAAACAATCCATATTAGATGAAAGGGTGTGTCCGCACGGACACACCCTTTTTAATCATTGAGGAAAAATCACATTTTGACCCCCATTTACTAAAGAGTGGTTCTATAAATAAATCAGACATGATTTTTAGAATCACCCTAAAACAATCGTCACTCCTCTTGCGGCCTGCGCACCATAGACGAGCGCAGACTCGATGTCGGCAGTCTTGCTCGGACCGCTGATGAACGTGCCGAACTTATACTGCTGAAAATACTCATCCGACGCTTCTATCCTGGCGTATGCCTCATGCATGTTGCTGACGATGTCCTGCTTATGGAGCAGAATCACCAGATATTCAGAAGCGAAACAGACGGCCTTCTCCTTCATCGTCTGAGGAATCCAAATGCAGGCGTTCTCTGCCACACCGATTGCTCCCGCTATCACACCGACATCTGCAGCAGCCAATTCCTGAGCCGCATCTACAGTGTCGGGATTCAGCTGGGCAGTCACGCCCTTCACGTTGCTTGCGATGATTTTAGCGTCGGGATAAGCACAGCGGACCACCTCGTCGATGCTGTCGCCTGGCTCCATCTCAATCACTTTGGCACCAGCCGTGGTCGTCGCCTTCTTGACGAACTGCTCAACAGGATTATCAAAGGTAATTGGAGAAATCCCCGACAAGTCGGGCATATCGTAGCGCTCGCGGACATTGCCGCGCAACGCATTCAGTATCTGTTCTCTTGAACTCATCTTGTTCATATTAATAGTAGTGACTTACTTTTTGTAAACCATCCACAACCCGTCAGTCATCGGCTGGGCTTGTGGTCGTCTCTGCCGAACATAAAACCGTTGCAGCACGGTCTAAAACCATCCATCACCGGAACATCTCCTAATCCCCACCCACGTATGAAATAGCCGCAGGTTAAAGTAGAGACTCCCCGTGGGGTGTCTAAAAATAAACCGTAAAAAGCCCGAAAGGACCTCGGCTGGGCTTGTGGTCGTCTCGGCCGCACATAACAGCACGGTCAGCCAAATGCAAGAATCCCATAGTCATAAGTAAATACACTATTCACTTTTCACTTTAAATCTTCTTCTTCTTCCAAAGCCTGTGAAACGACTTCTTCGGGAATTTCATCATTTCATGCCCGTATGCCCAGGGATTCATCTTCGAGTTGACCAGGCACCGCGGCATCCAGTTCATCATCTTTGCCATACGCAGCGTACCGGTATAGACACCGGGATGATTAAACAGGAATGCCATCCGCTTCGACATGAATTTCTTCATGCGGTCGGCATGACCCAGAGAGTCGAGCTCCTGACGCCAGCGGTAAATCTGTGTGGAGAGATCAACCTTCACCGGACATACGTTGTCGCACGAGCAGCAAAGCGAGCAAGCCGACACGTTATCGAAATAATTGTTCTTGTCGCGCAGCATGCCCAAATTGACACCGATGGGTCCCGGGATGAAATAGGTGTAGCTGTAGCCCGACGAGCGGCGGTACACAGGGCACGTGTTCATACAAGCACCGCACCGCATACATTTCAGCGTCTGCCAGTGCTCAGCATTGCCGAGTATCTGGCTGCGGCCGTTATCCACGAGGATGATATGCATCTCGCCGCCCGGACGAGGTCCGCGGAAATGGCTGGTATAGACGGTGGTCTCCTGGCCTGTGCCGCAACGGGCAAGCAAACGCTGGAACACCGCCATCGACCGGTAGTCGGGAATCAGCTTCTCGATGCCCATCGACACGATATGCAACTTGGGAATCGAGGTGCTCATGTCAGCGTTTCCCTCGTTGGTGCAGACCACCACCTCACCCGTGGCGGCTATGCCGAAGTTGGCGCCGGTCATCCCCGCTCCTGCCTCCATGAACTGCTGACGCAGATGCAGACGGGCCACATGGGTCAAGTAGGTAGGATCATTGCTTTCCGACGTTCCCGGAATCTGCTCACGGAAACAGTCGCCAATCTGCTCACGGTGAACATGCAGCGCAGGCATCACGATATGGCTCGGTGCCAGGTGCATCATCTGAAGGATGCGCTCGCCCAAGTCGGTCTCAATCACCTCCACACCGTTCTTCTCCAGGCTTTCGTTCAGGTGACATTCCTCTGTGAGCATGCTCTTGCTCTTCACCACCTTCTTTACCTCGTGGCTGCGGAGAATGTCCAGCACGATGGCATTATACTCGTCGGCATCAACAGCCCAATGCACATGGATGCCGTTCTTCACGGCGTTCACCTCGAACTGCTCCAGATAGTCGGCGAGATGCGTGACTGTATGCCGTTTGATGTTGTCGGCTGCCGAGCGTAAATCCTCCCATTCGGGCAGGTCGTGTGCCATGCGGTCGCGTTTCTCGCGCACACCGAAGAAAGTCTTGTCATGGCGGTCAGCCACCTCGTTGTCTTGCAGATAGGTCTCTGAATATTTTGAATGCTGTGTGCTCATAAGCCTGCTGATAAGATTTCCACTACATGAACAAACTTGATATCCAGTCCCAACTTCTTTGCCACGCCTTCCATATGCATGAGGCAAGAGGAATCAGGACCGGTGACATAATCCGCGCCGGTGGCGATATGGCGGCGCACCTTGTCGGAACCCATCTTCAGCGACACGGCTTTCTCCTCCACAGAGAACATGCCGCCAAACCCGCAGCACTCATCGGGACGCTCCGGCTCAACGACGGTGATGCCCTCAACGAGGTTCAGCAGGTCGATGATCTTGTTGAATTTCGGGATGTTACGCTCCGACGGCGACGACAGACCCAACTCCCGAACGCCATGGCATGAGTTATGCACGCTCACCTTATAAGGGAATTTCGCCGGCAGACTGTCGACTTTGAGGATGTCGTGGAGAAACTCCACGACATCCACGGTCTTCTGGCTTGCCATGCAGTCATGCTGTGGGTCTTTACCACGTAGCTGCCCGGGATGAAACACCCTGACGTAGGCTGCACAGCTGGCTGAAGGAGCAACCACATAATCGTAGTCGCGGAACAGCTGGTCGTACTTCTCCGCCAACGGCACAGACAGCTGCTCAAACCCGGCGTTGCCCATCGGCTGACCGCAGCAGGTCTGCTTCTCCGGATAGTCCACCTCAATCCCAAGCGAACGCAGCAGCCTGTACGTATGTACGCCCACCTCAGGATAGAGCGCATCCACATAGCAAGGGATAAATAATCCAACTTTCATAGCTTTAGGGGCTTACTTCATGTATGTATGTCCGCAATCAAATGTGAAAACAATCAGCTTGCCTTCTTGCCTTCTCGTCTTCTTGTCTTCAACACTAAAAATCAATACGTGTCAATATAAGTGACATGTGTCACGAGATATTCCTCGATGCCATGCTTACCGTCGGCACCTCCGATACCCGATTTCTTCACGCCGGCATGGAAGCCCTGCATTGCCTCGAAGTGCTCACGGTTGATGTAGGTCTCACCAAACTCCAGCTCACGTGCCACCTTGGCTGCGATATTGATGTCGTTGGTGAACACCGAAGATGCCAGTCCGTATTCGCAGTCGTTGGCATAGGCGATGGCCTGCTCCACGGTGTCGAACTCGATAAGCGGAATCACCGGACCGAAGGTCTCCTCATGGATGATGTCCATGTCCTGCGTGCAGTTGTCGAGCACAGTGGCTGCATAGAAATAGCCCTTGTCGCCCACACGGCTGCCGCCGCACAGAAGTTTCGCACCTTGCTTGATGGCACGCTCCACCTTCTCGGTCACGCTCTCAAGCGCACGCTGCTCCACGAGCGGTCCCATATCCACGCTGTGGTCCTTGCACGGGTCGCCCACCTTCACGGCTTTCATCTTATCCACGAGTATCTTCGTGAACTCTGCCTTCACCTCTTTCTGCACATACACTCGCTCTGCGTTGTTACAGATCTGGCCATTGTTGCCGATGCGGCTGTCAACAATCCACTGCGCGGCTTTCTCCAGGTCGGCGTCCTTGCAAACGATAGCAGGTGCCTTGCCGCCAAGTTCCAGCGACACCTTCGTGATATTCTTCGAGGCGGCTGCCATGATGCTCTCGCCGGCTCCCACAGAACCGGTCACGCTCACGATGTCAATCTTCGGGGAGCCCGCCATCTCGTTGCCGATGACGCTGCCCTTACCTGTCACGATGTTGATTACGCCTGCAGGCAGTCCGCTCTCCACGACTACCTCTCCGAACGTGGTGCAGTTCTCCGGAGTGAGCTGCGACGGCTTGATCACGATGGTGCAGCCGGCAATCAAAGCGGCTCCGGCTTTACGGGCAATCAGGAAGAACGGGAAGTTCCAAGGCAAAATACCGGCAACCACACCGATTGGCTTCTTGGTCAGCAGGATGGTCTCGTTCGGGCGGTCTGAAGGGATGATCTCACCTTCGATATGGCGCGCGAACGATGCCATATAATCGAAATACTCGGCAGTGACGTCGGTCTCCACGGTTGCCCATGTGAGCGTCTTGCCCTGCTCGCGCATGATGATGTCGATGAACTCTTCCCTTCTCTTGCGGATGCCGTTAGCCAGCTTCTTCAAGTACTGCGCACGCTCGATGACTGGAATGGCAGCCCATGCTTTCTGGGCGGCACGTGCGGCATCAAGCGCCTCGTTCACGTCCTCAATGGTTCCCTCTGGCTGACGGGAGATTACTTCCTCGGTTGACGGATTCAACACGTCAATCCATTTTCCACTACGGCTTTCACAGAATTTGCCGTTGATAAGCATTTTCAGGTCTTTCATAAATGTGTCATTTAAGTTAGGAAAAAATGTCAGTAATTTTCAACATACAAATTTAGGCAAAATAAATGAATTAGCGAGAACAAAGCGGTTGTTTTTTTTCTTATTCTCTAAAAAAACACACTTTTGCAGCCAAGTTTATGCGAGGATTCCACATGTTGCAAGGCTTGTTTTTGGATATTCTTTTGGAGAATCAAGAGAATCATATATCTTTGTGGGAAAATAATATTATTCACAAAACAGTTGCAGATGTCAGGTTCGTTCCAACCAAAACACTTCAACTCCTTCTCCGATAATTAATATGATATACGCTATGAAACAGCTAAATATCTTATGTGAAAGTTTGATTTCAACAACTACGAAAAAATGCGACGTAGTAAGTTGCTACTTTTGCAAAAAACAAAAAAATGAAAAAGGTTAATAATTTTAAAGATAAATACTCAATCCAAGAAAATGGAAAAAACAAGACTATTAGAAGAAGCAAAACTTCTTTTGAAAGAATCAGCACTTGATTCATTTGAAAAAAAGGATCTGATGCGCAATATTGAACTATTCTTATCTCTAATCTCAAAAGACAGCTACTTGCAAAAATGTAAGTGGGCGTGGTTTGATGAAGGTGAAGATGGACATGGACTTGATTTATTTTGGGACTGGCATGATGTTAAAGGGTGCTTTGGTTTCTATGCAGATAACGGACATGGGTTCAGTTTTGAGTTTGGAGAACATTCAGAAGGTTGTTATTTCGGTGGTGAAGGAGGTGAGTATGGTTTTAGTTGTGGTATCTTTATCGATAATTTTGAAGGCACACTGACCCATATGGGTTATTAAATAATAGTTTTTGAATCATGAATTTAGTTTACGCAAAAAACGATTATTTAGAAGGAGAAAACAAGCGTTTTTGGAATAAGATAAAATCCGTTTTGTCCATATGCTCCACGCTCAATATCTATTGTGATAAAGAGCATAGTGTGTGGGGAATATGGCTTAAACTTGATGAGAAAACTTATTTGGTTGATATGCTTGAACTCGTTAATTCTATTTACTTGGATGACGAGTATTATATGCTTAATGAGTATCCCTCTCAAGAAGGTAGTTGTAGAACAATAGTAATCCAAAAGAACAGTTATTGCTATTCATGGATTATTACGGGAAATGAAAATCAAAAGGCTGTTCGGCTTTGCTTTAATCTTCATGAATACACAAGCAAGATAAAAACCTGCCTGGAGAAATTATATGAACAGTGGTCAAATGGAAATCTTGTTGCATACAAACCAACCGACTTTAAGATTGATGATGTTAAAATGGCACTTAAACAGTTGAACAATAATTCCACAATACCAACTTATTACAGACGACTTACTAAAGATATTAATGTTGAGCCATTTGTGTTTGAACCTTTAGCTGATAAATGGTGCGAACAGTACAGAATAGCAATAGGTAATCGTGGCTTTGATTCTTGGCTCACCCATTGGGACAACAACTTCAACAAAATCAGATATCAGTTTGAAAGATTCTATTATGAACGTGAAACAGAAATAAAACTTTCTTTTGACATGTCCAATACTGTATTGAAGATTACCGAAATTAGTGTTTTAGATGAAGTGAATGAATCAGAAGAAGGATATGGTTTTAAATACAAAGACTACGCTTTGGTTGAGATTCATCCTAATGAGTTCGTCAAAATGCCAATAATAAAGGGGTATTGCGATTTGAAACAAACCATCAGAACCCTATACGAAGGTTTTCTTTTGTTCGCATTAGAACATGACAAAAAAGGCGATATTGAAGAGAATACACCTTCACTACTTGACTCCTATAATATGCTTAAATCACCTCTGATTGAGAACTATATTACTGATGTGTTTCCAAACAAAATGAAATCAGATATACTTCAAAAAACAGTAAAGAACATCCTTAAAATTGCCCCCGATTATGATGTGGTAATATTGGATTCGGAGAATATTCCTATAGATGTGGATAAGGATGGAAACATTGATATAATTTATGACAAACAAGGTAAGCCAATTAAGATACCAGGTCTCTTACAATGGCAAAAAGAAATGATTCCTATTATCATTAAAGCATCTACCAATGAAGAATATGAGAAAGACTGGCAAGATTATCATTATCGCGGATTAGAATTTGCAAAGCAATTACGCAATGTGTTATCGACAGATTTCGACCTCTGGTATGAAGTTCCTTTCGAAGATAAAAGCGGCATCATTCCTAACCGAATTCTTATTCTTTGATAAGGTAATATAACAACAGTTCATCAACTACGAAAAAATGCTGCGTAATAGGTAGCCACTTTTGCATAAAATGAATCATAAATAAAAAAGGTTAATTATGGAAAAAGAAGTCTTTCAGTTCCGTGTTCAGAATATATCGTGGGGTTGGTGTCGTGTCCTCATGCTGATTAACGACAAGGAAATCAGTTATAACGCCAGCTATTTAGGTCCAAACCCATTAGACACGCTTATTGACGTCTGTGCTGATTTTCTTATTGGGAATGAGGACTGTCATATTACTTGGCTTGCAGAGCCTGGCCAAATGGATATCAAACTCCATCTTGATGAGCATAATCAACTTCATCTTGATTTGAAAGATCAGGATGACAAAGATAATATAGTTTATGGAGAGTGGCATGAAGTAATCCCATTCAATGTTTTTGTTTCAGCAATCATTGCAGAAGGATTCAGAGTATTAAATGCTTTTGGACTTTATGGCTATCGTTGCTCTTGGAGTGACCATACCGATTTTCCATTAGCAAACCTTCTTCGAATTACGGGAGAATTAAGTGAGGACAGGTTTGAAATTAGTGAATACTTCTTCTCGAATATTTTTAAAGAAATTGAATGTCTGCAAGAACATATTTCCAAATTGGAAATTACTAAAGAGACAAAGAGGAAGGAGTGTAAAATCTATTATGAGTCATGGCAGCTTCAATGTTGTGGAGATCCTTTCTCTGTTGGAGACAAAGTGGAATGGACTTGTATCATGCCTCGAGAGTTCAATAATGCCCATGGAATCATTATTGATTTTGAAGAAGAGCATCACGGATCTGCAACCCATTCCATAGTTGGAACAGTCTCTAATATCATAGCTGAACGAAGCGAGTTTCCTAAAGGGGAAAGAGTAGTCTGGTATCATAAAGCTCATACTATTCAAGAAGAGTTGCCACATGCCGACGGATGGGAAACCGATTATAAAGATGATGAAACAACAGACAGAACATTTTGGGGATATATCGTGACGCTGAAAGACGTTACAGTAAAACCGCTAAATAACAAACAGCAATAACGGCAGTAATCATTTAAAAATAATTGATTATGAACCATATAGACCCCATTTTAATGGATATTCTCTCTACAGAAGAAAGAATACCAGAGAATCCACAAATAAACTTAACTTTTAATGAGATACTTATTAAGGCCACATTTCATAATTGCTATGAAGTGGTTAAAAAGTTAGTTGAAAGCGAAGAATTCGACAAATCCATACTTGAAGACATTGGCTTGATGAATATCCCTTTTCCTTTGTATTACATAACCATGTGCTACAAAAAGGTGATGTGGACAGGTTTTCGTGAGGAGGTTTTGCCTTTCGTAAAAGAACAACAAAAAAGTATTGATTTATTGTTAGATTTATGGAAAAACCAATTTGGAGTTGATACAGAAGCTACAATAGACTATAAGAAATACGAAGACTACTTCTACTGTCTATCAGATGATGAGACAGAAGAGGGGGTTTTTATGGATCCAATAGAATTATTTCTTGAAAATGGCTGTCGAAAAATAGATTTGAATTTATTTGAAGCTGTTGATAAATTTCAGTTCTCTAAAGTAAAGGAACTACTCGAAAAAGGGGCTAATCCTAATGCCAATTTAGCTCCAATAAATGATAATCAAGATGATTATTTTAACTGTTTAGATAGAATTGGTGGAGAATGTTCTTACATTTGTACATGCAATATTTTTCCATTAATTAAAGAACCACACGGAGCATGGTACATCAATTACCCGATAGGAGATCAAGAAATAGGAGACTTGGTTGGATGGGCTGCGCATGAAGAGATGTATAATTTACTTGAGAATTACTTAAACATAATAGAAAATGACCTATAAATATTATCAGATTATGCCAAGATTTAGTTTTAGTATTATGCAGTTCGTCTAACTGAAACCTCTGTCAACCTTGAATATTTCGGTTGGGGGCCCAGCCGTCCCGACCGTACCAGACGTCGAGGGTTTGATGACCGAAGACGGCTGAATAAAAAATCAAACTCAGGTGCGGAAACCCTAAAAAAAATGCAGTTTCCGCACCTGAGTTTACATTTTTGTGGCCAAAAAGAGGATTTTTAATAAAAAAACGTTAAAAATTTGTGTTTTTTCGCACCTGAGTTTGAAACACATGATTGATTTATTATATTTACATCAAAATTGCTGAAACATGGATAAAAACTTATTTATTGGACGCGAATACGAAATCCGTCAACTGGAAAAATATCGCAACTCTAAAGAAGCAGAGTTTGTCATCATTTATGGCCGCCGACGTGTCGGAAAGACCTTCCTTGTCAAAGAATTCTTCGATGACACATACGATTTCAAAGTCACAGGTCTCTATAAGAAGCCTAAGAAGATGCAACTCAAGAATTTCCACCTTTCCCTCTTGGAATATGGTTCAACAGCCAAAAACATGCCCAACGACTGGTTAGAAGCCTTCTCTGAATTGAAAAAATTGTTAAAAAACATAAAAGAAGAACGAAAGAAAATTGTCTTCATTGACGAACTGCCTTGGCTGGATACTCGTCAGAGCGATTTTCTGGCTGCATTCGAAGCATTTTGGAACGGATGGGGAGCACAGCAAAACGACCTGATGCTCGTTGTTTGCGGGTCCGCCACAACGTGGATTACCAACAAGATCCTCTCAAACAAGGGGGGGCTGTTTAACCGTGCTGCCAGAAGACTATACCTCATGCCTTTCACACTTCATGAGACCGAACGCTACCTGCAATCGAGAGGTATCCACTGGAGCCGCTACGACATTGTGGAATGTTATATGACTATGGGGGGGATTCCCTATTATCTCAAACTCTTAGACAACGAACTGTCGTACCTTGAAAACATCGACACATTATTCTTCAAACGTAACGGACTGCTTTGGGATGAATTCGACCATCTCTACGATACGCTCTTCGGAACATCTAAAGCCTATCTGAAAATCATCGAAGCATTGTCATCGAAAAAAACGGGGCTAACCAGAAAGGAGATTATCAAAGAAACGAAGCTGGAAGATAACGGACTGCTTTCAGAAATGCTTAAAAACCTGAAAAACAGTTTGTTCGTTAGAGCATACAACACATTCGGGTATGGCGAGAAAAACGTGGTCTATCAACTTTCTGATTACTTCACACTGTTCTATTTGAGATTCATCAAGGGACGACAAAATCCTGATGAACACTTTTGGACCCATTATCTGGATAATCCATCAAAAAGTGTATGGGCAGGACAAACATTCGAACAAATATGCAAAGACCATATTGCTCAAATAAAAAAAGCTATCGGTATCAGCGCGCTGCTGACTGATATCTCATCATGGCATGGTTCTACCGAAACCGGTAAGGCCCAGATTGACCTCATCATTGACCGTCGTGACAGGACAGCCAATCTTTGTGAAATTAAATTTTCCGTAGGGGAATTCGTTATAGACAAGGACTATGAAGCAATTCTTAAAAAGAAGATGGAGGTCTTCCGTGAGGCTACAAAGTCAAAAAAAGCACTTCAGATTGTTATGATAACAACTTATGGTGTAAGAAAAAATGCCCACAGTAGCATTATACAATCACAGGTGAAAATGGATGACTTGTTTATGGCTTAAAAATAGGATTCACAGGCTTGACTCTACAAGTCAGTATGAGACACTAGTCTGCCATTTATGCAAACTCAGGTGCGGAAACCATATTTTTTTATGTGTTTCCGCACCTGAGTTTGCATTTTTGTAGGAAAAAAGATTTTTTATGTAAAAAGAGTAAAAAAAAACTTTTTTATTCTCGAAACAAATCATCCATAACGACCTCGTTCTGCACGATTCCTGAGTGTATTCCACGAGCAAAACCGTAAGTGGTTACCATCGTGGTCACTAAACTCTTTCTGGTTTTGGTCACTGCCTTAAATAACGACAAACGGTTACGCAGTTTTTCTTCATAGCCTTTCGTTATGGCGTATGTTCCCTGAGAAAAATTCATCTCACAAAGATTAATGACACGGTCGGAACGGTCTATCACCAAGTCAATTTGTGTCCCTTTAATGTCCTGACTGCCCAACATCCGCCATGTACTCACATTAGTGGATATACCGCTGATACCCAGCTTCTGCTTAATTTGGTCAAGATGACGCATACAGATTGTCTCAAAACTGAATCCCTGCCATGCCTCAACGGAATGTGAATGCAGATTATTCGTCCACCAATGCTCATCCTTCGAATTATTATCTTTCAGAAACTTGAAATAAAACAAGGTATAGGGGTCGCAAATTCGGTAAAGTGTGTTTCGTACGGATGAGTTATATTGGCAGTAGGTATCAATGAAATCACAACGTTCCAAGTTGTCAAGCACTTTTGTCAGACCGCCACCTGATTGTTTTGTCTTTTTAATGATTTCCTCACGCAACAAACCTTCCTTTTTCTCCGACAACGCATTCATCACATCTATATATTTGTCCGCATGACGAAAAAGGGCATTAAACAGCTCGTCAAACTCCTCACGCATCGGTGCATTCTTGGAGAAAAACAGCCGGTCGATATTCTGCGCCAAGCTTTGCGTCGGGTTCAGAAGTGTCATGTAGTATGGTATCCCGCCCATAGCCATGTAACACTGCAAGATGGTATATCTGTCCCAATGGCAGGCGTTTGCATGCAGATATTGCTCACATTCCCCCAAACGGAACGGACGCAGATAAATCTGTTCTGTCACACGGTTATGAAGACCTCCCTGATTTTTAACCAGTTTATTCACCATCCATGAAGTGGCTGAGCCGCAAGCGATAAAAAGAATATCGTTTCGTTGGGTTGCCCAACCATTCCAGAAATATTCAAGGGCATCAACGAAAGAACTGCGGGGGGTGTCAATCCAAGGCATCTCATCAATAAAAATCACCTTTCTTTCATTTTTTGGCCTTTGATCTATCAGATTGCGAAGTTCACGGAAAGCATCCTCCCAATTGGAAAGAGTTGGTGCATATGGTGATCCGCTGTAAACTTTCAACTGCTCAGCAAAACGTTGAAGCTGTCTGGTTTGGTTTTGTTTCCTCGCTCCCACATAAGCAAACGTAAACCGATCGGCAAACACACAATTCACCAGAAAGGTTTTGCCTATACGTCGTCTACCATAAACCATAACAAACTCCGACTTATCGGAGCGGTATTTCCGTTCCAACGTGGCTATCTCATTTGTCCTGGCGATAATTCGGTTCTTCATATCTTTATTTTTTTTGTATGGGCAAAATTATAAAAAAGCAACGATATGGACAAATATAAAATGTTAAAAGTGTCCACATCTCGTATTTTTTTATAAGATATGGACAAATATAAAATGTTAAAAGTGTCCACATCTCGATTTTTTTATGAGATATGGGCAACTATAAAATCTGGAGAACGCTTTCAAAAACCCAAACCACATATCAAAAACCGTTTGCAACAAGCCCAAACCATTTCGGCTGGTGGCGTAGGCGTCCCGACCTCATCAGCCCCCGAGGACTCGATGCCCGAAGACGGCTGCCTCAAAAAATATCCACCCCCCAAAAAACAACTCCCCGGAAGAAAATTCTATGTTTTTGTTGCTTCTTTCATCCGAAAAGTGTAACTTTTCACTCAAAACTCACCCCGAAAAGTGTAAACATCCGCTGAAAACTCGTCCAGAAAAGTGTAAAGCAAAGCAAAACTAAGTAAAAAAACCAAACCGACAAACTATCGTTCAGACCATTACCACATCCACAAAGCAATCAAACTCGGAGACTACCAAATCGGGCGCAACGGCAACGTGCTCACGCTACCCTTCTATCTTGCTTTCCTGCTAACGGATGTGTGAGTATCTTAAACGCGAAAATGCCAATCAATTGAATTCTCAATTTGATTGGCATTTTCTGGTGGATAAGAGGTGCCTGGCGGATTCGAACCGCCGTTCACGGTTTTGCAGACCGTTGACTAAGCCACTCATCCAAGGCACCAAATAAACGGGTATAAACAAGCGTTTCCCCGAAAAGTTTTGCAAAGTTAGTGTATTTTTGCGTTCCTACAAACTTTTTCACTACTTTTTTTTCAAAAATTCAAAAAAACTGACTAACTTTGAATTCTCTACACGATAAATCCACTATTCCATGACGGACTTTACGGAAAAAATCAGAGATTTCATCAACGAGAACCGCCTGCTCTGCAAAGAAGATCATATTGTGGCGGCAGTAAGCGGAGGTGCCGACTCCGTGTGCCTGCTGCTCGTACTCCATGAGCTGGGCTATGACGTAGTGGCGGCCCACTGCAACTTCCACCTCCGAGGCGAAGAGAGCAACCACGACGAGCGATTCGTCAAAACTTTGTGTGAACGGCTGGGCATCAAACTCCACACCACCGACTTCGACACCGCCAACTACGCAAAAGCCCATGGATTAAGCATCGAGATGGCGGCACGCGAACTGCGCTACGACTATTTCAACCAGCTGATGAAAGAGACAGGCTGCAACAAAACCGCCATCGCACACCATGCCGACGACAACGTAGAGACGCTGTTCATCAACCTCCTGCGGGGAACAGGCATCAATGGACTATGCGGCATCAGACCCAAAAACGGGCCTTTCATTCGCCCACTGCTCTGCTGCAGAAGAAGTGAAATCACAACCTACCTGAAGGAGCGAGGACAAGACTACGTGACCGACAGCACCAACCTCGTGGCAGACGTGGTGCGCAACCGCATCCGGCTGCAAGTGCTGCCCCTGCTTGAGCAAATCACACCGGCTGCCACCGACAGCATCCTCACCACCCTCTCCAACCTCAACGAGGCAGAGAAAGTCTATGAGCATGCCATCCAAAACGCAGCCAACTGCATCACAGGCAAAGAAGACGACCTCACCACCATCGACAAAGACCGTCTTCAAAAACAGCCATCTCCCATCACCATCCTTCACCATCTGCTCGAGCCGCTCGGATTCAACCGCACACAGCTTCAGCAAATCCTCCAGTCACTCAATCACACCGGGAGCCAGTTTGAGGCAATTTCATCGGAAGGCGTTCCCGCATGCCTGACCATCGACCGACAACTTCTATATATAGAATGTGGCGACACGGAGCCGTTCCCGCCCACCCCCATCGACCTCAACAGCAACGAAGGCACCATCTGCCTACCACACGGCAAGCAAATCACTTACGAAATCATCGACTTCACACCTGATGTCATCCGACGGGAAAAACAATTTGCATGCCTCGACCTCAACAAACTGAACGGGAACCTCATTATCAGGCTTGCAGCAAACGGCGACAGCTTCATACCGTTCGGAATGAGAGGGCGCAAGCTCGTAAGCGACTTCCTCACCGACGAGAAAGTGCCTCTGCCCTTGAAACAACGCCAGCTCGTGCTCGAAGCCGACGGACGGATCGCATGGGTCATCGGACGACGTACATCCAACGAGTTCCGAACCGACACCACTACCCGGCGTGCCATAATCCTATCTCTCCAAAACAATTTATAATCTCTCTCCTTCTTGACTTCCTGTCTTCATAAAAAATCGTAAATCATAAATTCTTAAATCGTAAATAAAATTATCGTCTTGTCTTCCCAGAACAATGCTTTTCTGTCAACTGCGGCAGAAAAGCATTTTGTTGTATATCATAAAACAATTGTTACATGGCAGAAAACCGCTTCCCCATATTCTTCTTAACTTTGCAGACAAATAGCGATAATCTGTTAAATCTATAGTTACTATAATATCTATAGTTACTATAACATCTATAGTTACTATAAAAACTCATTAAAACCCATTAAGCCCATTAAAAATCTGAAATCATAAAATGAAACGACTACTTACCGCAACCATCCTGTTTGCCGGCATCACCGCCGCAAACACCATCTGCGCCCAGGATAAGCTCTACGCTGACGAGTTCCCTTTGGGCGACGTCACACTAACCGGCGGACCGCTCAAAGCCGCACGCGACCTCAACATCAAAACCCTTCTGCAGTACGACTGCGACCGGCTCATGGCACCGTTCCGCAAAGAGGCGGGACTCACCCCAAAAGCCAAGACATACCCCAACTGGGACGGTCTCGACGGACATGTGGGCGGGCACTACCTCACTGCCATGGCGCTCAACGCAGCCACGGGCAACGAGGAATGCCGCAAGCGCATGGAATATATCATCGACGAAGTGGCTGAATGCGCCGACGCCAACGACAAGAACCACCCCGACTGGGGCAAAGGCTATATGGGAGGATTCCCGGGAAGCGACAGACTGTGGCCGGCGTTCAAGAAAGGGGATTTCGGCATCTATTTCCGCGCATGGGCACCTTTTTATAACCTTCACAAGATGTATGCCGGTCTGCGCGACGCTTGGCTATACTGCGGCAACGAGAAAGCTAAAGCGCTGTTCCTGCGTTTTGCCGACTGGGTGGTGGATCTCACATCCGGACTCTCCGACGAACAGATGGAGCAGATGCTGGGCAACGAGCACGGCGGCATGAACGAGGTTATCGCCGACGCCTACGCCATCACGAAAAATCAGAAATACATGGACTGCGCAAAGCGGTTCTCCCACAAACGGCTGCTCAATTCGATGTCGAAACGGCAGGACAACCTCGACAACATGCACGCCAACACCCAGGTGCCGAAAGCCGTGGGATTCGAGCGTATCGCTGAGCTGAGCGGCGACGAGAGCTACCACCATGCGGCGGCGTTCTTCTGGGATGTGGTCACGGGTGAGCGGTCGCTCGCATTCGGAGGCAACAGCCGACGCGAGCATTTCCCGAGCAAGGAGGCTTGCACCGACTTCATCAACGACATCGACGGACCGGAGAGCTGCAACACGAACAATATGCTGAAACTCACAGAGGACCTGCACCGCAGAAACCCTGATGCAAAATATGCTGACTACTATGAGCTGGCAACGTTCAACCATATACTCTCCACCCAGCATCCGCAGCATGGCGGCTACGTGTATTTCACACCTGCCCGCCCGCGCCACTACCGCAACTACTCGGCTCCAAACGAGGCGATGTGGTGCTGCGTAGGCACTGGCATGGAAAACCACGGAAAATATGGGCAGTTCATCTACACAAAAGTGGGCAGCGCTTTGTTTGTCAACCTTTTCGTACCATCAGAGCTTAACTGGAAAGAGCAGAACATGAAAATCCGTCAGGAGACAGCATTCCCTTATGGAGAGACGAGCAAAATCACCATCACCGAAGGCAAGGGACAGATGCAGCTGATGGTGCGTTATCCGGGATGGGTGAAGCCGGGACAGTTCAGCGTGAAAGTGAACGGCGCGCCGGTGAACGTGGTCACAGGACCTTCATCCTATGTGGCTATCGACCGTAAATGGAAGAAGGGCGACGTGGTGGATATCAGCTTCCCCATGCACGCCAGCGTGGCTTACCTGCCCAACGTGCCGCAGTACATCGCACTCATGTACGGACCTGTCATGCTGGGAATGAAGACAGGAACCGAGGACCTCGCCCACCTCATTGCCGACGACAGCCGATTCGGACAGTATGCGGGCGGAAAGAAACTGCCGGTCAGCGAGGCGCCTATTCTCATCAACGACAACCCTGAGGACATCGCCGCCCAGCTCACGCCCATTGCTGGCAAGCCGCTACATTTCAATCTCTCAACAAGGATGGAGAACCCGATACGCAACGAGATTATGCCGTTCTTCGAGATTCACGACTCCAGATACATGATGTACTGGCTCACGCTCTCGGAGAAAGAATACAAAAACTATCTCGACAACCTGGCGAAGGCGGAGAAAGAACGTCAGCTGATGGAGGAGCGCACGGTCGACAAGGTGCAGCCGGGCGAGCAGCAGCCGGAGACCGACCATAAGATGGAGACCGACCGCTCCAACACAGGAAACACCAACGACGTGTTCTGGCGTGACGCACGCGACGGACACTTCTTCAGCTACCTCATGCAGACGGGCGGACAGACCAACCTCCAGCTCCAGCTCAAATACTGGGGTGTGGGCGAATGGAAGACCCACGAGTTCGACATCTTCATCGACGACCAGCTCGTGAAGTCCGTAAACAACACAGGCAAATACCGTATCTCCGAATTCAAATACGAGGCTTACGACATACCCGCTGAACTGCTCCAGGGCAAGACACAGGTTCGCGTGAAATTCGTGGCGAAACCAGGCAAGCAAATCGGAGAAATCTACGAGGTACGCCTCATCAAACCCGCCAATTAAAATCACCCCGTCCATCATAGGCTAAGTAGAGACTCCCCGTGGGGCGTCTCAATGGGGTGCGAAGCACCAAAAACCATCTGCTTCCCACAAATAATCAACAGGCAAAGTAGAGACTCCCCGTGGGGCGTCTCAATGGGGTGCGAAGCACCAAATACCATCTGCTTCCCACAAATAATCAACGGGCAAAGTAGAGACTCCCCGTGGGGCGTCTCAATGGGGTGCGAAGCACCAAAAACCATCTGCTTTCCATCCAAATAATCAACAGGCAAAGTAGAGACTCCCCGTGGGGCGTCTCAATGGGGTGCGAAGCACCAAATACCATCTGCTTCCCACCAAAAAATCAACGGGAGTTAAAAAGGAATCCCACCTTTTTAACTCCCGTTTTCACTTCCTATTCCGCAGAAATACAACTCGCGTTTTCGAGGTATACAAACTCCAACTAAAGCTTGATAATAATCTTCCTGCGATACAGCGCATACCCCAGCAGGAAGTTTATCATCACAAAACTG
>JAEEGL010401324.1_pt1 | contig 18854 bp, 12 predicted proteins | sample 9134231 | NCBI WGS metagenome assembly JAEEGL01 (sample SAMN16246548, study PRJNA631951) | gut metagenome | biome: gut microbiome; feature: rumen; material: fiber-attached | host: Bos | place: Iran: Karaj | collected 2018-10 | reverse complement strand
GTCATATTCTTGGTGCCTGTGGTTGTGTAGAAAGCTGGCTTACAATCAACATGATGAACGAGGGATGGTTCCATCCTAACGTAAATCTTGTAAACGTTGATCCTGAATGTGCTCCTCTTGATTACATTACCGGCGAAGGACGCAACATTGATGCTGAATATGTAATGGCAAACAACTTTGCATTTGGTGGCGTTAATACATCTTTAATCTTTAAGAAATGGGCAGATAAATAATTAAGCCTGAATAAATAAGGATAAAAAAACACATAGCTCTGCTGCTATGTGTTTTTTTTGCGCTTTTATGCTTTGCATTTTTTTTAGTTCTTTCTTCTAACTTCAAACTGTTTTTCTATATTCTGCGGTTTTAAATCGTTAAGCTTTTTGTATTTTTTATAAAGTTCATTCTGAACTTCAAAGTTCTGTTCCTTCTTTGATTTTTCTACAGGCACCCAGGTTCCGGTATGAGTTAATTCCATGGAATTTGTATTATCTTTAAAATACAGCTCAAGAATTGATTTTACATCTTCAAAGGCATCTTTATCGAGAATAGGGAACATTAATTCTATTCTGCGGTCAAGGTTGCGGCTCATCCAGTCGGCGCTGGAACAGTAAAGCTCCGGTGTTCCTGCATTCTGAAAGTAGAAAATTCTCGCATGCTCAAGATAGCGGTCTACTATTGAAACAACCCTTATATTTTCGCTTAACCCCGGAACTCCAGGAACAAGCATACAAATGCCGCGAACATTTAATAAAACTTTTACGCCGCTCTGACTTGCTTTATACAATGCTTCTATAACTTCTTCGTGCGTAAGGCTGTTCATTTTTGCCATAATAAGCCCCGGCTGTTCCGGCGTGCTGCGTTCAATTTCTCTTTGAATCATAGAAAGTAAACGTGCCTTTAATGTAACCGGAGCCATTCCAAGCGTATCCATTTTCTGGAGTGTTGAATAACCTGTTACAAGATTAAAGAATTGAGTTGCATCATTTGCAATCTGCGGGTTAGCAGTAAACAATGAAATATCTGAATAAAGCTTTGCTGTTTTTGGATTGTAATTTCCGGTTGAAAGATGAACGTAACGGCGGATTGTATCACTTTCGCGGCGGATTACCATTAAAATCTTTGCATGAACCTTAAGATTAACAAGGCCGTAAATTACCGTAACGCCAGCCTGCTCAAGTTCGTTTGCCCACGCAATGTTTCTTTCCTCGTCAAAACGCGCCTTTAATTCAACAAGTACTATAACCTGCTTGCCGTTGTGCGCTGCTTTTTCCAATGCATCGATAATCGGTGAATCGCGACCGGTTCGGTAAAGTGTCATTTTAATTGTTAATACATCTTTGTCTTCTGCCGCATCATTTAAGAATTTTACGACAGGTTCATAACTTTCGTAGGGAACATGTAAGATTTTATCTTTTGCACGGATAGCATCCCAATAAGGTTCATCTTCCGGTAAATCTGCAGGATAAAAATGTTCCCAGCGGTCAAAAGAAAGATTCTGTCCTGCATCTGTATCTCTAAGCTCAAGTAAATCGCCCGGATTAATTATTCGTTCTGCATAATAAATATCGTCTTCTGTAAGCTCAAGCTTTTCCATAAGAAGATTTTTAATTGTTGTACTTGTCTGATTACAGGTCATTTGAACTGCAAAAGAAGACTTACGCTGAACAAGAACATCTTCCATTGCATTTATGAAATTTATAGATTCTTCATCTACGGCAAAATCTGCGTCGCGGGTTACTTTAAAGAGCATTGCTTCTGCAACCGCAAAACCGGGAAAAAGATTTGTTCCGCATAAGGTTATAATATCCTGAAGCAGCGCAAACTGGAGGCAGTTCTTTTTATCGGAAGGCAGATAATAAACATTTGCAATTCCTTCAGGAATTTCTACAAACGCAATATTTTTTAATTCTGATTTTCCAATAAATTCCGGAAGTGAATTTTTAATTCCGGGAATTGGTTCAAGCAAAAACGCAACGTAAACCGAAAGATTTTTTATATGAGGAAAAACCTCGGAATCTGTACGAAGCGGAGTAAGCAATGGAAAAATTTCCGTATTAAAAAGATTAGAAAGATATTCTATCTGAGCAACTGTGTAAGATTCTGGAGAAACATACACAAGTCCTTTTTTTGCAAAAGACGGAATAATATCAGAAAGAAGACAATCCTGCTGGCTTCTTATAAGCTGATGACTTCTTGCAGAAATTGAAGAAAGCAAAACCCGGGAATTTAAGCCTGAAGAATCTACATAATCTGGATTTTCATATAACATTCTTTTTACGCTTGCAACTCTAACCTGAAAAAATTCATCAAAATTGGAAGTAACAATGGAAAGATATTGAAGCCGCTCCATTAAAGGAAGTTCTTTTCTTAAGGAAAGATTGAGGATTCTATCATTAAATTCAAGCCAGGAAAGCTCTCTGTTAAAAAATCGTTCTTCCATGCTGCTTCTCCTTTAATTCGCGCATAACTGCACATCAGGCAAGTATTACCTTGTATCCGAATACAGATTCAAACATTCCTGATTTTTCTGACAAGGCTATTTTTTCCAGAACAGAGCTGCTGGAATTTACCGTATGAATAACCAGATTGTTCTGCTCTACTGAAATTTTAAAATCGGTGAATTTTTGAATGTGTCCTCTATCAAGCGCATCTGCAATTCTCAAAATTGAAGTAAGCTTTAATATTGTCATTCGGTCGAGACGCGGCAGCATTAAAAAGCTTTCTTCATCCTGAGGAACTGAATAACCTTTATGATATTTTGCAATTTCAGAAACCAATGTATTATCTTTTCTGCTTAATCCGAAAATTTCTGAATTGTGAATTATGTACCAGCTGTGCAGATTATGATGATCGTAGCGTATAAAAGTTCCAATATCATGAAGGATTGCAGAAACTTCAAGCAGAATTTTTGAATGCTCATCAAGGGCAATTTCATCTTTTAAAGTATCATAAATTTTTGCCGAAATCATTCGTACGCATTCTGCATGCTGTTCATCGCCATGATACTTTCTAAGAAGATTTTTTGCAGAAGCAACAATCTGCATATTGAATTCTTCCTGAAGAACTTCATCTTCGCCATAATTCTGACTGAGCAAAACTCCCTTACGTATACTTGTTTCTGCAACAATCATTTTTTCTGCTTTAGTAAAGCTGAAAAATAATTTATAGATCAAAAGACTTACAAGTAAGGTTTCTGCTTCGTTGTATGGAATTTTAAATTTTGCAACGCATTCATCTACAGAATATCCCTGAACCTCTTTTACAAAGGTAAAAAAGTTTTCCTTTTCTATTTCCCACAAAAAGGTAGAAATTGGCTGACCTGCTATCAGGGCGGCAAGAGTTACATCCGGGCCGACTGCAATAAACTGGCGGACCTTAGAAAGCTTTAATTCACTTTCCAGAGTTCCCCTTGTATTATTAATTGATTCCTGCATATATCGCTGAATATCATCATAAGAACTGGCCTTATTACTTATCTGCTGATTAATTCGTACGGTACCAATCCTTAAGCTGTGCACGCCGACCATTTTCCCTTCAGAAATCATCATAATTTCGGTGGTACTTCCGCCGACTACAAGAATTACTGTATCATCATTTTTAAAGTCGATGCTCTGGTCTTTAATGCAGTCAGAAACTGCAAGATACATCATTTTGTTTTCTTCAATGCCGTCAATTATTTTTACACGAAAGCCAGTCTGCACAAGAATTCGGTCCATAATAGGATCGCAGTTATTTGAGTCGCGCAAAGCGCTGGAAGCAAAACAGATTGTCTCGCTGCAGGAAAGTCCCCAGCCTGCAAGCTGTTCTTTATAGCGCTGTAAAATTTGTATTAACTGATTCTGAACATCCTGACTTACACTTCCTGTGGTAAAAACATCTTTTCCCAGAGAAAGAGGTTTATCGGAGCGGTCTAAAATATTGTACTGTCCGTTCTCAGAAAATTCGGCAATTAATAACCGGACTCCCGTAGAACCGATATCGATAACGGCCTGCGGTAACTTCATAGGCATTAAAGCTTATCAATAAGCATAGAACACTTTCCGCTAGGAATTGGAAGTGTTTTCTTCTTTTGATCAAGGATATTGATTGTAAAGTAATATAATTTTTCACTTTCCATCTGAATTTCCCAACCTCTGGTACTCTTATTTGAAAGAATAGTGATTAAATTTCGCTTTAATGAAAGGTTTTCAATTCCCATAATCTCAAGATTAGGAATTATCCAGTCTACAGTTTTTCTTGGAAGACTTATAGAAAGGCCAATTACATTTTCTATCATAAGGGCAATTGTAGAAAGTCCTGCAGTAAGAAGATAGCGTGAACGGGCCATCTTTTTTTCCGTCATTTTTGCACGGCCTTCTTTATTTGGAAGATAGGCTTCAAATAAATCGCCGGGCTGTTTGTTTTCATTCGGCATTAAACCTTCAAGAACAAAATAAAGGTGACGGATTGCACATTCACGGGCCATTTCATACTGTGCATATTTTTCGAGCCCTTTAATTACCATAAAGTTGAATGCAGGCATTACACTTCCGCAGAAGCCCATTCCTTCTTCGCTAAAATGAGAATCGTTTGCCGCTAATGTAGGGAACGGATGCTCTGTTCCAAAAGTTTTTGGATTATTCAAATGATTAACAAGAAGTTCAGCCTTATCTGCATTTGGAATTTCCGCAAACATTGTCCAGTAGCTTGCGATAGTTTTTACCTTAAGCTGTTTTTCATTTGAATCAAGATCATAATAAAATCCGTCTTTTTCATTCCACATAAGGGAATTTATTTTTGTCTTAATTGCAAAATATAATTTTCTATACTGGAAGCTTATTTCCTTATCATTTAAAATATCTCCAAGCGCAGACATATATGAAGCGTTAATTGCCATACATGCATTAAAGTCTATCGGATAGCATACATTTACGCGCGGAGAATTTGTCATTTCTGAAGCAGCAACCGGAACTGAATAAAGGCCGTTGGCTTTTTTGAATTTTTTATCAATCCAGGCCATATATTTCTGCAAAACCGGCATAACATCTTTAATTCGCTTTTTATTTGCAGATTTATGATAAAGGTTAAATTCTGCAGCCGCAAAAAGAGGAAGTCCTATTCCTTCAGGATTTTCCTTTGAGAACATAGGCTTATCTGTAGTTACATTATAACGCCAGCGGATTGCTCCATTATCTTCCTGATGCTGATAAAAATAATCAATATTTTTACAAGAGTCGAAATTTCTATTTGAATATACAAGAAAATATGAAGAAAGAATTGATTCTAACTGATTAATTACAAATTTATTTCCCTCTGGATAAATAAAAAGACCGTTTGAATCCTGTTCACCAGATTGAGGATTAATCCATAATGAAGAAACCCAAGACCAAGTTTTGTTATAAATATCTACAAAATCCTGATCATAAAAATGGATTTTTGGAAAATCATGCTTATTCACAAGAACTCCTAATAAATGCTTTTTAACTCATATATATAATAGCACACTTTTTAAAAAAAAGACGAAAAATTCAAAAAAAATTCAAAAATTTTGTCCAAAATTGTAAGTTTGCGCAGTATTTATAATATCAGAATTTTTTACATACAGCAATGGAGGTATAAAAAATGACAATATACTCATTTTCACCGTTTGGTTATGAAGGTTCGCTTGTTACTGTAGAAGTTGATTTACGGCGCGGAATTCCGGCTATAGACATTGTTGGTCTTGCAGACAGCGCGGTAAAAGAATCGAGGGAGAGGATGCAGGCTGCAATCCGCAACAGCGGTTATGATTTTCCGCCTGAAAGAATCTTAATAAGTCTTTCTCCGGCAGATTTAAAGAAAGAAGGAGCCGGTTTTGACTTACCGATTGCTCTTGGCGTCTTAAAAGCCGCAGAAGAATCCTGCGGTTCGGATCCTTTTTTAAAAGAAAAGATTCTTGTTATGGGCGAACTTGAACTTTCCGGAAAATTAAGGCCTGTAAAAGGAATTCATGCGGCGGTTTCTACTGCTTTTAACTGCGGAATTTCTAAATGCATTGTTCCGCTTCAAAATGAAGGTGAAGCTCTGGAGGTTCAGGGTGTTCAGGTATTCGGTGCAGACTCGCTGGAAAGTGCATTTAATGCATTAAAGAATGAAATTTTCTATAAATCAAAGGAATGTGAAAATGAAGAAACCCATATTCCGAAAAACTGCATGGAAGTTGACGGCGTTTTATTTCCAAAAACTCCGGATTTTGATTTTTCAGAAGTAAAAGGTCAGGAAAAACTGATTCGGGCTTTACAAATTGCGGCCGCAGGAGGTCATAATCTGCTTGCGGTGGGCAGTCCAGGCTGCGGGAAAACCATGACGCTAACAAGATTTCCGGCAATAAACCCGATTTTAACAAAACAGGAAGCTCAAAGCGTAACCAGAATATGGTCTCTGGCAGGTTTAATTAAACCAAATGAATCTTTAATAAGGATTCCGCCTTTTAGAATGCCTCATCAAACTGCAACAATTGAAGGAATTTGCGGCGGAGGCCCGAACTGCAGGCCCGGCGAAATAAGTCTTGCACATAATGGAGTACTTTTTTTGGACGAAGCAGCAGAATTCCGTTCAAGTGTTTTGCAGATGCTTAGAGTTCCAATGGAAAGCGGAATGATTACCTTAAGCCGCGCCGGAAGAAGCACTGTATATCCGGCTAATTTTCAGTTATTAATGGCAGTAAATCCGTGTCCATGCGGAAATCAAGGTTCCAAATCGAAAATATGCCTTTGCAGTGCAAAATCGGTTGAACAATACTGGAAGAAATTTTCAGCACCGCTTTTAGACAGAATTGATTTACGCGTATTTGTAGAAAATCCCCACGAAACTACTGTAAATGAAAAAAGGGAAAAATTGCTTTCAACTGTAGAAATTCAAAAAGGAATTGCAAAGGCTGTAAAAGCACAAAGAAAAAGGCATGGAATAAGAAATGCAAAATTATCGCCTTCGGAACTGCTGGAATACTGCATACTTTCTAAAGAAGCAAAGCAAAGCCTGGATAATTCGGTTTTGCGCTACGGTTTTTCTCCAAGAGCTGTAGCATCGTGCACAAAAATTGCAAGAACAATTGCAGATATAGAAGGACATCAGGCAATTGCAGAACAGGACATTCAGGAAGCAGTATCGTTCAGAAACCTCTGCAGCGACATAATTCCAGAACTGGAATCCGCATGAACAAGCTGCGGCAGCGGGCGAAGAGTTCAAGTCCAAAAAACAACAAAACGCCAGATAAAAAAAGGCTTCCCTAAAAAAAAGGAAGCCTAAGATACCGGAGAAGAGACTTGAACTCTTACACGATTGCTCGCAACAGATTTTGAGTCTGTCGTGTCTACCATTCCACCACTCCGGCGAACTTGGTAACACTAACATTTATTTTAAAATCTTTCAAGATGCAGGAAGTTAAAAGAATAAAAATGTGCTATAATAATTGGGTGAAAATTTTCTCTGACACTTTTACCGGACAAAAACCTGAATTTGTCTTAAAGACAGTATTCGGTTATGATTCATTTCGTTTACAGCAAAAAAAGATAATAGATTCAATTTTAAAAAATCAGGATACGCTTGCTGTAATGCCTACAGGCGGCGGGAAATCAATATGCTATCAAATTCCGGCCCTGATTTTTTCTGGAATTACAATAGTTATTTCTCCATTAATTTCTTTAATGCAGGATCAGGTTGCTACCCTTTCTTCAAACGGAATAAAATCGGTATTTTTAAACAGTTCACAAAGTCTGGAAGAATATAATCAGGCTGTAAAAGAAATTCTAACTCACAAAGCAAAAATAGTTTATGTTTCTCCGGAAGGAGTTTCTTCCGGCAGAATAAGGGATATTCTTTGCCGTGATGAACTTGAAATAAGCTGCATTACAATTGACGAAGCTCACTGTGTTTCGCAATGGGGACATGACTTTCGTCCCGATTATCTTGAAATTGCAGGTTTACGAAAGCTGTTTCCAAAAACTCCGGTCCTCGCTTTAACCGCAACTGCAACCGAAGAAGTGCGAAACGATATCTGCAAAAATCTTGGAATGAAAAACAGTAAGGTTTTTATTTCGAGCTTTGACCGTCCGAATATTTTTCTTGAAGTTCAGAAAAAGGCAAATAACTATAATCAGATTATTGATTATATAAAAAAGCATTACGGCGAAAGCGGAATTATTTACTGCAATTCGCGCAAAAAGGTAGATGAAATTACAGCTTATCTAGATTCCCTTGGATATTCTGTTCTGAATTATCATGCAGGCTTAAGCGACGAAATCCGCAAAAAAAATCAGGATTTATTCATTAAGGATGAAATTCAGATTATGGTTGCTACGGTTGCTTTTGGTATGGGAATTGATAAACCGGATGTGCGTTATGTAATTAATTATGATCTGCCAAAAAGCATAGAAGAATACTATCAGGAAATTGGCCGTGCGGGCCGCGATGGAATTGAATCATCTGCCCTGCTTTTATATTCTCCCGGCGACATACATAAAGTACGATTCTTTTTTCAGGATGCCGCAGATCCGCAAATGGCAGAGCAGTTACTGCAGCAAATGGTTAATTATGCAAATGCGCATACCTGCAGGCGTAAGATTCTTTTAAAATATTTCGGCGAAAATTTTTCTCCTGAAGATTTAAGTCAGGAACAAAAAAAATGCTGCTGCGATATCTGTAAAAAAGAAGCAGACCCGGATTCTCTTGTAGATATGACAATTCCTGTTCAAAAGCTGTTATGCTGCATAATCAGAACTGAACAGAAATTCGGCGCCGCTTATGTAATTGATGTTTTGCTTGGAAGTATAGAAAAACGGATTATAGAAAACGGGCATAACAATCTTTCTACCTGGGGAATTGGAAATGAGCTTTCAAGGGAAGACTGGTTTGCACTGACTGATATTCTCTGCCAGAAGGAATTTATTCAGCGGACCGGAGAATATAAAATCATTACGCTTTTGCCAAGAGGGAAAAAATTCCTTGAACAGCGCGAAACCTTAATGCTTCCTTTTGAAAAATCCTGGATTTCGCCGCTCGCAAAAACTGCAAAATACAAGGCCGCAAAAAATATGCCTGTTCCGCAAAAGCCGGAGCTTTCTGATGATATTGCAAATGCAATTATGGATGATCTGAAAAAATGGCGAAAACGAAAGGCCGATGACATGAATGTTCCGCCGTTTGTAATTTTTGGAGACAAAACTCTTTATGATCTTGCCGCAAAAAAACCGGTAAATAAAAATGAACTTTTGAAGATTTATGGAATTGGTAAAATGAAAGCCGAAGAGTTTGGAAAATCAATCATTGGAATTATAGAAAATTACAAGTAACCGAATTCCAAAGAATCAGCGTCTATTACAATTTCATTTTCATTCAAAAAAGAAATGTGTTCTGCCGCTCTTTCTATGCATTGCCGTAATTCCCTGATATTTCCCGGCCATCTGTATTCGCAAAGACATTCAACTGCATTTCCGGAAAGCTTTACATTCAGTTCATCTGCAATATTTTCTGCTATAACAGGAATGTCTTCGCGTCGTTCGCGTATAGGCGGAAAATATATAACATTCGCTGATATTCTATAGTACAAATCAGGACGAAAAGAACCATACTCCATCATTTCATAAAGATTCGCATTTGTTGCAAAAATAAACCTTACATCAACTTTTTCACTTATATCACTTCCAAGCGACTGAACAATTCCGTTTTCTATTACGGACAAAAGCATGGCCTGAAAACTCATCGAAGCAGAACCGACTTCATCTACAAACAGGGATCCGCCGTCTGCACTTTTTATTGCTCCTTTCTGATAGACCGCATCTGTATAGGCTCCGTTGTCTACTCCAAAAAAACTGCTTACGGCAAGCGTATCGACAACCCAGGAAGCATTAATAGGTTTAAAAGGAAAAGTGCTTCTTGGAGAAAGCTGGTGTATTAATTTTGCAGCTGAAGATTTTCCGGTTCCCGTTTCGCCCAAAAGTAAAACCGGAGAAGAAGACTGTGCATAATTAAAAATTCTTGTCCGTACATCTCGGATTGAATCAGAGTTCCCGGAAAAAAATCCAAATACAGAATCGGGAAGTCCAAGAAATCTTTCTCTGGAAAGCTGCCGAAAACCAGAAGGATTAAATCTGCAGATGTTTTCGTCTTTTATATGCCTGCAGCAGTTAAGAAAAATTTCCTGATTTACAGGAAACGGAAGGATAAAGCGGAATTTTTCTTCGGAATATTTTCTTATTGCTTCCGGGCTGTCTAAGGGAATAAAACAGATAACCCGTTCTGAATTATCTTCTAATGAAGTCTGATACAAAGGAAGGGCAATTTGCAAAAAGTCAGAATCTATTACAACTATTGTTGCATTTAACTCCGATAACTCATCAAGGATTGGAATAACGTTTGTTGAAAACAACGAAATGCAGGCATTCTTGCAAAAATCAACGACATCACTTCTAAAAGAAAGCACCGATAACGTTGCAATACTTGCAATAGATTGATTCAAATATAAAATCCTTACTTTATAAAATTCCTTACTTATTTTTAAAAAGTCTGTACCAAACCAAGACAATTATATACCACAAATATGGTAAAAGCAAAAATATTTTAAAAGGGTTGTGAAGGATCTCTGAATATATTTCGTGACCTTTTTCGAAGGTTGAATCTTTTACACGTTTTACGCGTTCAGAAAAAATTCCAAATGAATCTTTATAGAACAGGAATATGCTCGAAGAAAATCTATTTCGTCTTCTATATGCCCAGCAGTTTTTCTCTTTTATTCCATCGCTCAAAAGAACTAAAGAAGGCTGAGCTTTAAAGATTGCCTGAATGACATCATCTTCAACACTCTTCTGATAATAACCTACGTAGCGGCCGACAATCTTTATTTCCCGGAAAGTATCGTGAATATTTTTTTCTGCTTTTGTAAGTGTCTTTTTTGTAGAACCAAGAAGATACAGAGATTTATAGTGAGAATCCAAAACCGAAAGTATTTGAATAACTGCATTAAACGGATTGTAACGTACAGGAATTTCTTTTTTAAGGAATCTGGCTCCTTTTAAAATACTTTTAGAAACCGGAAGAATTAAATCTGCGTTTTTTATTGTATCTGCAAAATCGCCTTTATGACGGGCTTTTAAAAGATTCCAAATAGAAAGAAAAACTATCTGCTTTGTTCCAGGTTTTGAAAGAAGTTCAAGAATTTCACCTTCAAGATTCTCTGGTGAACAAATATCAACTGGTACTCCAATTAATGAAATGCGGTTACTAGACATTTTTTTCTCCTGCTAAAATCTCAGAAACTGCACTTTGAATTGCTGCAATCCCATACAGGCTGGCAGTTTCGCATCTTAATATATTTACGGCAAAATGAATTGAATGAAACAGTCCTTTTTCTCTTAAAACAGAGATTTCATCCGGGCTAATTCCACCTTCACAGCCAACTGCAATACATATTTTTTTGCAGCTTCCATTTTTTAACTGTCCGCTGCTAAGGTTCTGCTTTATAACTTCAAAAAGATTTTCGCTGAATTCGGTGCGCTCATACAGAACAAAACAAAGTGAATCCTTAGAAAAATTTTCGATCGCTGAATTCAGACTTGTAAGCGGGTGCAGGACTGTTTGAATTGGAGAACCGCTCTGCTGTCTGGCTTCTTTTACAATCCGCTCCATTCGTTCCGTCTTATTCTGACTCATGGAAGCAATGCTGCTTTTTTCTGAATATTCACCGGCAACAGGAACTATATTTTTTATTCCGCATTCAGTTGCCTGTCTTACAATAAGCTCGAATTTCTGTGCGCGCGGCAAAAACTGCAGCAAGGTATATTCAATATTCTGTTCAACTTCCTTTTCAATATTCTGCGACTGCACTCCCCGCGTAACACTTTTTGCATTAACTTTTTCATCCGAAGAAAAACCGTTGCAAAGCTGTAATGTGATTTTTTTTGAATCATCAGAAATTTTTGCAACAGTTGTCTGAAAAAGCTCTCCATTTTTAAGACGGACATTTACCATGCTTCCGCATTTTACTCTGAGAACCTGTCTTAAATAATGAAAATTATCTCCGGATATATTTATAAGTCCTTTCTTATCCGGAGATTCATCTATAATTAATTGACGCATTATTTTGCAACAACCTGTTCAGATTCTTTTTCTGCTTCTTCCTGAAGTTCTTTTAAAGTTTTTGCATTCTGAACAAGCGTAAAGAAATTCTTATCGGAAATAACTTTTAATGCCTCCTGAAGCTGCAAATCATAATCAAGATCATACAAAGGAGAAGGCTGAGATTTTTGTACCTGAACACGAATCAATCTTCTTAAAAGTCTTTCATCAAGCTGATATTCCTTTGCAAGTTTTTTTGCTTCGCTTGCAATTGTGCTTTCAGACATTTTTGGATTTTTTTCTACAAGAGCGTCTATTGTTTTTGAGTTAATAAGCTTCATGTAGATTTCTTCCTGTTCAGGAGTAAAGGTTTCCAGATTCTTTATTTCTAAATCCGGCGGAATTCCAATCTTATCTATATTAGTGTCACTTGGCGTATAATATTTTGCCATTGTAAATTTAATTCCGTCATTTTCAAAAAGACTTACAACCTGCTGAACTGAACCTTTTCCGTATGTGCGTTCTCCAACAAGATATGCAATATGATAATCCTTTAATGCGCCGGAAACAATTTCTGAAGCACTTGCCGAACCTCTGTTTATTAAAATGGCAACCGGAATATCTTTTTTTACAGTTGTTTTTGTTTTTGATGCATTGTATTGTCTAGATTCAAAAAGAACGCGGCTTTTTGTAGAAACTACAGGACCGGCATCAACAAATTTATCTACAACATCTACTGCGCTGGTAATTAATCCGCCAGGATTATCGCGCAAATCAATAATAAGGCTGGTATAGTTATTTTTTTCAAATTCATTAATTGCATCCTGCAGGCGGAGCGGTGTATCCGGAGTAAACTGGATAAGTCTTGCATAGCCTGTAGAAGTTCCTTCAATCATTCCATATTTTACTGTAGGAACTTCAATTAATGCACGTACAAGAGTAACATCAAATTTCATATTTACTCCGCGCAAAATTGAAATTGTTACAGAAGTTCCTATTTCTCCGCGAAGAAGACTAACTGCCTCATCAAGAGACATTTCGTCTGTTGGAGTTCCGTTTACGGCTGTAATTTTATCTCCGGTCTGAATACCGGCCTTCATTCCAGGGCCGTCTTCAATTGGAGATGCGACTTCTATATATGCAGGAGTTTCCGTAGATTTTGAAATTGAAAGTCCAACGCCGCCAAAGCTTCCTGTAGTTGTATCGTTCAAATCGCGCATTGAATTATCATCAAGATATACTGTATACGGATCTCCTAAAGCTTCCATCATGCCTTTTAAAGCACCTTCATAAAGGATTTTAGGATCAACTTCATCTACATAATTCTGCTGAACAAAATCATAAACCTGATTCAGCTTCTTTAAATACTGATAACTGGAAATTTTAGACTCTTTATCCGATGATTCTGCAAAACACTGAGAAGTAAAAATAATGAGAAAAACAGTTATTACAATAGAAATACAATTTGATAGTTTTCTTCTTCTATATAAATTTTTCATAATATATATTATAAGCAAACGCTATCAAAAAATCTATATTCGTGTTATAATATATTTATGTCACAGATAATTCCTATAGCAAGTGGTAAAGGTGGAGTTGGAAAAAGTCTTCTTTCTGCAAATCTGGCAATAGCTTTAGGCCAGCAGGGAAAACGCGTTGTACTTGCCGACTTAGATTTAGGTGCTTCTAACCTGCATCTTGTAATCGGTCAGCAGCCGGGAACTGCAAGTCTTGGTTCATGGTTTACAGAAAAATCAGATTTTAAAGACATTATTAAGCCAACTGATTATCAGAATGTAAGTTTCATTGCAGGCGACAGCCAGATTCCGGATCTGACTTCTTTAAAACATCTGCAGAAAGTAAAACTTATAAGAAACTTAAAGAATATTGATACAGATTACGTAATTCTCGATTTAGGAGCAGGAACTCATCAATTTATTCTTGATATGTTTTTACTTTCTCCTCAGGGAATTATTGTTTCGGCACCAGCCGTAACTGCAACTTTAAACGGCTATCTGTTTTTAAAGAATGCCGTTTTCAGACTGCTTTATACAACATTTAAAAGAGGTACTGCAGGAAGAGCTTACCTTGATGAATTAAAGAAAAATTCTCAGGCACTGCAGAAATTATATATTCCTCAGCTTATTCAGGGTCTTGCTGCTACAGACGCACAGACAACACAGCTGTTTATTAACCGAATGCAGCAGTTCCGTCCGCGCCTTGTTATGAACATGATTGAAGATCCAAAAGATGCAGACAGAGCTCAGCGAATTAAGGCATCCTGCAATCAGTATCTTGGACTTGAACTTGAATATCTTGGACTTATGTACCGCGATATGCTTCAGGATAAAGCTCTTTCTTCTCAACTTCCTGTTGTAGTTTATAAGCCTCAGTCGGTTCTTGGACAGGCTATTTATAGAATTGCAGATAAAGTTATTTCGTCTCCGGTTCATCAGTTTGATTCTGATTTTAATCCGGACAGTTTTAACAGCGATAATTTTGAAGCGGCAGAAGAAGACGCAGCAGAAGATTATAACTTTAAGCTTTCTGGAATTGATGATTTAGTTTCGGGCGGTTCATTAAGCATAAGCGAACTTGCCGAAATGATAAAGGCTCAGAATTATGAACTGACTCAACTGAAAAAAGAAAACAATCTTTTAAAATCAAAGCTCATAAAAGCTGCCGAACAGGGATTCAAAGTTTAACACCAATTATCCATTGCACGACCGCTGCCGCAAAGGCTTTAGAGGAGTTCGAAAATGTTTTTGTACATCACTTATCCTTCATGGATTCAGCCGCAAATTTTTCCTGGCGTAAAATTCTTAGGATTACTGCGCTGGTACGGTTTAATGTATGCGGTAGCTTTTGCAATCGCATATTTTCTTTTAAAGAAGGTTGCAAAGGAAGGTGCTTTAGACTCAAAAAACTATAAGGTAAAAGAAGACGATATTTACAGCTTTATTTTTACAGGAATAGTTTTTCTCCTGCTTGGCGCCAGAATTTTTTCTACCTTAATTTATGACACTTCAATAAATTACTATAAAAAACCATGGCTGATTTTCTGGCCTTTTTATAACGGAAAGTTTACGGGCTTTGAAGGCATGTCTTATCATGGTGGATTTGTCGGCGGAATTATTGGAATGATAGTCTGGTGCAAAAGACACAAGGTTTCGTTCTTAAAATGGAGCGACGCAATGGTCTGTGCAATTCCGCTTGGATATACTTTTGGAAGAATAGGAAACTTCCTCAACGGTGAATTATATGGAAGAATTACAACCATGCCTTGGGGCGTTGTATTTCCGCATGCAGATACATATTCAAGTTCTTTATCTTGGGTTAAGGAATTTGCCGCAAAAATTGGAATGGATATTTCCAACACTGCGCTTGTAAATTTCCCAAGACATCCAAGTCAGTTATACGAAGCCTTTTTTGAAGGAATTGTTCTCTGGCTGGTTATCTGGTTCTTCCGTAAGCACAAAAAATTCGACGGAATGCTCGGTGCAATTTATGCAGGCGGCTACGGCTTTGTAAGATTTTTTATTGAATATTTCAGGCAGCCGGATGCAGATTTAGGTTTCCGCATTGGAAATTCAAAGGCCCCGACTTACTTAAATACTTCTTATACAAATATTTCTACCGGACAGATTTTATGCTTTTTAATGATTTTGTTTTCAATAATTTACGCAATATGCGGTTACAAAATTTCTAAAAAGGCAAAAGATAAAAAATGATTTCTGTATTTGCAAATCCTGCAGAACTGGAAAAACACTCAAAAGAAAAATACGCAGTTCCACCGTTTTTAATGATGGAAAACGCAGCCCGCGCAATGGCAGATTTTATAATTTCCATGCGTACAGAAAAATCTTCTTCCAGTTCTTCAGTACTTATTATCTGCGGAAAAGGAAATAACGGCGGCGACGGCTACGCACTTGCAAGGTTATTACAGGAAAAATTAAAGGTTTATGTTATCTGCATTGAACCGCCTGTAGCAGAAGAAGCAAAAGTTCAGTACGAAATGTGCAGGCGACTTGGAATAGAAATTCAGCCGATACAGAATGCCGAAAAACTTTGCAGCGAACTTTCGCCTGAAGATTTTTTAATTGACTGTATTTACGGAACAGGCTTTCACGGAGAATTATCCAGCGAAGCAAAAAAACTTTTGGATACAATGAATGCAAGCCGGGCAATTAAAATAGCCTGCGACATTCCTTCTGCTCTGGAATTTTGTGCCGACTACACAATCACAATGGGAAGCCTTAAACTCGCACTTTTTTCTGATAAATCAAAAAATGTATGCGGGAAAATAATTACTGCAAACCTTGGAATTTCAAATGAAAAATTCCAGAATAATGATACTGAAGCTTCAACTAATTCAGAAATTAATCAAATTGCAACTGATATTTTTTTGATTGAAGAGTCCGACATAAAGCTTCCGTTTAGAAAAAAGCGCGCGGCACATAAAGGAACTTACGGGCATACTTCAGTTTTGTGCGGAGACAAGGCTGGTGCTGCAATTTTGGCGGCAACTTCTTCAATGAATTTTGGAAGCGGTCTTACAAGCATAATCGTTTTTTCTTTAGATGAACAATCAGACGGAGACAAAACAAAAAACGGCATATTCTGCATCCCGCTTTCTCAATTTAAAATTTCTCCTTCTCTTATGATTTCTGATTCAATTCCTAAAAAAACAACCTGTATTTCTGCAGGCTCAGGTTTTTCTGAATATTCAAAAACCGCAGAAAAAATAATCATCAACTGGTTTGAAAAATCTGATTCACCTGCTGTTGTGCTCGATGCAGGAATGCTTACTTCTGCAGAAACTCCGGAGCTTCTTGCCACACTGAATAAATTCCCGAATGCAAGAATTCTTCTTACACCGCATCTGGGAGAGCTTTCAATTTTACTTAAAAATGTAATTGCAAAAAATCCTGAGGCTGCAAAAAAATTCTCTGTAAACGAAAATGATTTTTCTGTTTTTGAACTTTCAGATTCTCCGGAGAAAAAGATTCTTGCAGGAAAATTACTGACTACGCTCTTCCCCTTTACAACAGTAATTATGAAGAGCGCAAATACTTTTATAGCAGGCCGCGAAAAAACCGGCGCAGATAAAGTTTACATTGTTACAGACGGCGCACAGAGTCTTGCAAAAGGCGGAAGCGGCGACATACTTGCCGGAATGACTGCTGCATTACTTGCCCAGGGCTACAGCGCAAAAGATGCGGCTATTACAGCAGCTGAATATCACGCACTTCTTTCGCAGAAAATCGGAGCAGAAGCCTATAACCTTACTCCCGAAAAGCTTCTTGCACAGCTTGAACTTCACATGTAATTGCAACACATCCCTAAAATCACTAAAATGACCATATAAAAATAAAAATAGCGTAAACGCTATTTTTTAATACATGCATTTTTGCTTTGCAAAAAATGCTCAATAAAAATCGCGCAACGGAGCGCGGCATGGAGTTCCACATGACAAATATTAACGTTCCAGAACTTTTTGGCAGCCTTGTTTTTAATCAGTCAGTTATGAAGGAAATGTTACCTTCTCAAACCTTCAAGGCCCTTAAACATACAATGGAAGAAGGAACTCCCCTCGACTTAGAAGCCGCTAACCAGATTGCCGATGCAATGAAAACCTGGGCAATCTCAAAAGGAGCAACACACTATTCACATTGGTTCCAGCCGCTCACAGGAATTACAGCAGAAAAACACGATTCTTTCCTCTCACCTGCAGAAGAAGGCAAAATCTTAATGAACTTCAGCGGAAAGGAACTTATAAAAGGCGAACCTGATGCTTCAAGCTTCCCGAGTGGAGGTAAGCGCTCAACTTTTGAAGCCCGCGGTTACACAGTCTGGGATCCGACATCATATCCTTTTGTAAAAGATCACACACTCTGTATTCCAACAGCATTCTGCTCTTATAACGGTGAAGCTCTCGATAAAAAAACTCCGCTCCTGCGCTCAATGGAAGCAATCAACGAACAGAGTCTCCGCGTACTTAAACTTTTCGGAAATAAGGCAAAGCACGTTACTACAACCATGGGCCCTGAACAGGAATATTTCTTAGTTGATGAAAAGCTCTACCAGAAACGCAAGGACCTTAAGATGTGCGGACGCACTCTTTTTGGTGCGCGCCCTGTAAAAGGTCAGGAAATGGACGACCAGTACTTTGCAGCCATCAAGCCTCGCGTTATCAAATATATGGAAGATTTGAACGAAGAGCTCTGGAAGCTTGGAATCTACGCAAAAACAGAACACAACGAAGCCGCTCCTGCCCAGCACGAAATGGCTCCGATTTTTACTACAAGTAACTTAGCCGCAGACCAGAATCAGCTTACAATGGAAATCATGAAGAAGGTTGCCCGCCGCCATGGCCTTATCTGCCTTCTCCACGAAAAACCATTTGACGGCGTAAACGGAAGCGGTAAACATAACAACTGGTCTATCGCAACTGATCTTGGTGAAAATCTTTTTGCACCTGGAAAAACTCCACGCGATAACGCACAGTTCCTTTTGTTCCTCACTGCAGTTATTAAAGCTGTAGATGATAATCAGGACCTGCTCCGCTACTCTGTTGCATCTGCCGGAAACGACCACCGTCTTGGAGCAAACGAAGCGCCTCCAGCAATCATGTCTATTTACGTTGGTGATGAGCTTGATGCAATTCTTAAAGCAATTAAAGACGGTACAGACTACAGCGGCAAAACCGGCGGCAAAATGACAATTGGAGCTGATGTACTCCCTCCAATTCCAAAGGATTCTACAGACCGCAACCGTACTTCTCC
>JAEEGL010271123.1_pt1 | contig 18854 bp, 8 predicted proteins | sample 9134231 | NCBI WGS metagenome assembly JAEEGL01 (sample SAMN16246548, study PRJNA631951) | gut metagenome | biome: gut microbiome; feature: rumen; material: fiber-attached | host: Bos | place: Iran: Karaj | collected 2018-10 | reverse complement strand
CCGCACCAAGGACGAAATCCACCAGCTTCTGCTGGACATCCGCAAGGACAGAGGCCAGACCGTGGTCATCGTCACCCACGACAACGAACTGGCCCGCCTGTGCGACCGCACCTGCTTCCTGCAGGACGGTGCGTGGAAATAAAAATGCGCGTCATCCTTCACAGGGGGACGCGCACACACAAAACAATACAATAACTAACCATTTACCCAATCAATCCAATCCCTCCATGGTAGTAATTGTGCCGTCGGGATTGTATTTCAGTTCACATACCTTAAGGCTGCGGAGCCAGGTCCTTCCGCCGGAAGGGACGCTGTCGTGATGGAAGAGCCACCACTTGCCGCCGTACTCCACGATGCTATGGTGCGTGGTCCAGCCGACGACCGGCGTCAGGAGGCGTCCCATGTATGTGAACGGCCCGTATGGATTATCGCCGATGGCATAGCACAGGTAATGCGTGTCACCGGTGGAATAGCTGAAGTAGTATTTCCCATTATATTTATGTACCCAGCTGGCTTCGAAGAAACGGCGGGTATTGTCCCCTGCCGTCAGCGGCTTGCCGTCGGAGTCCAGGATGACCACCGGGCGGGGCGCCTCGGCGAATTCCAGCATGTCGTCCCGCAGGCGGGCCACACGGGGAGGGATGGCGGGCTCGTCATCGGCCGGGAAAGTCGAGCCCGTGTCCAGGGCCTTGTTATCCCGGTAGCGCTGCAGCTGGCCGCCCCAGATACCGCCGAAGTAGAAGTAGTACTCCCCTCCATCCTCCAGCACGCACACGTCAATGGAATAGCTGCCCATCATAGGTGCGGGCTGGGGAATGAACGGGCCTTCCGGCTTGTCGGCCACTGCTACACCGAAGCGGAAGATGTCATTTTTGTCTTTGGCCGGGAAATACAGGTAGTACTTGCCGTTTTTCCGGGCCACGTCGCAATCCCAAAGCTGGCGCCCCGCCCAGGGAATATCCTCGAGGCGGAGGATAACACCGCAGTCCTGCACCGGAGAGGACATGGGATCGGGGCCATCCAGCCGGAATACATGATAGTCCTTCATGTCGAAGTGGCTCCCGAAGTCGTCCTCGGGAATGCCGGACTCCCGGTCGTGGGAGGGATAGATGTAGAGCTTTCCGTCAAAGATGTGGACGGAAGGGTCGGCCATGTAGTCCCCGGGGACCAGATAGCGCTTGGGAGTCTTATCTGACATACTTTTCAAGGAAAGGTTTTAGTTGATAGTCGCGGCCGATCCACAGGGCGGCGTCCTGCCGTCCGGGGATGGGCCAGCCATTCTTCCAGCTGTCGCCGTCGCTCACGCCCCAGACGTTGACGCGGCGGATGACATCGGCATTCCTCAGGAACATATCCAGGAAGGCGCCCATGCGGGCGTTCCAGGCTTCCTGCACCTCGGCGGGGATGCCGTCGGGCCAGGGGTTCAGGACATGCTCCCAGTCCGCGCGCGTCATGGAGACGTCGGCGCTGCGGGTGATGGTGGGAAGGATGCTCATGTCCAGTTCGGTGATGCACACGTCCAGGCCGGTCTCGTCCTTTACGCGGCGGATGAAGCTCTCGTACAGATCCAGGTCCGGATAGTCCATGCCCAGATGGGCCTGGAAGCCGAGGGCGTCGATGCGGATGCCGCGCTCCTGCAGCTTCTTGGCCAGAGCCAGCACGGTCTCCAGCTTGGCGGGCTCGTGCATGGAGTAGTCGTTGTAGTACAGTTCGCAGTCAGGATCGGCTTCGTGGGCGCATTGGAAGGCCCAGGGGATGAACTCCTCCCCCAGGATCTGGTAGAAGAGGCTGTTGCGGTAGCTGCCGTCCTCCATGATGGCTTCGTTCACCACGTCCCAACCTTTGATGCGGCCCTTGTAACGGGTGACTACGGTGGTGATGTGCTGTTTCATGCGCTCCTTGAGCACCTCGGGCGTCACCAGGTTCCCGTCCTTGTCATAGCAGAAGTCGGGGGTGAGCTGGGAGTGCCAGATGAGGCAGTGGCCGAAAACGTCCAGGCCATGCTGCTGGCCAAAAGAGACGTACTGGTCGGCCAGGGTCCAGTCGTACTGCCCGAAGACCGGCATGATTTCCATGCTCTTGAGGCAGTTCTCCGGTTCGATGGCTCCGAAGTGGCGGAAGAGGACGGAGTCTCCCTTCGCGTCGGTTTCCCGGATCTGGCCCGCATTGACCGCGGCGCCCAGGATGAATTTTCCCTTGAAGACATCCTTCAGGGCAGGCTCCTTCGGAGCACAGGCGGCAGCCAGGAGGACGGCTGCCAGTAAGACTGTCTTTTTCATTATGATCTTGCTTCTATTTCTCGGTTGATTTCGTCCATGCGCTCGTCGGTGAGTTCATAGTGGGAGATGATCCACATGGCCAGCACCAACAGGATGGCGGGGATGATGCACACCAGGGAGAGGATGCCCTGCAGCACGAGCGGGGTCTGCGCGGGGGCATCGGCCTTGAAGCCGACGAGCGCCAGCACCAGGCCGGGCACCATGCCGCCGAGGGCCATACCTGCCTTGAAGAAGATGCCGGTGAGGGCGTTCACGATGCCGGCGATGCGCTTGCCGGTGGTGTATTCCCCGTAGGCGATGACCTCCGGGACGAGGGCCCACATGTAGCCGGTGGCGGTGATGATACCGCTGGACTTGACAAACTGGGCGATGCACAGCAGCACGAAGTTATCCTTGGTGGCGGGGATGGAGACGAAGGTGTACATCATCATCATGCCCACGATGGCGACGCCAAGGAAAAGGTAGAACATCCCCTTCTTGCCGATTCTCTTCTTGATCGCCGGGACCAGGGGCATGAAGAGGAACGCGGGGATGGTCCCCAGCCACATGAACAGGGTGGTCAGCAGCGGGGTGGCGCCCACGTTGTAATTCATGAAGTAGGCGTCGGCCGCATTGCCCACGCTCATCATGGCGAAAGCCGTGATGAAGAAGAAGGCCAGCACGCGAAGCGGCTTGTTGCGGACGAATTCCATCCACAGGTCGCTCACCTTGACCCTTGCGGCATCCTTCTGGGCCATCACCACGCGCTCTTTGCATTGACGGAAGCACAAGAAAAGAAGAACCAGCGCCGCCAGGGAGAAGATGGTCATGGTCTTGAACCAGGCGGGAGCGGCCTCGGGCGTGTTGTACACGGCGACACCGTCCACCTTGGGGGCGAAGAAGGCGATGATCAGCGGCAGGGATTTCACACAGAGGGCGCCCAGGTTGGCCATGAACATACGGGTGCTGGTGAGCACCGTAATCTCATGGGTATCCCGGGTGAGGGAGGCGTTCAGGGCGCCGTAAGGGACGTTCACCAGCGTGTAGCACAGGCTCATGCCCACGTAGGTCACGTATGCATAGACCAGGGAACCGCTGAAGCCGTTCCAGAAACAGAGGATGGCCAGGCCGACGAGCGGGAGGCCGCCCATGACGAGCCAGGAACGGTACTTGCCCCAACGGGGGTTGCCCTTATCCACGATGGCGCCCACCACGGGATCCCACACCACGTCGATGAAGCGCACGATGAAAAACATCAGGGCAGCCACTTCCGAAGCCAGCCCGAAGACATTGGTATAGTAAAACAGCAACCAGATGCTGATGGTCTGGTAAACCAGGTTCTGGGCCATGTCTCCGGCGCCAAAACCGATCCTCTGCATCCAGCTCAGTTTATAAAAGCCTTTCTCTTGCGTCTTAGATGTTTCCATGTTTTGCTTTGTGGTTCCAAATGTCAGTTGCAAAGTTATGCAAAAGCCCCCGGAGAGGGGGCCAAAAATGTTTCAGTGGTTATAAAAAATAAACCACGACTATAACATTCGATACATTTTGTTAAGAATTCGGTTCATTCGAAGAGCCGGTCCAGTTCTTCGCGGTCCGTAACGTCCGCATACTTTGTTTCAAATTCCTTCGGGGACATGCCGAAGTAGCTGCGGAACGAGTTGGAGAAATAGGACGGTGTAGAGAAGCCCACGCGGTAGGCGATTTCGGAGATGTTCACCTTGTCGTGGACCAGCAGGTAGGCGGCCTGTTTCATGCGGGTGGACTTGATGAGGCTGGACGGGGAGATGCCCAACGCCTCCTTGAGCTTGCGGTTCATGTGGACGCGGCTCATGCCGACCTCCCGGCTCAGGTCTTCCACGCCGAAATCCGGATTGTCCAGGTTCTTCTTCACCACGGTCATCACGCGGTCCATGAGGTCGCCGCCGATGGAGTTCACCTTCACCTCGTCGTAGTCGTAGCGGATGCCGCCGGAGAACTTGCCCCGCATGGTGTCACGGGTAGAGATAACCTGGGCGATGGAACTGCGCAGGAGCGCGATGGAGAGCGGCTTGGACAGGAAACGGTCGGCGCCGCTGTCAATGCTCTCCAGGTGGCTGGTCTCGTCGGCCGAGGAGGTGAGGATGATCACGGGGATATGGCTGGTGACGGGGTTGTGACGGATCCTGCGGCACAGTTCCAGACCGTCCATGCCGGCCATCATCAGGTCGGAGACGACGACGTCGGGCTGCGTCGCGGAAATATCGGCCCAGGCCTCCTGCGCGCCGGGGAAGGTTTTCACGTTGTACAGGGCGCGAAGCTCGGCGAGCAGGTAGTCGCGGATTTCGGGGTCGTCGTCCACGATGACCACGCTGCGCTTGGACTTGAGCACCTTGTCGGTGGAGTCGGCCGTCGGGGTGAAGGCCAGGTCCTCGGTACTGTGGACCAGTTCCTCCGAGGTGGGCACCTTGGTGTAGAGGTCCTTGTGGTGGGAGGTGGCCGACAGTTCCTCGTCGGTGAGGTGGGCGCTGCCGACGGGGATGGTCACCTTGAAGCAGACGCCGTCCTCGGTATTGCCGGCCGTGATGACGCCGTGGTGCAGTTCCACCAGCATCCGGGTGAGGCTCAGGCCCACGCCGCTGCCCGTCCGGGCGTCCAGCACGTCGCTCTGGAAGAAGCGTTCGAAGACCTTGTCCATGTGGGTATCCTCGATGTGGGAGCCGCTGTTGGTGATGGTGATTTCTACCTGGGAGCGGATTTCCGGAGCCAGGGCGCCGCGGTTCTTCTGGGGCGTGGAGATGCCGATCTGGATGCGGCCGCCCTCGGGCGTATGCTTGAAAGCATTGGACAGCAGGTTGAAGATAATCTTGTCAAAGTTGCCCTGGTCGATCCAGAGGTTCACGACATCGGCCTCGGGAGTGAGGACGAGGTCGATGTTGCGCGTGACGGCCATGTTGTCGAAGGACTGCATGATGTCCCGCACGAAATAGACGATGTCCGTTTCCAGGAAGTGCAGCTGCATCTTGCCCTCGTCCACCTTGCGCATGTCCATGATCTGGTTCACCAGGCGGAGGATACGGAGGGAGTTTCTGTACATGAGGTTGTAGAGGTCCTTCCGCTGGGGGTCCGTTTCCGACTCGCGCATCTGCTTGAGGGGGGACATCAGCAGGGTGAGCGGGGTCCGGATCTCATGGGAGATATTGGTGAACATCTTCAGCTTGAGTTCCTTGATCTCCGACACCTTCTGTTCCCGGCGGATCTCGTGGCGGCGCATCAGGTAATGGACCAGCAGGAAGACGAAGATGCCGAAGAGGACCGTATAGACAAGGATGGCAACGCCCGAGAGATACCAGGGCTGCAGCACGCGGATGGCGATGGAGGCCGTGGAGCAGACCTGGGAGTTTCCGTCAAAATAGGCGTTCACATACAATTTGTACCGGCCAGGAGGCAGGTTGGAGTAGGTGGCCGAGTGAAGGTCGGCAGGGAGTTTGCGCCACTCCTTGTCGAAATGCTCCATCTTGTAGGTGTAGCGGATCTTCATGGGATTGGAATACTCCAGGACAGAGAAATCCAGCGCAAAGGTATTGTACTTGAACGGGAGGGTGATTTTCGTCGCTTCCGTAATATGCTTGTCCAGAATATTGTCCTGGGCCGATGCATCGTAGTGTACCTCTTCGTTCAGCACGGTCAGGCGGCTGAAATACAGCGGAGGGACCTGGCGCGGGAACTGGTTCACCATCTGGGGATAGAACGCCGTGACGCCGCCGGTTCCGCCGAAGAAGAGTTTCCCGTCGGCATCCTTGAAGCTGGCCGCGAAGTGGAATTCATTGCCCTGCAGGCCGTCGTAGGCATAGTAGCTGGCGATGTCCCCGGTGACGGGGTCCAGGCGGTTGAGACCGTAGGAAGTGGAGATCCAGAGGGTCCCGTCGCCGGCTTCCCGGATGGCCTCGACCACGTCGCTGGAGAGACCGTCGGCCTCGGAATAGACGGTGACGGTCCCGCGGGTGCGGTCGATGGCGTTCAGGCCCTCGCCGGTGCCGATCCAGATGCGGCCGTCCGACGCCTCATAGATGCAATAGACACGGGCCTTGACGGCGACGTCCCCTTCGTTGTAGGCGATGAGCCGCCCCAGCGCGGGGTTGAAGCACATGGGGCCGTTGAAGGTTCCCAGCCAGATGACGCCTCCCCGGTCGATATAGAGGGCGCTCACCCACTTGTTGATGTCCTCCACCACCCGCTGCGTCACTTTTCCCTGGAGGGCCGATATGACGCTCATGCCTGCGCCGTACGTACCCACATAGATGAGGTCTTCCCCGGCGTCGTAGGCCAGGCAGGCCAGGTTGGAGGTGCCCAGGGCGTCGGCATCGGCGAAACGGCGGAAGCCGCGGGATGGCGTATAGGTAAAGAGGCCGTCCAGGTAGGTGGCGACCCACAGCGTCCCGCGCCGGTCGAAGGCCAGGGCCATGACCGAGTCGTTGGTGAGGGCACTGTTGGAGGCGTTGAACACCTTGCGGGAGCCGTCGGAGGCGATGCGCATGAGGCCGCCGCCGTCGGAGCCCACCCACATGGAGCCGTCGGAGGGGTTGCGGGCGATGGACGAGACGCAGCCGTAGTCGGCGCGGATGTACTCGAAGCCATACATCGAATGGGGAATCACCAGCACGCCGGTCTGGAAAGCGCCCACCCAGATGTTCCCCTGCTTGTCCTCCATCAGGGAATGGACCTTCCAGCGGGAGATGTCCACGGAGATGTAGGGAATATCGGCCTTGCGCAGTTTGTCCGTATCCATGTCATACACGCGCAGGCCGCCGCCTTCCGTGCCGACGAGGAAGCTCCGGCCGCCGCTGCGCTGATGGGCCTTGCTATAGAGGAGGGAGCGCGCCTGGCATCCCTTCGCCTCCGGGTCGCGGGAGGCCGACAGGGTCTGCGACTGGGCCGAATAGACATACAGGCCGCTCATCGTCGCCACCAGGATATTCCCGCTGACGGGTTCCTCGGCAAAAGCGCGGATATGTCTGGACGCATCCATCGTGATGCCCTGGTTCTTCAGGGTGGCGGCGTCCACGACGGACAGGCCGCCCGTCTCGCCGGCCAGCCACACCCAGCCCCGGGAGTCCTGGAAAATGGAATAGACGAAGGGAGAAGGCAGATTTCCGTTGACGCGGTTCCGGCGTTCCGTCTTCAGTTCGTGCGTGTCCGGATCCAGGATATAGATGCCGTGCTGGGAGGAGGCCACCCAGAGTTCCGACGTCCCGATTCCCGTCTTGACCTCCATGATGGAGAGGATGTGCTGGTTGGAGCCGGGCACTTCGGGGTCCGAGAGGTCCACCGTCCGGAAAGAACGGCTGCCGCTGTCGAACTGCTGCAGGCCCATGGACGTACCCGCCCACAGGGTTCCGCGGCTATCTTCGAAGACTGTCAGCACCAGGTCGCTGGCCAGGGCGTCCGCCTTGTCCCGGCGGTACCGGAAGGTCTGGAAATCCAGTCCGTCAAAACGGGCGAGACCGTTCTCCGTGGCGATCCACACAAAGCCTCGGCCATCCTGGTAGATATGGTTCACCTGGCTATTGGGAAGGTTCGATTCGGTGGTATAAAGCCGGGCCATTTGCGCATTTGCAACAAAAAGCGACAGGCAAAAGGCTACAAAAACGACAGAAAAGCGCTCAAAATGTTTCAAAATAGGTGTTATTTGTGGTTATGTCACAAATTTAACACTTTATTTTGATTATGATACATTTAGGGCAAAAAAGGAGGCTGACCTCACGGCCAGCCTCCCGGGCTACTAACTAATCTTACTCCAAAAAGTAGAGTTTGAGCGGAACATATCCGACACCGGTAACCAACAGATGCTGTACTTCCAGGACCGCCACGTAATCGGGGTTGGAACTGATATTAATCGCAATATGATAAGTGCCGTCACCGTCGTCGATGATCTCGTCCGGCGTGGTGCTCGGGGAAGGATCGTCGGGACGCCACTGGGCCGTCCACCAACCGTCCGTGATACGGATCTGGTAAGCGTCGAAACTCTCGTCCGGCTTGAAGTTGAGATAGAACGTCTCCGTCATGAGCTTGTTCCAGACATCCTCGGGGAAGCAGGCAAGAGCCTCGTTGCCGCCATCGTGTCCCTCCAGGGCGAAACGGTACTGGCCGCTCCAGTTGACAGGGCCTTTACCAGCCGGATCCTCGTTCACCCAGACATCGACTTCCTTCGGGCCGGGGTTGGAAGGGACGAACACCTCTTCCTCGAAGTAGAGGGCCAGCGGGACGTAACCGACACCGGTGATCAGCAGGTGCTGCACTTCCAGGACCGCTACATAGTCGGGGTTGGAACTGATGTTGATGGCAATGTGATACGTGCCGTCACCGTCATCGATGATCTCGTCCGGCGTGGTGCTCGGGGAAGGATCGTCGGGACGCCACTGGGCCGTCCACCAACCATCCGTGATACGGATCTGGTAAGCATCGAAACTCTCGTCCGGCTTGAAGGAGAGGTAGAACGTCTCCGTCATGACCTTGTTCCAGACTTCCTCAGGGAAGCAGGCAAGAGCCTCGTTGCCGCCATCGTGTCCCTCCAGGGCGAAGCGGTACTGGCCGCTCCAGTTGACGGGACCCTTGCCGGCAGGATCGGCGTTGGTCCAGAAGGCGTTTCTGACCGTCTCCCAGTGACCGCCTTCCACCCATTCTTCCTCTTCGAAGTAGATCTCGAGCGGAACGTAGCCGACACCGGTGATCAGCAGGTGCTGCACCTCAAGGACTGCGACGTAGTCGGGGTTGGAACTGATGTTGATGGCGATGTGGTAGGTGCCGTCACCGTTGTCGATGATCTCGTCCGGCGTGGTGCTCGGGGAAGGATCGTCGGGACGCCACTGGGAAGTCCACCAGCCATCGGTGATGCGGATCTGGTAGGAGTCGAAGCTCTCGTCCGGTTTGAAGTTGAGATAGAACGTCTCTGTCATGAGCTTGTTCCAGACATCCTCGGGGAAGCAGGCAAGAGCCTCGTTGCCGCCATCGTGTCCCTCCAGGGCGAAACGGTACTGGCCGCTCCAGTTGACAGGGCCCTTGCCGGCGGGATCCTCGTTCGTCCAGACGGGCTTCTTGACCGTCTGCCAGTAGCCGCCGTCGGACGCGGGCTTGTAGGCCAGGGCGGGCATGTCGAACTGCTGCTGGTCCACGGTGAAGACCTTACCGGCAAAGGTGCCTTCGTAGATGGTCTTCCTGGGGATGGTCACCTTCACTTCACTGGTCCCCTTGCGGTAGAAACCGGCGTCGCCGATTACCAGCGGGTTCCCGTCGGTATCCATCAGCTCGATGGCCGAGATGAACTCCAGGTCGGTACCGTAGATGGAGAGGATTTCTCCACCCTCGATCTCTGCCCCCTCAGCCTTGGAATAGCCGGAGATGACAGTGTGGCCCAGCGTAAGCGATGCGCTGGATTCGGCCTCGTCGGCGGCGGTGCGAACGACGATCTTTCCGCCTTCGGCAGCGATGCCGGCGGGGGCTTTCACGCGGATCATCTCTCCGCCCACGTGCTCGAAGCCGGTAACGCTCACGGCGCCCGGGAAGACAATCTCGGTCACATCGGCAAGGCCGTTACCGTTGATGGTCATCGGCTGTCCGGCTACCACCTTGGTGGGGAAGAAAGTCTTGATGCTCAGTCCCAGGTCGGCCGCGGTGGGGTCCTTCTCCTTGATACAGGCCGGGAGGGCACCCATGAGAAGGAGGGCCAGAACGATATATTTCAATAACTTTTTCATATTCGTAATCCTTTATTCTGTTATACTACCAGCCCTGATTCTGACCCAGCCTGGGGTTCTTCTTCAGTTCGGTCTGCGGGATGGGATAGAAGTAGTACTTGTCGTCCCAGCGGCGGGTTACGGTAGTACGGGTGAGCTGCAGGTCGCTGCTGATAGAGGCGGCCTGGACGCTGCCGAAGTACTGGGCGCCCTTCTTCCAGCGGCGGACATCCCAGAAGCGATGGTTCTCGAAGGCGAGTTCCACCATGCGTTCGCGCTCGTAACGGGCCAGCCAGGCTTCCCCTTCCTCGGTGAACTTGGGCATATTGACATCGGCCCGGGTGCGCAGCTTGTTGACAGCTTCGTTGGCGGTGAGGCCATAGCTGTTGTCATTGGCGCTGCCGGTGGCATGGAAGACAGCCTCGGCATAATCCAGGTACATCTCGCCCAGGCGGAAGATGATCCAGGTGTGGCGGCGCTTGGTCTGGTTGTCGGCCGTGGTGACGCAGGTGCCGTCCACGTACTTCTTCAGGTAGTAACCGGTGGGCGTGGCGCCGTACTTGGGAGAGGCGTTGAAACCGCCGGCGAAGGTCTCGACAGTCTGCTTCTGGGCGCTGTTGAGCGGCCATTCCTCACCGTTACGGACCACCGTAAGGGCGAAGCGGGGATCCAGTCCTTCGTAAGGATCCACCGTATTGAGGTCGATGGTATCCGGATAACGGTGGCCGAAGGTCTCGCCGCTACCCTGGTACTCGTACTGGTCCACCAGGGTCTGGCTGGGGCAGCTGCCGGAGGAGCCGTTCTCGACGCCCACCGGGTAGTTGGCCATCTCGAAGCTGTTGAACTCGCCGCGGCCCAGGCCGAAGATGAGCTCGGGATTGAAGAAGGCGTCATGGCCCCACAGGGAACCGTAGGCGCTGAGCTTGAGGCCCCAGGCATCGGCATTGTCGATGACGAACTTGCAGGCCTCGGCGGCGGCTTCCCATCGGCCCGGCTCATTGTCGGGGTTGAACAGCGGGGAGGCTGCGTAGAGGAGGGTGCGGGCCTTCAGGGCGGCGGCGGCCACGCGGGTGGCACGGCCGATTTCGGCACCGACCTCGGAGTTGTAGGACACGGGCAGGTAAGGGATGATGGCGTCTAGCTCGTCCACGATGAACTTCACGATTTCCTTGGCGGGGGTGCGGGTGATGGTATTGGCCTGCTCGTTGGAAAGGGTCGTGGTCACCAGCGGCACGTCTCCGTAGGTCTTGAACAGTTCAAAGTAGAAGTAGGCGCGCAGGAAGCGCATCTCGTAGGGGAACAGCTCCATCTGCTGGATCCAGTTGGGGTAGTTGGCGTTGTACTGCCAGTCCGTGATGTCCATCTTCTCCATCTTCTCCAGGAACATGTGGATGTCGGCGATGGCCGTGTAGGACTTGCTCCAGGTGCGGGAATAGGGATTTGCGGGACTCCAGCCGCCGTTCACGTAGTTGTTCACCGCGCCGGTCTCCAGCGCATACTGGGCCTCGTCGGTCGCACCGGCCAGGAAGTAGGCGCTGTTGCTCTCGAACTCGTCGGTGTACACCTGCGCATACACGTCAAAGACCATGTTTTTGATACCTTCGTTGAAGTATTCGTAGGTCCATTCCTCGTCACGGGTGTTTTCCTCCGTGTAGTCGAGGTCGGCGCAGGAGGCCGGGATGACGCAGGCTGCAAGGAATAAATAGAATTTATTGAGTTTCATAAGGCAGTCGGGATTAGAATACAATGGATAGACCCATGTTCACGGCCTTCATCACAGGATAGCACGTATTGAGGTTTTCGGCGTCGATGCCGGCGACCTGACCCAGGGAGAGAAGGTTCTGGCCCTGGACGTACAGCTTGACCTCGGAGACTTTCATCTTCCTCAGCAGGGATGCGGGCAGTTTGTAGTAAACCTCGCAGTCGCGCATCTTGAACCAGCTGACGTTACGGTACCACAGCGTGGAGTTCCGGTTGTTGTTGGTGACACTGGCGGCGGACAGGCGGGGATACTTGGCATTGGCGCCGGCCACGTCGAAGCAGTTGTCGTAGTATTCCTGGGACAGGTTGCGGTTCTCGGAGAGGCCGCCGGCCCAATAGTAACGGGAGCCGTCCTCATCCTCGGCAATCATATTCTTATACTGGCCGGCCGCACCCTGGAAGGTGGCATTGATGCCGAAGCCCTTGTATTCCATGCCCAGCGTGAAGCCGTAGTTCAGGGCGGGGAAAGCGCTGCCGTAGTCCAGGTTCACGCGGTCGTTGTCGTTGATGACACCGTCCCCGTTCACATCCTTGTAACGGACATCGCCCACTTTCACCTGGCCGAATTCCTGGCGGGGGCTGGCGTCGATCTCTTCCTGGCTGTTGAAGAAGCCCAGGGCGACGAGACCCTGCGTAAACTCGGCGTTGCCGCCGATGACGGACAGGTTCGGGTAAGCGGGCGTCTCGATCCATTCCAGAATCTGGTTCTTCGTGGCCGATACATTGCCGGCGAAGTGCAGGTTGAGACCGCCGGCGAAGGTCTTGGCGAAGCGGAGACCCGCCTCAACGCCATAGCTGGCCACCCGGCCCTTGTCGTCATAGGAGGACTGGATACCCACGACCTCCGAGTTCAGGGAACCTGCGCTCACCAGGATGTTGCGGCGCTGCTGGTAGAACACGTCCACGGAGAAGTCCAGGCTGCCGGCAACGCGCAGATCCGTGCCGAGGTTGGCCTTATAGGCCGCCTCCTGAGAGAAGCTGGTCGTCGGGAACTGGGTCAGGAAGGCGCCGTAGGAGCTGCCGAAACTCTGACCATACCAGAACTGGCCGTGGGAGTTGTTCCAGGCGGCGAGCCACAGGCCGTTGGCCGGGACATAGTCAGTGTGCTGGATACCGGCCGAACCGCGCAGCTTGCCGTAAAGGCCAGCTTCGGGGTTGTTGGCGTAGATCCAACCCAGGCCGAGGGTGGGAGAGAAGGACCACTTGGCCGGATAGGAACGGTTGGAGCCGTTGGCGGCGAGGACGAGGTCGGCCATCAGCTTGTTGGCGTGGTCATAGTGCATGGCCAGGTTCCAGTTGGCGCGATACCAGGTGTTGCTGCGCTCGTCGCGGACTTCGCTCTTCATGTTGTAGTTGGCGTTGGCGGCGAAGTTGTCCCCGTTGTTGAAGCGGGTGGCGTACTTGAAGCCGGCGTTAAGGGTGCCGATTCTCCACTGGCGGTCCACGTCGTAGCTGAATTTCAGGTCTTTTTGCACAGTACCCATCTTCACTTCTTTCATGTCACCGTTGCCGTCCAGGTAGTTCCAGCCGTACTGGTAACCCTTGTGGCGTCTTTCTGTGATGTTGGAGGCGTTGTCATAGGAACCGCCGGCATAGAATACCAGACCGGGGGTAATGAAGGACAGGTCCTGTTCCAGGGTGATATCGGCCCAGATCTGACGCTGGTGCGTCTTGGTGAAGCCTGCGCCGGTAGCCTTGGCCACCAGGTTGAAGTCACCGTAGGTCTGGCTGCCGCCCCAGGTGCCCTGGTCGGTCTTGATGGGGAATGCCAGGGCCGGAACCTTGTACAGGTGCCACCAGGCATCGTTGGAGTCGTTGTTCGGGATTCCGTTGGTCTCCATGAAGATGGCCAGGACGTTGGCCTTCACCTTGGTGCTCTTGGTCACCTGGAAATCCACGTTGGTGCGGATGTTCACCTTGGAATACTTGAGCTGGGAGTTGAAGAGGCCCTGGTCCGGGTTCTTGTACAGGCCGCGGGCGTCCGTGTAACTGAGCTGGGAATAGTATTCCACCTTGTCACTGCCGCCGTACATGGAGATGAAGCCTTCCGACTCGTGGGCCGTCTTCTTGAAGACCTCGTCCTTCCAGTTCACGTTGGGATAGAGGAAGGGCAGCGAGCCGTCCCGGAAATACTGGAGTTCCTCGTCGGTATAGGCCGGGGCGTTGCCATCATTGACACGGGCGATGTTCAGGGCGTTGGCATAGTCGTAAGCGCTGACCATCTGAGGGAGGTTGGGGTCGAACTGGATCTTGTGCGAAGCGCCGGCCTTGAAGTGGAAGCCACTGTCGGCCACGCCGCGCTTGGTCTTCACCAGCAGCACGCCGTTGATTCCCTCGTGGCCGTACATGGCCACGGCGGCTGCATCGCGGAGGACGGTCACGCTCTCCACTTCTTCCACCGTAAGACGGTCGATCGGGCGTTCGGCGCCGTCGACCAGGATCAGGATGTCTTTCTCACCGGTGGTCTGGATGCCCCGGATATTGAAGGAAGCGCCTCTCCCCTCTTCGCCCTTGAAACCGGCGTTCTGGGTGGCGGTAAGGCCGATGAGTTTGCCGTAGAGGGCATCGGCCAGGCTGATGGCCGACGTATGGCTGAGTTCTTCGGCCGTAATCGTGTAGGTCGCTGCCGTCGTCAGGAAGTCCGTGCTCTCCACGCCGTAGCCCAGATCCAGCTTCCGGGCGTTCTTGTCGCCCAGTTGTGCCTGGGCAAAGGCCGTCACAGGGGCTGCGCAGATTCCCAGCAGGCTGTATATAAGTAAATTACGTAGTTTCATAATTGCAAACATTTCTATTGATTACCAACCAGGATTCTGAGTAAGGCCGTAACCCTTCTGCACCTCCTTGCGGGAGACCGGATCCAGGTACCACTTGTTGGACCAGAAACCTGCTTCCCACCAGCGGCGGGCACCGGAGGAAATCGGAACTTTCTCGTATTCGAACTTGGGCCAGGGCGTACCGTTGGACCAGGACTGGTCTCCTTCCGTGAGGCGGTTGCCGGCGTTGTCCAGGCGATAGATGCGGATCTCGTGCAGCGTCTTGGTGAACAGGTCCTGACGCTTGCGGCGGATCATGTCATAGACACGGTCTCCGCACTCGGCGCCGATCTCACAGTTGCGCTCACGCAGGATCTCGTTGATCAGGTTGGCCTTGTTGGTCGTCAGCTGCAGGCCGGGGTTCATGGTCTCCAGGCGGCCCAGGCCCACGCGGGAACGGACGACGTGCAGGTCATCCAGGGCACCCGCGAAGTCTCCGGTCTCGGCCTTGGCCTCGGCGCGAATGAGGTACAGCTCGGCCAGGCGGATGTAGGAGATGCCGATGTAGGCGTCGTCCATGCGGTTGCCGCCGTAGTAGTCGAGGAACCACTTGAACTTGCAGTAACCCGTGGCGTAATCGACGGGGCGGTTGAAGTTGTTGTTGTTGTCGTAGCAACCGCCTACCCAGGCATCGTTGTAGTTCTTGCCGGCGTAGTCGAAGTTGACGGGCAGGTCGTGGCGGGGGACGATCATCGTCTCATACAGACGGGGGTCGCGGTCGGCAAACATGTCATAGCCGTTGGGGTTGGCACCGGCGCCGTAGATATCCCCGTACGGGAAGACGCGGCCGTCCTGCATGCCGAAGCACTCCATGAGCTCGTTGGTCGGAACCGCGCCGCCCTGACGGATGCCGTCCAGGGCGAAACCGGCCCAGCCCCAACCCCAGGCACCACCGGACATCGTCGTGGTAGGATGGGCGTCGAAGAGCTTCTCGTGATGGCTGGCATCGTTGCGGTAACGGTAGGCGTGGCGGTAGGCGTCACGGTAGCCGGCCTCGTCCTGCGTGGCAGGCTGCACCAGCGCATAGTAGTTGCCGTTCGCCGCGTTGTCGGTAAAGAAATCGTTGCAGTAGGTCAGGCACTTCTCCCACAGCGTAGGATCCTCGCCTCCGAACCAGACATGGTGGATATCCGTGTACTCGGTCGTCTTGTTGGGGGCGTACTCGATGTAGGGCTCGCTGCTGTTGAACAGCGGGGAAGCCGCATGCATCCAGAGCTTCGCGCGAAGGGCGCGGGCCGATGCGCGGGTAAGGCGGCCGGACCACTGGCCGAGGCTATTGTCATCGATGCTCCACGGGAAACCGGGCTCCTGGATGGCGCAGACCAGCAGGGAATCGATGAATTCCACCGTCTGCATGGCCGTAGCGCGGCCGCCGGTGAAGGGCTCGCCCACTTCGAAGGCTTTCCGGGTCAGGCAGAGGCCGCCGAAGTTACGGAAGGCGTCGAAGTAACGGCTGGCCATGATGGTGTAGGCCTCACCGCGAAGACGGCTCTTCTCGCTGTCTTCCATGTCCGGCACCCGTTCGATGTTTTCGATGATCTGCCAACACTTGCGAACGGTCTCGTAGATGGAGACGCGGCCGCCGCCTTCTTCCTTGTTGAAGTCATCCTTGAGGGTGCCGTAGGAGAACTTGCCCTGGAGGTTACCGTCGGGGTTGTCCTGGGAGTCTTCGGTCATGGCACCGGTGTAGTAGGTCTGGTTCACGCCGGCCCATTCGCAATAGGAATGGTAGGAATCGGAAAGGGCGTCGATCGGGGCGCCGTTCATCATGTTACCGGCCGTATAGGTGCAGTAGATCTGTCCGTACGCGCTCCAAAGGAAGTTGCGGGTATATTCAGCGTTCGAGAAGACGGTGTCGATGTTGACATCCACGCCCGGCGCCTTCTCCAGGAATGCGTCGCCCACGGCGAAGCGGTCCACGCAGGCCGAGAAAGCGAAGATGGCGCCGAGTCCCAGAACCAATATATATTGATAGGTCTTTTTCATATTCTTTTCTGCATTAGAAATTAATCTGTGCACCGATGTTCACGACACGCGTCATAGGATAGCGCACACCATAGTCCAGACCCTGACCGGGAGCTTCGGGGTCGTTGCCGTCGAAGTTGGAGAAGGTCAGGAGGTTCTGGCCGGACACGAAGACGCGGATGTAGTTGAAGAAATTCACCTTGCCGGACTTCTTGAAGGTGTAGCCGATTTCCACGTTCTTGAGGCGGATGTACTTGGAATCGACCATCCAGGCCCGGGAGTCCCTGTTGTTGTGTGTTCTGTTGTCGAAGGAGATACGGGGCAGGATGGCGTTAGGATTGTCTTCCGTCCAGGAATTGTCCGCCACCCACCGGGTGAGGGCCGAGGTGTTGGTAGAGCCGAACTGGTCACGGAAGTAGCCGTTCAGGGTACGGTTCACATGGTCGGCGCCTGTCCACAGCATGGAGAAGTCGAAGCCCTTCCAATGGAGGTTCGCATTCAGGGAATAGGTGATTTCCGGGTTGTCGGTATAGCCCAGCGGCTTCCGGTCATTGGGGTCGATGACACCGTCACCGTTCAGGTCCACGAAGACGCAGTCGCCGTATTTGAGGTCAATCTTCTGGTTAGGCATTTCCTCTCCGTACGTGGCGAGGTAGCGCTCTTCCGTACCGGGCTGGTAATACTCGAAGAGGTCGTAGCCGAAGCGCTGATTCACGGGGAGGCCGGTCTTGCGGAGGTAATCGTACATCGGCTCCACTTCCAGCATCTCGAGGACTTTGTTGCGGGCAAAGGAGAAGCTCGGGGAGATGGAGTACTGGAAGTCTCCAATCTTGTCCTCCCAGGTCAAGGTGATTTCGTAACCACGGTTCTTCACGCGGCCCTCGTTCACGACGCTGGCGGGCAGATAGGTGACGGCGGGCAGCGTGTCCTCATTGGACACGAGGATGCCCTTGCGGTCTTCCCAGAAGAAATCCACATAGGTGTGCAGGTGGCCCTTGAAGAAGGTGGCGTCCACACCCACGTTGAACTTGCTGGCCGTTTCCCAGGTAACGTTGGGATTACCGGAGGTGAGTTCGCGCACAGCCTTCAGCCAGTCGCCGCTGGTACCGAAGTTGGTGCCGCGGATCTCCGGGTGCGTGGTCATCTTACCCGTGTAGAAGGACCAGGCGCCGGGCTGGTAGAGGAAACGGGCGCCGTTGGTGTTGTCGTTACCGACCAGACCCCAGGAACCACGGATCTTCAGGTAGCTGACGACGTCCTTGACGGGCTCCCACCATTTCTCGCTGGAAGGGATCCAACCCAGGGAGATGGACGGGAACAGGCCGTATCGCTTGCCGGGAGCAAAGTTCTCGGAGCCGTTGTAGCCGATGTTGAAGTCCAGCAGATAGCGGGTATCATAATCATAGGTAACGCGGCCCACCAGGCCTACGTAACCCTTCGGGATGGACTGGTAGATGTTGCCGTCGGAGTCCCAGGGATAGTAGGTCTTGCTCTGGTTGTAAAGGAGCAGCGCGCCGATATTGTGCTTGCCGAACTTCTGGTTATAGTTGAAGCTGGCTTCGGTGTCCCAGTTGCGGCTTCCGGTCTTCATTTCGCTGTAAGGGATGGGCCAGGTCACGCCTTCCTTGCGGAGGATCTCATTTCCGTCGGCATCCAGCGTAGCGGTATAGAAGACACCGGTACCGTATCCGTTCTGGCGGTTCTTCTCGGCGGTGTATTCGGAGTTGTAGGAGGCTTTCACCTTGAAGTCGAGGCCTTTGGTGATGAAGCCCAGGTCCAGTTTGTACTGGATATCGAAGTTAAGCACGTTGGTGCTTTGGTTCTTGTAGCCCAACTCATAGTAGTTGGAAAGGGCGTCACGGTCGAACGGTCCCACGAGGTTGGGGTCGGAGACGATGTGGCGGCCCTGCTCGTCGATACCGCAGCCGGCATACGGGGTAGCGCCCTGCAGGTAACGGAAGAGGAAGCCCTCGCCGCTGCCCATGGTGTTGCGGTTCTGCATGCGGCCGCCCAGGGTGATGGACAGCTGGCTCCAGCGGGAGACGTCGATATCCAGGTTGGCGCGGTAGTTCAGGCGCTGGAAGCTGAAGGTCTCATTCTTATTGGAAGAGAACGTCTTGAACAGGGAGTCCTGGTTCAGGAAGCCGGCCGACACGAAGTAGCGGACCTTTTCCGTACCGCCGTTCACGTTGACGTTGGCCTGTTCCTGCCAGGCAGAGTCGTTCATCACGTACTTGATCCAGTCCGTGCTCGGGAACGTGCGGGGCATGTCGCCGGTGCGGAAATGCTCCATGACGTCCTGGGTGAACCGGATGCCCGTGTCGGCGAACGGCGTGTAGTCGGAGATG